>Ga0080013_1005577_pt1 | contig 11648 bp, 21 predicted proteins | sample ETNvirenome_6_85_FD_69236 | JGI IMG/M metagenome (GOLD analysis project Ga0080013, IMG submission 69236) | Marine viral communities from the Pacific Ocean - ETNP_6_85 (SPADES assembly) (version 2) | ecosystem: Environmental > Aquatic > Marine > Oceanic | place: Pacific Ocean | collected 2013-06-19
TAATATTCAGGAAGCATTTAATCCAGGCTACTTGCGGCGTATGGAAAACAGAATACGGCGCGACCAAGGACAAGAGTTTGTAAGGGAACCAATTAACATGCGACCATCTACAAGCCCAATACGTAGAGCTACTTGGCCTGCCTTTCAACCAATTCAGGATGTAATGCGATGACAGTATCAGCAACCACTGAAACCAGAAAACAATTCACTGGAAACGCTAGCTATACGACTAGCACCGATTTTACTGCTGCCTTCAAATACCTTGATACTTCCGAGATTAAGGTAACACACACTAATGCTAGCACGAGTGTAGATACGCCGTACACCGAAGGCACGCACTATAGTGTTGAATCAGGTGCGACAGCCGCTAGCGTGACTATAAGATTCCTTACCAGCTACGTTCCTACTGCAACGACTGAATACGTTACGATCTATCGAGATACTGCGTTTAGTCAGCTTACAGACTACACCGAAGGCAGTAGCCTTGATGCTGAAACGCTAGAACAGAACTTCGATAAAGCGGTGATGTTAGTCCAGCAAGTCAATAATAATCTCACAGACCTTTATATCGCTTTTTCTGCTACTAACGACTTTAACACCACAGCAGCAGCAGCAAGCCAGATTTCGATAAACAAGGCTGATAGGTCATCTAAATATTTAGGGTTTGATTCTGACGGCGACATATCAGTTTTGGCAGCTATTGCCGGCCTTACTTTAACTGAAAGTGGCGTTTCTATTGGAGATATTGTTGCTCATGACGGATCTGGTTATGTTAATTCTAAAACTCTAGCCAGATTATCTCAGATACTCGATTCCAATGGCAATGAGGCAATCAAGTTTGGAACAACAGCATCTGCTGTTAATGAAATTACAGTAACAAATGCCGCAACAGGAAATCCTCCTACAATATCTGCAACTGGAGAAGTAGATAAAGGAATTGATTTTGAGAATTCTGAGTCAGAAGAACTTCTGAAACTTGCATCTGTTTCTTCCGCAGTTAACGAAATCACCTGTACCAATGCTGCAACGAACAATGGACCAACATTATCTGCAACAGGTGGTGATGCGAATGTGGACATAAACCTTTCTCCTAAAGGAACAGGAGAACTGAATGTCGATGGGAAAGTGAAATCAATCAATGGGCAGTCAATGGCTCAGACACCTTTTATGTCTAACTTAATTTTGGGGTTTTAAAATGGCAGTACCAACAGGATCAGGAACAGAAACTTTGCACTCTGCAATGTTTGAAGAGGTTGATGGAACTCAGACTTTAATTTTAGGAGTTCAGCACCATATCTATATAGTTACAAGTATTGTTATTCATTGTAATGCATTGAATGCAGTAGCCGATTTTTTTTATTTGAAAATGGTTGGATATGATTCCCATGAAGGAACTTCTGCTCAAACAATGACTGTTTTAAAAGAAAATATTGCAGCAGGAGAAACATTTGTCTGGAATGATCGTTTTGCATTTAATGGATCAGAACCCAGTGATTTTGCATCTGGAGGTTTAACTGTTGCTGCAGATCAAACTGCATTGGCAGCAATGGGTACTGCAACGGTTCAATATCTTCAAGCAGATGTGACTCATGCAAGTGATGATTTTGATGTATTTGTGACCTATATCGATCAGGATTGGAGTTAATATGTCTGGAATTATCGGTGGTACAAAAGCACGAGGTTCAGGAATTATTAATGGAAATATTGATTTAATAGATAAAATTCTTCAAAGACCAGAAATCAAGGATTATGGGGAAACAGTTAATGCAATTGGAAGCACCGCTTCAAGTCAAGCAATTGATTTATCCCTTGGAAATGTTGTCACCGCAACAATGGCACAATCTACAACGACCTTCAGTATTACAAATCCAAGTGCATCAGGAAAATGCTGTTCTTTCACTCTAATTCTCACTCAGGATGGATCAGGGAGTCGTGCTGTTGCATGGCCCGCATCAGTTAAATGGCCTGGGGATACTGCTCCAACAATCTCAACAGGTGCTAGTAAAGTTGATATTTTAAGTTTTATCACTGTGGATGCAGGTACGAATTGGTACGGTTTTGAAGGTGGTATTGATCTGAGATAATAATATGGCTTTTTCCTCTTTAAGAGTTGCAAATACAGATACTGGATTAGAAAAACCTGATGATGTGGTTTTACATTACCTTGTGATTGCAGGAGGAGGCGCAGGAGGAGTCGGAGATGGTGCAGGTGCTGGTGGTGCAGGAGGTTATCGAACTAATTTTGCTGGTGCAGGAAGTGAAAAGTCAGGGGGTAATTCAAGTGTTGAAGCTTCAATGACCCTCGATTTGTCTACGACTTATTCTGTGACGGTTGGTGCAGGAGCATCAATAATAAGGGCAAGTGCGGATAGCACGACATTTAGCAATGGGAATGATTCGACCTTTCACACAATAACCAGTGAACGAGGAGCAGGTGGTTCAGGTAAAGACGGTGGAGGAGCAGGTGGTACTGGTTATGGTTCAGGAGGAGGTGGTAATGGAAGTTATGGGTCTAACGGAGGAGCAGGTACAGCAAATCAAGGGACCGCAGGAGGAGACGGAAGTGGTCTCGCAAGTGGTGGTTATTTTGGAGGCGGTGGTGGAGGTGCTGGAGCCGCTGGAGCAGATGGGACGGGTTCAGGAGGAGGAGACGGAGGAGCAGGTTTGAGTAGTACTATCACGGGAGCATCAGTTGCACGTGGTGGAGGTGGTGGAGGTGGTAATTCAATTAGCTCGACTCCAGAAGGAGATGGTGGAACTGGAGGAGGAGGTGCTGGTGCTAGAGGACCGAGTGATGCACATGCAGGTATTGGTGGGAAAGGGGGAGGTGGTGGTGGTGCTTCCCCTGCTACGTATGAGGTAGATTCAGGAGCAGGAGGATATGGTATTGTAATTTTACGATATGTAGCCAGTTTAGACATCGCCAATCCAGGTGGAGGTTTGACCATAAGCACAAGCCCAGATAGTTCTGACTCAGACTATAAGGTATCCTCGATTACACACGGAACAGGTAACGTAAGCTGGAGTTAATTAATGGCTCATTATGCATTTTTAGATGAAAATAATATCGTAACAGAGGTCATCGTAGGAATTGATGAAAATCAAGGTGTTGATTATGAAGTGCATTATGGTAATTTTCGTAGCCAAACATGTAAAAGAACATCTTATAACACGCATTATGGCACACACAAAAAGGGTAAAGAGCCATTCCGCAAAAACTATGCAGGTAGAGGCTACTTTTTTGATGAAGCAAGAGATGCCTTCATCCCTCCAAAACCTTACGATAGTTGGGTTTTAAATGAAGAGAAATGTATTTGGGATGCACCAACACCACGTCCAACTGACGGAGGACGATATTCATGGAACGAAGAAAAAAAACAGTGGGATACTGTTGAATAAAAATGAATCCTGCTGATTATGCTTACAATTATGGAACCACACATCCAGATCTTATGGAAGTAGACAGCTTATTACAGCTAATTGAAAGAATAGGCTTACCAGCAGTGATTATTGGAGCGACCTTTTTCTATATTTATAAAACTGCACAAAGTCATCGAGATGAAGTTAAGTCGTGGCAAGAGAAAGATACTGTTGCAGATTCAAGGCTTATTGATGTAATCAATTTAAGTAATACCCGGAATGAGAATTTCCAACAGGCTCTGAATGAACAGACAATGGCGATTAAGGAACTCTGTGGAGAGATCCGAGGAATGAAACCAAGCAGAAGATAGCATGGCTAAAGAGACAACAACAACTGTCGAAAAAGTCACGGACCCACCTCAGAAACCGCGTGCTAGCATGACGGTTAACGAGAAGATCCAGGTCACACGGTTCTATGCTAGGTTCATAATAGCATGCTGCGCGCTCGCTATATTCGCATATGTCGTTCATATCATGCTAGGTTCAGGAGAAGAGCTACCAACTAGCTCAAAAGATTTATTGAATATTCTCGTTGGAGCTTTTATTCCCATACTGGCAGGTATTTCAAAATTTTATTTCGATAGCGGCGGCGACCTAGCACAAGAGCCTGAAAAGCACGAGATTCCACCGCATAGTGATGATAAGGAAGACAGTGAAAAATAATCCTTTTAGTTGGATCTATGAATTCATTTACACAAACCACCATGTCAATAACCCTGAAGAAAGAAAGGAACCACCTATGCTCAACCTCGTCCTTCCGTTCATCGCAAACATGCTGCGTGACGCGGTAATCGATAAAGCGACCAATTTTGGTAAAAAGGAACTTGAAAAACACCTTGAAAAGCTACCCAAGGATGTGCGGGAAGCTATCGATGGTGCTGTGGATGGTGACAATAGCCACGATCACAAGTCCCTACTCGATATGGTCAAATGACCTTGTAGCAATGAGAATAAGCCAGAATTTCAGTCTTCAAGAACTGGTTTATTCGCCTTCTGCAATACATGCCGGCATTGACCAAGAACGACATTTAGATAATAACGCAGTTGCCAGAATAACAGCGCTCACAATTCAAGTGCTTCAAAAGGTGCGGGACAAGTTTGGCCCAACCAAGGTCAATTCTTGTTTCAGATCACCTGAGTTGAATACTCTCATCGGGGGGAGCTTAAAATCTCAACATTGCTGTTCTGGAACCTCGGCTGCTGCCGATATTGAAATTACCAGTGAGAAAGTTAGCAACCTGGAGCTAGCACGCTGGATCAAGGAAAACCTGGAATTTGATCAGTTGATTCTTGAGAACTATCAGCCGGATCGAGTTAGCAAGATCACCGGCAAACCCGAAGGGCCAAACTCTGGCTGGGTTCATGTCTCGTACTCCTCAGTAGGTGACAATCGAAAGGAGGTGCTGCGTATGGCGAAGATCAAAGGAAAGGCAAAATACTTCCCTGGTCTTACCGACTAATCTACGGCTTCTGGGGTAAGCGCGGGTGGTTCTCTTCCTTCCTTCTCCCCATCCGTGCGCCCCTTTTTAAGAAGCGTGCAACGCGCTTTAAACCGCGCATTAAATACCTCTTAAATAACCCAAGAGCATTTAAAGAGCATTTAATATGCGGGCCATTGCGACCCGCTAGCCCTTGCAAACAGTGGTGCTCCCGCCGCGACTCGAACGCAGAGCTAGGGATTAGGAATACTTTAGTCCTTTAGTGTTTGCAGGGAATTATAAAAGGAGAGCATAAAGTGGAGCATCAATTAGGATATTTTAGCCAGAGCTTTGGAACCTTCCAGCGCCGAGCGATTAATATAATGTCCCAATGTTGTATCCATTGAGTAGTGGCCTGCAAGCGCCATGACCTTAACTGCCTTAGCATCACCTTCCAGCATTTCCGTGATTCCTGTGCGCCGGAAACAATGAACTGGATCACCTTTTAAACCTGCCATATTTCTAAGCCTTCTTAAAGCAGCGGTGATGCTGTTTTTCTGAATAAAAGCAGGGCGGCCTTGACCGTCATCGAGCCACCATTTTTCTTCAGGCCCGCGTGCTAGCTTATCGTAGCGCAACCACTGTAAAAGTGTCGGATGCACTTCGATTTTGCGTGTCTGCTTTTTCTTCACCTTCACGCGTTTGCCTTCTTTTGGGAAATCCTGAACATGATCAATCACGATGAAGCCATCTTTTAGATCCATGCGTGAGAGCGGCAGGCTCCATATCTCACTGAGCCGCATGATTTGGAAGCGTGCTAGCATGAATGCGCGCAAATGGTTTAAATTGCCGTGGCGCTCGATTTCTGAACGATAGCGGGCAATTTCATCAGAAGACCATATTGTAGGCTCACCATCTGGCTGCTTCTTTAATATATGAATCGGGATCTTTTCTATTTTAATAGAATTCGGTAATAGATCAGATCGATACTCATGCAGCCAGTTGAATGCACCTTGTATGTGGCGCTGGTGTTTATTAATGGTGCTTTCTGCTAAATTAGCCTTCTTGCAGTCATTAACGAATTTCTGATTCAGTTTATTGCTCCAGGTTGCCAGTTCAAAATCACCGCATGATTCTACGAATTTATTGAAGCTGGTAACATAAGGCTTTAAATCATTCTCAGACCATATTTTTTCATCAAGGTAGGTTTGTGTTGCAGCCCTGAAAGTAGTTTTGCCTGCAGGCAGGCGCGCGCTTGCCGCTTCATGTTTAGCCAGTGCGAGCTTATAGCGCTCGCTGAGCAACAAAGCAACCTCCTGCTCGCTCAACTCATCTAGCTCATCCATTCGTGCTAGCACCGGCCGTCTGCTGGGCTTACCTTCAACCTGGATGTATCCGATCACACGATTACGCGCCGGCTCTTTTTTCCAAAGCTCGCGCTTCCTTCCTCTCTTCCTCATTTTCTTTTTCTTTCTGGCGCTCCCATTCAAGAGCGCTCTTTGCAATTAGTTTTAAGTTTTGGATATTTTCGTCAGGCATAAATTGCTCCATTTTTATTAGCCGTTTTATTTGGCTGTGATTATTCATTTAGCGATCTTTTCCAGAGCAGTTCGGAAAATCGCTAAAGTTTTTTCCTGGCTGGCAACGAGTGCTTCCAGATCAGCCACCCGCTTCCGCAAGTAGTCAATTTCACTGCTTTCTTCTTTTTCAGAAAGCTTACCGGCAAACAAATCCTCCAGGCGCTTCTGATTACGTGCGCTTGGTTTGTTGTCGCCCTTTTCCCAGCGATATGCAGCGCTGTAAGGTGCGCCAACCTTCTGGGCTACTTCCTGTAAAGTAAGGCCGAGCTTCTTGCGAGCAGCCTTGATCTCTTCTTTTTTCATACATCCCATTCACTTTTCTAAAAAAGTTTATAAAAAAGCTTGACAACGCATAGGCCCAAGCATAACCTGGATTCAGCATAAGATATTGCAAACAACATTACAAGCTTTTTTATAAAGACATGGACATCCCAATAAAAGACCTGATGAAACAAGCAGGCATTACGTTGTCAGACGTTGCGACTGCTGCCGGAACAAATATCCCGACTGTATCACGCGCTCTTGACGAAGATCTTGTTAAAAGAGTGCGCGCCAACGCGCTCGCTCTGATCTATAACAAGAGCAAGAATCTTTCTGAAAAGATTAAAAGCATGGAAGCAACCGAGGGTATGGATGCCCAAGTCAGCCAAACGCATATACGCAGGACAGCCTAATAACCCGCTGAGAGGGCGTGCTGATCAACTGAACCTCAGTTGTTCAAAGCTCGCAGCGGTAACAGGTTGCCCGATTCCCACGATAAAAGGATGGCTACGTGGGAGTCATTATCCAAGGCCGAAAGACCATGAAGGTCTAGCACGCGGGCTTCAAGTCGAGCTTGAGGTACTCCAAGGTTGGCTTCACCGCATGCATCCAGGGAGAGGCATCGGCTTTCGGAAAATATTAGATACAGAAGCAAAAAAGAAACTACATCTGATGAGACAAAAAACACCACGCACACGCAGCGAGATTGCGAAAGCAGTCTCTAGCTATCTGCAAAGCGGAGGTGAAATCAAAAAGCTTCCAGATGAAGCTGCATATAATCTATTGAAGGAATACTTATGAAGGAAGGAGATCAGTTTTATCAATTAGTCAAAAAGATGCGTGAAGCACAAAAGACCTATTTTAAAGTCAGGTCAGACGAACACCTGAAGAATGCAAAAAGGCTAGAGCGCGAAGTGGATCGTTGGATCACAGGCCAGCAAGAAATGAAATTCTCATGATGGATATCGAACACTACTCACCAAGCCAGTTTGGAAAGCTCGCAGACTGCCCGCAGCAGTACGCTTATAGATATGTAAATAAGTATCATGAAGGAACCAAACCATCGCTGGTTTTCGGAAGTGCAGCAGACGAGGCAATCAACTCGATTCACCAGAATCTCATGAATCCGAGCCTGCCTGCGAAGCCTGAAGTCTTTTTATTCCAAAGCATCGAGTTCAGCCGTGCCACCTATGGCGATGACATGGGTAAAGAAGAATGGGATGCGGTAGATGAGCTAGCTGCGCGGTGCGTGGATCAGGATGTCTTTGGACAATACAAGGCAATGATCGACTACAAACCGCGTGCGATCCAGCATGAGATGGTGCTGCGCATTCATGGCATTGAGCGGCGCATGATCGGATTTACAGACTTAATCGCAGAGCGCCCGATCTTTGAACAGTCAGACCATTATGAGAGTGCGCTGATCGTTGATGTGAAAACCAGCGGGCGCTCCATGCAGCAGCCGAGCTACCGTCATCGCTTCCAGTTAGCCTTCTATGCCCTCGCATGGATGTGCATGCAGGGAACCGACAAGATTCCTCAGTGCGAGATCCGTGCGTTAGTAAAAAACAAAACAATGCTCTGGCAGATATTGCCGGCAAATATCACCGAAGATGACCTAGCACATGTACTGGAGGTAGCACGCAACCATGACCGCATGGTGTCTGCCCAGTATTTCCCGATCAACCGAGATTCTAAGTTTTGTTCCAAGAAAAACTGTTCCTTTTTTGATCGCTGTCATGAAGAACATGGCGGCCGGCTCACAGATACTTTAGCTCAGTGTATCCGTGCCTGAAATCAACCAAACTGAGCGTTTAATCCAGGCGCTGAATGAGAATACGCGCGCCCAGCTTCTACTCATGCAGGTGATGCCGGATTTCATAAAGAATATGAAGTCAGCAGATTCGCTAACACGCGCTGGATTAAGTGAAATAAAATTGTACGAAGAAGCTAAAAAAATGGCGCAAAAAATAAAGAGAAGTTAGGAAAATTATGGCTATTAATAAAACACGCAAAGGGACTTTGATACAGCTTAGTCCTAAAGAAATCAAGTCGCTTCAAGTGAATGATTCAAACAGAATGAGTGGTGTTGCAAAGACAACAAAAAGTAAGCGCATGACTGTTCTCAGGAAGAACCTGAAAAAATACGGATACCGCCGTGCGTTTCCAATCGTGCTAAACGAAGATTTAGTGATCTGCGATGGTCATCACCGCGCGCAAGCATGTGTCGATCTAGGAATAAACGGATGGGTGCTGATTGATCCTGATGCAGTCGTCCAAGAGTACGCTGAAATGTCTTCCAGCACGAACCGCTGGGGAATTCCTGATTACGTGAAAGCAAAAGTCAATGAAGGAGTAAAGGCGGCCCAAGTCGTAGAATACCTAATGGAAAAATACAAATTCCAACCCCAGTTGATCATGCGTTTAGAATTCGGGTTTTCGCTTACAAATCCGATGATTATAAACATGATCAATGAAGGCAAATTCGATTTCATGAGTGTGAACGAAATAGAAGCACGCTGCGAGCATATCAAACAGTGCCAGGAACTTGTGCTACCGAAACAAGATAAGTTTAAAATTGCAATAGCTATGATGATGCAGAATCCGCATTACCGTGGAGCAAGGATGTTGTCTAAGCTTGAGCAAAAAGGTGGTGATATTTATCCGTCTGCTCAAACAGGTAATTACATCGATCAGTTGCAACGAGTCTATAACCACGGACTAAGCACTGGAAAAGTCTATTTTGCATAAAGGAAGGAAGGAATGAAAAAACCAGCATTAGATCAAATAATAACAGGCAAGCGCATGAATCCTTTGCGCGTGCTTCTGTACGGCCCTGGAGGTATAGGCAAAAGCTACTGGGCTGCACAGTGGAAGGAATCAGTCATCCTTGACCTTGAAGATGGTTTAGGTGGAATTGACTGTGCGAGCTTACCGATGCGTGATGCAGAATGGGAAGATATTCTTCAAGCACTCAATATGCTAGCGACCGAGAAACACGACTACAAAACAGTTGTAATTGACTCGCTGGATTGGTTAGAGAGGTTAATGCATCATGACATTTGCAATGTCCGTGGCTGCGTTAGCATAGGCGATCTTCAGTATGGTGCAGGCTACGTTCAAGCGCTTTCGTATTTTGAGAAGCTAGTGAAATACCTGGAACTGTTGCGCACCAATGGCATGAACAGTGTTCTCATCTGCCATGCAGCGACCAAGGATGTGAAAGACCCTACCACGCAGCTATACAGCAAATGGCAGCTAGCACTTCATCAGAAGGCAGCCGAGAAGATGTTTCAGTGGAGCGACTGCACTCTATTTGCGAAGCAAGAGATTAACATTCTTACAGAGAAGAAGGATTTCGGCGGCCAGCGCAAGCGCGCAGGAGGTGGCGAGCGCCGAATGTATTGCAATGACTCGCCAACCTACCAAGCGAAGAATCGCTACGATCTGCCGGATGAGATGCCGCTGGATTACGAGATTTTTCGGAATCATATAACCGCTTATTTTGGAGAAGGAAAAGATGCCTGAAGAAAAAGAATTCAGCTTTTTTGATCCCAGTGAAGAAACTGTTTCATCAAACTTTGAACCTATTAAAGATGGAACCTACGAGTGCGTGTTCAACACACACCAATGGAAAGAAACGAATGCCGGCACAGGCATGTATCTGGAAATGGAGTTCGTGATCATGGGTGGCGATTTCGATGGCCGCTTGGTCTGGAACCGTTTGAATCTAGTGAACAAGAACGAGCAGGCAGTGCAGATAGCACGCGAGCAGCTAGCAGAATTTTGCCGTGCGGTCGAGTGTACTGTCGTTCTCACAGGCGAGAAAGAGTTACTTCAGTTCATGGCAAACTGCTGGGGCAAAAAGGTCATGGTTAAAGTGCAGAACAAACAACGCAAGAACAATCCTGAACAGATCGATCTTGTTGTCAGAAACGTGAAGCGCATGCCTGTTGAAGCTAGCACGCCGAAACCCAAGAAGCAGAAAGAATCGGATACCACCGATGTCAAAGACCCAGACAAACTCCCTTTTTAGTGGTGTGGGGTATATCCAGAACTACTTGTATAAAGGCTATCGCATCAAGCGGGATAATTTTATGCAGGCATACGAAGTAATTGAAAATGCTTCTATTAATGGAGTCACCGAAGTTGTTTACCGATGGTTTCCGAAAAAAGAGGATGCAGAAACTTGGATACGCGCCCAGCAGCAGGTGGCGCGCAGTTAGTAACCTGCTGCCATCATGTGTGCTTTTTCTCCCAGCATGCTTTCTCATGGTGCTGGGCTTTTCACACATGGCATATTCCTCTCAACGCGCTCGTTCATCCATGCGGGCGCGTTTCCTAACTTTTAAATGGAAATAGAAGAACTAGCAGATTCAGCAATCAAGGATGGTCTGAAACGCGGTCATGCGCTCATTAAGTGCAAGAATGCAGTTCAGGCTGAAGCCTTGCTAGCACGCCTGGAAGCACGGATACCAGAGCCATCAGATCAGCGCTGGCGCGAGATGTCGCCACCAGGACAGCACCGGCATCTGGCTGCAACTATTATCAGGAACAAGGAAGTCAACGTATTTTCTGTTTGCTACTACAAGGAGGGTGAAGATGCTAACGAGCCTGCTCGTGTCCAGCTTTCTACTGGTGGCAGGCGCTGGCGTTCTGATGTTGTTACTGGGCCTCCGAAGAAGCCGAAGAAGCCAAGAAAGAAAAAACCAAGATACATGAACAAAAAATAAAAGGAAGTCATGAGCAAAGGATACGATTTTAAACCGAAAAGAAGCAAAAAAGCTAAAAGTTATGGATATAAACGAGGTGGTTTTTACCGTGGATTCAATGGATTTTTCAAACGGAAAGCATGGGTAGCAGGAATTACAAGCTTTTCCGCAGATCCAGAAAAACGATTCATACAGGCAAAAGGCAGAAAATGGCAAAAGGAAGGTTTTAGTTCATTCCAAGAATATTTCAATCAAGT
>Ga0080013_1005578_pt1 | contig 11645 bp, 5 predicted proteins | sample ETNvirenome_6_85_FD_69236 | JGI IMG/M metagenome (GOLD analysis project Ga0080013, IMG submission 69236) | Marine viral communities from the Pacific Ocean - ETNP_6_85 (SPADES assembly) (version 2) | ecosystem: Environmental > Aquatic > Marine > Oceanic | place: Pacific Ocean | collected 2013-06-19
TTGCTTATGGACCTGAATATACAGTTGAAGTAACAAATCCAAATGATATTGATGAAAAGATAGAACATACATTTGATTTATCACAATGTCCATTTAAAGAACTTTCAAAAAAAGTTGATTATTTAGGTAATTCATTTGAATTTGTAACACCAGTTGGGAAAAATAAACTTAAATTTAAGTTATTAACTGGTGCAGATGAAAAATTAATTGATAAAGACCTTAAACAATCTTCTAAATTCGGACATAGTACAGAAATTACAACTCGTTTAAGATATGCTATTATTGAAGTTGATGGCGATTCAAAACTACAAACTATTAACGCGTTTATACAAACTCTTCTAGCTCGTGATTCCGTTGCTTTAAGAAATTATATTCGTGATATATCACCTGATATTGATTTGACATCAGAAGTAGAGATAGGGGGTGAAGCAGTTGACGTGAGTATTCCGTTGACTGTAGAGTTTTTTTGGCCTCAATCCCTCCAGTAAATTAGACATACATCAATCTATATTTTATTTTATACATGGCACACCTGGATTTACATTCGGTGATGTCTATCATATGCCTGTTCATTTGAAAAACTTTTATCTTCGTGAATTCATAAATTTGAAACAGAAAGAAAAAGAACAAATTGATAAGGCAAATCAAACTCCAAAACAATCTACCATTCCGAGACGATTTAATCCAAAATAACTTTCTTTTTAATATTTATTAATATACTAGGAGAATTATCATGTCATATTTGGATAGAAAAAATATATTATCAGAGGGATTTTTTGATTCGTTGAAGAAATTTTTTAATCGCCCAAAGTTATCAAAACAAGAAAAAAAGATGATGAAAGATCCAAAAGTTAAAGATGCAGTAAAAAGATTTAATGATGCTCATGATAATTTACAAAATAACCTCAAAGAATTAAGAAAAAAGTATGGATTTGACAAATAATGGCTGATAATTTAGATAAAAAAAGAGAAAACCTTGACGCTATTCATGCAAAAATTGATGCAATTGAGCAAGATGAATCAAGTTATGATCAAAGATATAAAGATAGAGCAAAATTTAAAGTTAAAGTTGAAAAAGAATTACTTGGATTAAGAGAGAAACGAATAGAATTAGAAAAAGATATTATAAAAACTTCTACTCAACAAGTTAAAAATGCTAAAGCTTATAAAAAATTAGAAGATAATGTTTTAAAAACAGAACAAAATATTTCAAAAACAATTACAAGTAGGGTTGGTGATTTATTAAGAGGAAATGTTCAAAGTGCATTAAGTTTTTCATATACATTAAAAGCATCAGAAGCACAGATAAAATTAGCCAAAGATACGAGAGATGTTGCGCAAACAGTATCGGATATTGCACAAGACAAAGAGTTATCAGTAGAGCAAGAGGGAAAACTATTAGATATATCAACCGATATAAGAGATGGTGTTGCAACTGAATTAGATATAGCAAATAGGCTATCTGCTGCAGGTATTGAACAAGGTGAAGTATATAATGAGTTATCAGATACATTTACAGACTTAGTAGGGGTAAAAGAAACTGAAGAAAAAGCTACAGAAAAGTTAAGAAAACGAGAAGAAAGAATTAACCAAATTCGAACCATTGGATTAGGAATATTTGGTTTATTGGCTACTGTGGCAAAGAAGTTTGCTGGAATGGTTGATGCAATTGGACAGCAATTTGGTAGTTTAAATATGATGGGGAAAGACTTTCAAACAAATCTTCATGATTCCACAGTTGAGGCTACTAAATTAGGTCTTAGTCAAGCAGATGTTCTTAATACTACAAGTGCACTTGCTTCTGAGTATGGTATTTCATTAGATAAAGCAGCTGAATTATCTGTTAAAATTTTAGATACTGCAAAAGCAACTGGTTTATCAGTTGATGAATCAACAAAATTATATGGTACATTAATGCAAGTGGTTGATTTAACTGATAAAGAAGCTGAAAATTTAATTGAAAGTACGGCTCAGTTGGCAAGACAAAGAGGAGTTGCTCCACAAGCAGTGTTAAAAGATATTGCCAATTCATCTGAAGTAATTGCTACATTTACAAAGGGGGCGGGTGAAAATTTATTTGAAGCTGCAATTGCTGCAAGAGAACTAGGATTAAATGTTGATACAATAGCTAAATCTGCAAGAGGTATGTTAGATTTAGAATCTTCACTTAATGCAGAATACGAAGCATCAGCTCTTTTGGGTAAACAAATAAATTTACAAAAAGCTAGAGAATTGGCTTTTAGTAAAGACTTACCTGGTTTTTCAAAGGAGCTAAAAAATCAATTACGGGGCGTTGGTGATTTTACTAAATTAAATATATTTCAACAAGAAGCAATAGCAAAAGCTATAGGTATGAGTGTTGGGGAAACTTCTAAGTTATTGAGTAAGACTAAAGAACAAGAAGATGCCACCAAAAAATTAACTTTAGCAGGTGCTTTGGCTGCTGGTTCATTTGACGATTTACATGGTCAAAAAGCACTTTCAAACTTATCTAAAGTAGTAAATAAATTTAAAGCATTTATTCAGCAGGCGTTAATAACTGTAGGACCAATACTTGAAGGTATAATTGGAAAATTTCATGATTGGTTCATGACAATGGGTGGTATAAACAAAGTACTGGAGGGCATGAAGACTTTAAGGACTTGGATTGGAGAAATATACGTCAAAGTTACAGAATTTTTTGATCAAGGTAAAGGTTGGGATGAAATGAAGGAGAAACTGTTCGGTGTAGGTGGAGCTCTTCATGGCGTTAGTGTAGCATTCGAGGCGATTGGAGGTGCTATTAAATTGATAGCAAGAAATATCCCGGAAGTAATAGGTTTGATGATTTCATTAAAGGCGGCATCGTTTGCTGCTTTTCTTGTTCAAAGTGCATTAGCAGCAGCTGGTGGTGCAGCGGCTCATCCGTGGTTATTGGGTGGTGGTGCCGTTATAGCCGCGGCCGCGATACTTGGTGTAGTCAATAGTATAAATGCTATGACACCTCCACCGACTCCAACTGCAGATTTTAAATCAGGTCCAGGTGGTATTTCATATATGTCAGGACCTGCTGGTGCTTTTAGTTTAAATCCAAGAGATTCTGTATTGGCAACAACCAATCCAATTCCAGTAAATGATATTCAAACTGGAGCTGCTGGATCAATGATGCCAGATTTTAAAGAGTTGGTTGAAGCACAAAGAGAAACGACAAGAGCAATAAGTAGTATGCGATTATCAACAACTGTTACAAATAGGCAACAAGAAACTATTATGGAAGGGACTTTTAATCCATTGGGTGGAAGATCTCTACTAGGAGGTGGTGGATCATGGGCTTAGAGAATTTAACATCAGTATTTAGTGATATTTCAAAAAATGAGATAACTGAATTCGCTAAGTCTAATCTATTAATTACATCTCGCCTTGATGATATTGAAAATAATATTATACGAGATAGTAATATAGGCGGAAGAGGAGAATTGAGAGTTCTAGATTTCCCACCTGAAGAAACCCCATTGTCCGATATGGGTCCATTAGATTTTAGGGAGAAACCGAATGTTTTAATATTTGATAGGATAAGTGCGATAAATTCACCTGTAAGTGATATGTCTGAAGATGCATCTAATTTTGGACTTTATTCTCCATTTCCAGTATTTGATAGTATATTTCAAAATGACACAATTATGCTTTTGGGACGACAATCTCTTATAGAAGATGATCCACATACTTTTGGTACTGGAGGTTTGTTGTATACACAAGCTGATATAAACAGCTGGATGAACACCGGCACTAATGACGAATACAGTATTCGTTTACCAGATCTCAACTATCCGGGGGGGCCTGCCCCACAGCGGATAGATAAAGATCCAAATCTTGGAATTTCTGATACTTTAGGAAACGGCCTTTTCAAGTTTGAAACACTTTATAATGTTAATCATACTGCAGTACCCATAGAAAATAGAATAACTATTGATTACGGAAGAGTAAAAATAAATACATTAAGAGCAGGTATGGGAAGTTTGGGAAATCTTGATATTATGGGTTATTCATCAGATAAACTTGGGAGTTATAGAGGTAAGTTGCGGGGTGCTGAACCTTATATTGTAAAAGATGTTAATTCTCTTGATTATCAGACGATGGTGGATTTTGTAAATACGGGAAGGATAGCTGATGATGAATCTAGATTATCTAAATTTTATAATAGTGATGCAGGAACAGCTGATTATAATCTTTCTTTTGGAAATATATCCCATAAAACATTTTATGATGTAACAATGAATGAATATTCAAAAATTCATCAACATAAACATTTGTTTCAAAAAAATCTAAAGACGATTTGGGGTGATGTTACGACTGATGTTAAGGCCTTTTTTGGTATGGGTAAGGCTAGGCCTTCATTTGCTAAACTTGGTGATAGAATGATGAATTTTGACTTCTCGGTGAAACTTGGGTCTGGCGAGGTTGTGAGAGATGTTTGGGTTGGGAAGCAAACCGATCTTCGAAAGAAATCACCATTTATAGATTTGGGTGGTGGATTGCCGGAATCTAATTGGTTCTCATTAATGAGCAGGGGTGGATTGGAGAGTAGGCCTTTTGGTAAGGATAGTTATAATGTTATAGATAAAATAAATAGACAACGCCCTGTGACACAAGACAAGTTGACACATGATTGGGAGATAGCACCTACGAACCAGGGTGATTTTTATGTAAGATTAAATGATTTGAGAACAAATACTTTTCTTTATTTTAGAGGATTCGTGACGGGTATAAGTGAAAATGTAAATCCATCTTGGACATCGGCGAATTATATTGGCAGAAGTGAACCTGTTTATTTATATGAAAGAGCAGAACGAGATTTGTCTTTTAATTTGAGAGTATACCCAAATAATAATCGAGAATTTCAAATTATGTATGAAAAAATAGATCATTTAACTTCTATGGCATATCCTCAATATATGAATAAGCGGTCTAAATTTGATAAGTTTTGGCCATTTACAGAGTCACAGCAGTATGGGTGGCGTAATAGTGGCGGATCCCTTCTACCTACGGACTTTCAAGTTGTTGATTATGGGGAATCAAACCAATCCACTGGTGATGTAGATGCAAGAATGAAACCACCATTTGCAGAATTATATATGGGTCATATTGGAACTCGTGCTAAAGGTCAATTTGGTTTTATAAAATCGTTATCATATACAGTTAATGATTCAGCTGATTGGGATCAAGAAAAACAGTTACCAAGATTATTTGATATAGCTATATCATATCAAATTTTGAATAAACGACCATCAGCACTTGGTACAGTATTTTATGGACCACAACAAAGATTGGGTCAGTCCTTTCCGGACGTATTGAAAGAATCTGATATTGGTCAAGGACTTGCTACTGGTATTGAAGGTGCCAAATCACTCAAGTCAGTGGCTGGGCCAGCGGTTGGGCCGCCTGCAGGCGAAGCTGGAATATTTTAAGGATAGCTGGAATCACCCCGTGATGGTAATAAATAATGTCTAGATATAACACAGTAAGATACGTAAGTTTCGGCAAAAGTTCAAGAATAGGAACTGCTGATATTCCTAAAGTCGAAGATAAAGATTCTGATATTTTATTGATTGCAACACATGGTGATAAATGTGATATGATTTCACAACAATATTATGGAACACCAGATTTTTGGTGGTTTATTGCATCAGTCAATAGTTTAACATCAAATAATATTGAGGCTGGCACTCAATTGAGGATTCCAGTTTCCACTATAGAAGCAACATTGTTGTAAGACATGTTAACAATAAGACATTTAATTGGTTGTAAATTAAAATGAAGATTAATACAAAAGTAGTATTTGAATGGAATGATGATACTAAGCAGTACGAAGAAATATACTGTGAAAGTTATGATTATAATGGTGAAGTAGCTTATTGTCTGCAAGAAGAAAGGCGAAAAAGAATTGCAGCACAAATGGAAGAGTATGGGATTCATGACCGCGATGAATTTATTTCTTATTTTCATAAAAAATTGTGGGTTGATTTTGGGAAGAATATGCAATCTGCGTTTTGGAAAAAACAGAATATAGATTCGGAATGGAGAATGTATGCTAATTCTCCTAAAAGTTTTATGCAGCCATTGCGCTTTTCGGAAGATCAAGTAACTCCTGCAGACGAGTTTTTGTCACGTTTAAATTCAGCGGCATCAGCTTATAAAGATGATCATGTTGCAGCAAGGGAACTCGCCAAAAAACAAGAAGCTGAATATGATGCAAAAGTAGCCAAAGAAGCACGAATTGCTGCGAGGAGAGAACGATTTCAAAAAATATACGAAAATGCAATTAAAGTTAAAAACAATGCAGCAGCGTGGTTGCAACAGACGGCTAAGGATTTAAAAAAGGCGGAAAAGACAGCAGCAACAGCAACTGCAACATCGTTGGGACATGCAGAAGTGATATTTCTTCAAGAAACAAACGAAAAAGCAAAACAAGCAGACGAAGCAGCAGAAGTAGCAGTAAAAACAGCAGAAGAAGATGTAAAGAACAACACTACCACGTTTTCGGAACAACAAAAACAAGGTTTTAAAGATAGAGTTTTTGGTGCTCATGTAAACGAGATGATTATTGACAAATTTAATGATCTTCAAGGAGGTAGTACTCGCTTTGGTTCTGGTCCTAATGATCAAATTAAGCCAAACTTTCAAGGCTATTTGGGCGATAGAGTTCCATTTGTTAGAATGTGGTCTGCGGTGAAGGCTAAAAAAGCAAATAATGACGGCAATAGAATATTTTATAATGTTGTTAATGAAAATAGAAATAGAAGTTATGAAGAAAATGAACTAAAAGATCTTGATCCTGGATTTGGATTAACGGATAATCCATTTTTAAAACCAGAAGCGGGTATTACATCAGTAACTAGTAAAACAGAAGGTGCTCTAGGTGCAGTAAAAAGAACAACTGTTAATTTTGTAGTTCATAATAAAAAAGATTTTGAAAATATATTTTTACCATTTTTTATGAAACCAGGTGCAACTGTTATAGTTGATTTTGGTTGGTCAGATCCAAATGTTGATTTATATTCTATAGAAGAACAAATTAAGAATACACCTGAAGATATGAGTACATTTACAAAATATATTTATGGTAAGCAGGGACAGGACGGGACTCCAGGATATATTAAAGAAGATATTCGTTATGGTTTAATTGAAACAATAATGGGTAATGTAACATCTTATAGTAGTACAGTTACTTCAGTAGGATCATATGAGTGTTCAATTGAATTGGTATCACAAAATGCTGCTTTGTTGGACAGAGGAATAAGTGATGATAATAGTTTGAAATTTATGTTTGATAATAAACTTGAAGAAATGCTTATACAGTTAATAGATAGCAGCCGCTACAAGGACGACACTAAAGCGGAAAAATTGTTTTTAGTAAAGAACATGATGTATAATCAATATAATGAAAAGGCCCGGAAAGACGCTAAAACGGAATATTGGAATGCTTTGGAGATATCCGGGAAGTCAATACCGGCCAAGGCTTTGAAACAAGGAATATTTTTCCAAAAGAAATTAGCTACATCAGGTATACCGAATACTTTATATATTACTTGGGGGTTATTTGAAGATGTGTTTTTAAATGGGTTAATTGCAAACAGTTTGAAATCAACAAAAGATCAATATATTATAAATTATAATACCATAGATTCTTATGTTAGATATGAAAAGAATTTAGTACAAAAACAAAAAGAGGTTTTAAATACCAATGAACCTTTACCTTTATATTTATTTCCACCATCACCTGATTTGAATATGGGCTCATATAACGGGGTTATGTTGAACCATCTTGACATGACTCCGAAGCTTCCTACGGAATATGGCGATATTAATGTTATACTATTCAGAGATGTGTTTGTATCAATGGATTTGATATCAAGTACTTTTGCGGCAAAACATAATGTAAATGAGGCTTTGGAATCTATACTTGACGCATTGAGTGATGATACAGGTAACATTTGGAAATTAAAAATGAGTTCTTTAAATGACTCTTTTACTTCTTTATCTATTCAAGATGTTAATTTAATTCAAGTTGAGACCAAACAAAACATGTTGATGTTTGATGTTTTTACAGAAAAATCAATTGTTACTAATTTAAATTATAATTTTGATATGCCAAAAGGTGGATTAGGAAATGCTATAGCATTTGGTGCTGTGCCTGGTGTTAGTTTGGGTAAGAGCCAAGAGGCAGATAACGCAAGTTTCTTGAAGATAGTAAATGATAAAATAATGCCAAACAACAACGGTGGTGATTTTACAAGTGTTGTGAGTTTACCAAAACAACCAGACCCCGAAGAAACAAATTATACATTACAACGCAATGTAAATTTAAGTAATTTAAAAGAACTTCATAACAAAATGCCCAAGGAATGGGGAAGAATGAAAGAGCAATCATGGATGATGAGTGTTGGGTCCTCAGCGATAGAGAACCTCCCGACAGTTGAAAAAGAAATTATAACTACCGCCACCTCCAAACCTGAAACTAATACTATTTACGTTGACAGTTTAACAGAATTATTTAATGCACAGGCAAGACGAGATACGTTATTGAGTAATAAATCCACATCAATTGCACCTATATTACCATTTACTGTTGAACCAACGGTTTATGGAAATACTTATTTACATGTTGGTGATCTGTTTTCAATTAATTTTTTACCAGAAGTTGTTCTTGGTAGTGTTATGTTTATGGTTATAGGTATAGAACATAAAATAGAGGGGGGAACTTGGGAGACAACTTATTCGACGGTTATGAGGTTAAACCCAACTGCAACGGGTGACTCTGCAGCCGAGGTGCAATTCAAATTTGGAGAAAGTACACCTTGGAAAGAACCCACTTGGGATCATAGATCCCCAGCTGGAACAGCGGTAAATATAACTAACGCTCAATTACTGATTGGGGCTTTTGAATGTAAAATAACCTTTGATGAAGAAAAAATGGAAATTACTAATAATGATAACGAAGCGATCCCGCTCAAAATGTCTCCTGCTGATGCTAGATTAGCAATAACTACATTTGATAATCCCAAATCTAGAGAAGATGCGGCACTTGCTATTGCATTTCAACAAACTATAATGGATTATCATAAAGCAAAACATATGGCTAAGAAGAACATTAAAGTTTATTTAATATCTAAACCTATAGGTGTAGGTGATTCTATTTTAGAACATGTAAAAAAAGATACTGATGATTATGATTTAGTAATGGTTTCATTAGTTGAATCAGATAAGGCTAATTCTGACATGCATGCAGGAGGCGGGCCAGGAGATTTGACTGAATACAACACGTTGGTAGATGGCGATGGTAAAGAAAATCTTGGCCATGCTCTTTATTGGTATTTTAAAGAGTATATGAAGTTATTGGAAGAAACCCGAAAAAAAGAAATACGACTAATTCGCGACAGTCGGAGCGACGATTCGCACGAAGCAGGCTTGTTACTCCCGATTTCAATTAAAATAGAAGTGAAGGACGCTACTAGAAAATTGTTTAATAAAGTATTATATAATAATAATTCCGTTAAAGAATTTAATGACTGGATATATAAACAAATAGAGTTGGATACAGGTGCATCGAAGTCATTTTCTTCAGATGGCTTTGCGACAGAATTAGATGTAGAGGTTTCCCCAATGCAGAAATTATTCAAATTGGATTTGGGTTTAATGACAAGGGAGTATAGGTTTAAATGTGGTGAGTGGCAAGGTAATACAAAAAAAAGCGGAGTCACAAACCCGGTAGGTACTAAATATTTTATAACATTTACAGATTCAGGATTGACAGATTCACCGCGCGTTTTGCAAATTCCAAAATGGCTTATAGATAAACCCGAAGTACCAAATGCTCCAACTGGTGCAGAATATTATGTAATAGTGGGCAATCCTGACAAAGTTGAAGCCGAGCATAATTTGAAAGATGACCCAATAGAGAAAGATGACCACGTTTTTTATAGGAGAAAGTCGGTGAATAAGGATACAGCAAAAATCGAATATTGGGAGCCAGGAAGTCAAAAATGGATACCATCAACATGGTTTAAAAAATCAGACGAAACTGTATATCATTATCCTGATGAAGGATTTTTGTACAAAACGGGGGAATATACGGAGGGTGACGGAGATGCTCCTATACAAGGTGGACGGGAGAGCAAATATTTCCACCAATATAACCCTCCTTTTCCAGTTGGATTGAATGATTTTGTCAAAAAATTACAAGAACATTATATATATACATTGAGTGCTCTGAAATTAGAAGATTTTGATATTGAAAATATTAAAGCCGTTAATAATCAATTACAACGGGATCTGTCCGGAACTATAACAGATTCAGAACCGAGTCCACGACAATGGGGGATTGATTTTTTGACATCAAATAAAGGTAGCCCATTAAAAATGGGAACGGTAACCCCGGGCCACCCTAAAAGCGGGATGTATCATTATTCCCCGATATGGGAAACTAAAGGTAAATTCGCTATGTATAGCGTGGATTATGTTTTCATGTGGAGAAATGATCCTTCTGATGAAAAAGATAAGTGGATGTGGAAATATATATATTACGTAAAGGCTGAAGACCAACCTCATTGGGCGGCATTCTGGGCCGGCCCCAACTTTGTCGCAAAATGGTATCCTTCCGACCTGGAGGAGTGGTATACTACTGAAAAGTATCCTATATCGCCAAACGCTGAAGAAATAAAAAATCCGTCTCAATTTGTGTACGACGAATGGGTAGTACTTCCGTATAACCCCTACCCGGAGGCGCTGGATAAATCGAATCATCATTTGCTCAATATGAAGTTAGCAAGAACATATATTCGTATATTATACGATATTATGGAAGGGACCCCATTTGAATCTCCAGCTGACTTGGGGACGTATGGTGGTGGAAAACCTCCAATCAATGCACGGGATGTTCCGTGGATTGAATATTGATGATCCACCTAAGAGCTCATAAAAATTAAAATTAAGGTTGACAAATAGGTTATTTATACGTAAATTAATATATGATTAAAATGGTTACGTCTAAACAAAACTTCTCAAAGTCTCATCCTGACAATCATATTGTTTTACTATTTGATAAAGACATATTATATGCTAATCATTATGAAAAACAAGTCGGAAAACTTGATCTTGATAAACTTTATGTTGGAATTGATTATAAAACATTTATAAAGAATAATTTGAAATTCTTGGATTTGAATGTGTTTGATTATTGGCATTATAACAAACCCAAATATGAAGTAGAGTTTGATAATTTTTATAATGATGATGGTTTTATGTATTATTATCCATTACAGAAAATAGTGGAGAAGATGAACTGGGAAAGTGATTATAAATATGTTTCACAAGAATTGCAAGTATTTCATGATGAGTTTTGTGAGGCATTTACAAGAATTGAATTAAATGGAATTGGAGTTAATACAAATTTGATATCTACGTTTGGTCATCATATGGCAAAATATGTTTATGATAAGAAACTGTATCAGAATTATAACTTTTTTACTACAACATCAAGACCATCTAATTCAATACACAATTTGAATTTTGCTGCTTTAACTCCCGAACATAGAAAATGTTTTTCACCATTGAATGATGTGTTTGTTGAGTTTGATTTTGATGCGTACCATCCAAGATTGATTGGTGAT
>Ga0080013_1005579_pt1 | contig 11645 bp, 12 predicted proteins | sample ETNvirenome_6_85_FD_69236 | JGI IMG/M metagenome (GOLD analysis project Ga0080013, IMG submission 69236) | Marine viral communities from the Pacific Ocean - ETNP_6_85 (SPADES assembly) (version 2) | ecosystem: Environmental > Aquatic > Marine > Oceanic | place: Pacific Ocean | collected 2013-06-19
TTGTATGAAGGTAGATGCTGGCCACTCGTTTATTTATCCTGGTGATAATAGTGGTGGAGTTAAAGATACTATGCATGCAGCTGGTTCTGCAATTACAGTATCATTAAACGATTTAGTCGATATCACAGCACTTGCTGATACAGATTCTTGTGATGTTGAGGTATTTGTAGGGAGCGCTTAATGGCATCAACATATACGGATATTGGAACAGAGTTAATGACCACTGGCGAGAACGCCGGTAATTGGGGAACAAAAACTAATGTCAATTTACAAATTTTAGAAGAAGCCATTCGTGGTTATGTTGCACAATCAATTGCTGGAGGTGCACAAACAACAGCTTTAACTTATTCAGATGGTTCTGCAGGAGATAGTGCAAGAAACGCAGTTATTGCTTTAACTGGAACTATCACTGGAAACCAAGTTGTAACAGTCACAGCAAAAGAAAAATGGTGGATTATAGATAACCAAACTTCTGGAGCATACACTGTTCAAGTTCTGGTATCAGGTCAAACAGGTGTCACTTGGGCTACAACAGATAAAGGAACAAAAATATTATATTGTAATGGTACTGATGTTGTTGATACAGGTATATCATCTAATAAATTTGCACCTGATTCTGCTGATGGAGAATCTCTTGGAAGTTCATCAAAAGAATTTTCTGATTTATATTTAGCTGATAGTGGTGTTATCTATTTTGGTAATGACCAAGATACAACTTTAACTCACACAGATGGCACAGGACTAACTTTAAATTCAGCTAACAAACTTCTTTTTAGAGATTCAGCTTTATCTATTAGTTCAAGCACAGATGGTCAATTAGATATTGATGCAGACACAGAAGTAGAAATTGCTACAACAACTCTTGATCTTAATGGTGCTCTTGACGTAAGTGGAGCTTCCCAATTTAGTTCTACTATTACAGTTGGTGTAAATGACACTGGTTATGACGTAAAATTTTTTGGTGCAACTTCTGGAGCTTATATGCTTTGGGACGAATCTACTGATGATTTAGTTTTAGCAGGTGCTGCAGGAATTGACCTTGCTGGAGATATTGATGTAGATGGTACAGCTAATTTAGATGCTGTCGATATTGATGGGGCTGTACAAATTGATAATACTATAACAGTTGGTGCAGATGATCAGGGATATGATGTAAAATTCTTTGGAGACACAGCAAGTGCTTACATGTTGTGGGATACTTCAGCAGATGATTTAGTTTTAGCAGGTGCCGCTGGAATTGATTTAGCTGGAGATATAGATGTTGATGGTACAGCTAATTTAGACGCTGTTGATATTGATGGTGCTGTTCAAATTGACAACACTGTAACAGTTGGTGTTGATGACACAGGTTATGATGTTAAATTCTTTGGAGCAACTTCTGGAGCTTACATGCTTTGGGATGAGTCCACAGATGATCTTGTATTAGCAGGTGCAGCAAAATTATATTTATACGATGCAGCTGGCGGTGAATATCTTTCATCTTCAGGATCTGCTTTAACTATTGCTTCAGGATCTGCTGCGTGGGAATTACCAGCAGCGGATGGTTCAGATGGTCAATATTTGAAAACTGATGGTTCAGGAAATTTAGATTGGGCTACTTTATCTAGTGGTGTATCTTTATCTGGATCAACTGATAATACAATCGCAACGGTTACAGGAGCTAATGCTCTTGCAGGAGAAGCTAATTTAACTTTTGATGGTACAGATTTTTTAATTGCTGCTGCGGGTAAAATTCAATTAAGAGATACAGGACTTTATGTAGCTTCTAATGCTGATGGAGATTTAGACATTGTATCCGATGGTACAGCAGTTGATTCTATTAATATAGAATCTGCAGGTGGTATTACTTTAGACGCAGGCACAGCTTCAAGTGGAATAACATATGAAGATGATGGTACAGCTATGTTGTCTATTATAAACTCTTCAAGCGATGTTATATTAACAACAAAAGTTCAAGATAAAGATTTAATTATTAAAGGTGACGATAATGGTTCGGCAGTTACTGCTGCAACTTTTGATATGTCTGATGCAGGTACATTAATACTTAATCACGATTTAGTTATTGGTGACGCAGGTTATATTGGATCAGCTTCAGATACAGATGCTATAGCAATAGCATCAGATGGTGTTGTGACATTTTCACAAACACCTGTACTCTCTGGTGCAAGTATAAGTGCAGGAACAGCTCCTTTAACAGCATTAGATATAGATGGAGCAACAGACATTGGAGAAGCTATTGTAGATGCTGATTTATTTATAGTAGATAATGGAGCAGGTGGAACTAACAGAAAAGTAGCTGCTTCAAGAATAGTAACATATATAGACGCAAATTCGAGTGCCGCAACAGTAGGAAAAGCTATTGCAATGGCCATCGTTTTCGGCTAAAAAGGAGATAATATGGCAACACCAAATATAGTAAACGTAGCAACAATCAATGCAGCAAATTCGACTGCTTTATTAGATGGTACATCTAGAACAACCGCACTTGATGTTGCAGCTGATACAGTAGCAAAAGTAAATACAATACTTGTTGCAAATGTCGATGGCTCAAGTGCTGCTGACATAACAATCGAAGTTAGTGTGGATAATGGTTCTAACTTTGTCAAAATTGCAAATACAATATCTGTTCCAGCAGATGCAACTTTAAGTTTTTTAGAAAACCCGATTTATTTAGACGAAACAGATTTGTTATATTTTACAGCTAGTGCTGCAGATGATTTAACTTATTTTGTATCTTATGAAACGTTAAACGACGCGTAGGAGGTTTTATAGGCTATGGCACATTTTGCAGAATTGGAATCAAAAACAGATCCAACAGGTTTTACATCTGATACACATTTAGTTGTAAAAAGAGTAGTTGTTGTGGCTAATGATGAAGTACCATCAGATGAACATGTTGATGGTGAAACATGGTGTGTAAATTTTTTTAAAGGTGGAACATGGAAACAAACTTCTTATAATCATAATTTTAGAAAGCAATATGCAGGAGTCGGAATGGTTTATGATGCATCAAAAAATAAATTTTTAAGCCCACAACCTTATGCTTCATGGTCACTAGATGGTAGTGACGATTGGCAAGCACCTGTTACTTATCCTAATGGTGATCAATCAGCTTATTATATTACTTGGGACGAAGATAATTTAAGGTGGCTAGGCACTAAACTTTCAGATAATTCAAATTACAGATGGGACGCGGATAATACTCAATGGGTATCCGTGTAAGGGTACTCTATGACTAATGTTATTTGTAGAACTGGGAATAGAACAAACGGCGGTATAGTCGGTAGACCAAATCCGGCATCTTTTGGAAAAGGTGTCACTACTGAAAAAACATCATCAGGAACTATTACAGCACAATGTGGAACAGGACTTGTTGAAGCTTTAATTATTGCAGGCGGCGGTGGAGCAGGTGGTGGATATGCTGGTGGCGGCGGTGGTGGCGGCTACAGAACCGTTTCATGTATCGCTGTGTGTGGGCCTTTTCCTGTCGTAGTTGGAGGAGGTGGAAATGGTGGAACACCAGGAGGTACAGCTGCATCAAATGGAAGTAATTCAACTGTAAATTGTTGCACTGCTTCAACTGGCGGAGGTAGAGGTGCAGGAAGATCTGGACCTGGAGCATGCGCTGGAGGTTCAGGTGGAGGTAATGCGAACTCTACATCTCCAGGTGCCGCTGGAAACGCTGGAGGTTATACTCCACCAGAAGGAAATGCTGGCGGAGCTGGTCACCCTCAAGGAGGACATGCAAAAGGTGGTGGTGGCGGTGGAGCAGGAGCAGTAGGTGGTGATTCACCAGGACAACCAGCAGGAGGTAATGGTGGCGCTGGTTCAAATGCTTCTCCTTTTTCATGTACAGTATATGCAGGTGGTGGCGGAGGTGGAACCCAAAGTGGTTCTGCTGGTTCTGGAGGTCCAGGTGGCGGTGGTGCTGGTGGAGCTTGTGCAGCTGGTTCAAACGGAAGTGCTAACACTGGTGGTGGTGCTGGTGGGGGAGGTTGGCAAACTAACCCTGGTGGTAGTGGCGGTTCAGGAAGAGTCATAGTAAAAGAATTAAACCAAGCAAGTGGTGTATGGAATTTAAAAACTCACATGAAAGCAATACAAGATGGAAAATGGCCCGATGGGAGTATAAACTTAGGACAAAATTTTGAGTATTTAGTAATTGCTGGTGGTGGAGGAGGTGGTACTGGATATGCAAATGGTGGTGGTGGAGCTGGAGGTATGAGATCTTCTTTTCCAGGTGGAACAAAATTAAATTTAGATTCAGGAACATATTGTGTCACCGTTGGAGCTGGTGGTGCTGTTGCAAATGCTGGTAGTAATTCAGTATTTTCAACAATAACTAGCGCTGGTGGAGGAACATGTAGAGGTGATGGAGGTTCTGGTGGTGGAGCAGTATCTGTCGGTGCAACAGGATCAGCAACTCCTGGAGGATCAGGTAATGTACCTCCCGTAAGTCCCCCTCAAGGGAATCCAGGCGGAACTAACCCTAAAACAGCACCACAAACTGGTGGATTTTCAGGATCAGGTGGTGGTGGAAAGGGAGGCACTGGATCAGCAGTTGTTACTAGTGGTGTTACTTCTGCTGGTGGAGCTGGAGGTAGTGGATCAGCAAATAGTATTTTAGGACCATCAACAACTTACGCTGGTGGTGGTGGAGGTGGTGGAGCGTGTGTAGGAGGCCCTCCAACAGGTGTAGGTCCTGGTGGAGCTGGAGGACCAGGTGGCGGTGGTGCTGGTGGAGCTTCAGGACCAGGACAATCAGCGGGATCGGCCGGTACAGCTAACCTCGGTGGTGGCGGAGGTGGTGCTGGTAAATGTAATACTCCTGGTGGTAAAGCAGGTGGATCTGGTATAGTTATTGTAAGAGCACCAAGTGCTAGAACTTTTGCAGTAACGCCATGCACAAATTCAGCTTCAACACATCCTGGTGGTGATAAATTAGCAACGTTTACAGTTACTGGAACATTGACAATTTCATAATTGATCTAGATCAATTCTTTTTATTATCCTTTACTTTAATTTATACCTAAGTTATAAATATTTTATAAAGACATATGAACCTTACAAACTATTATTGGTATTTCCAATCCGTAATTCCAGAACGTATCTGTGATGATATCGTACGTTATGGAAAACAACTGCAAGATCAAATGGCGGTGACTGGTGGATATGGGGATAGGCCATTAAATGTAGAACAAATTAAAGATTTAAAAAAGAAGAGAAATTCAGATGTTGTTTGGATGAATGATAAATGGATATATAATGAAATACAACCTTATATTAATATAGCGAATGAAAACGCAGGTTGGAATTTTCAATGGGATTATTCTGAGTCTTGTCAATTTACAAAATATAATAAAGGTCAGTACTATGATTGGCATTGTGATGGTTGGGATAAACCTTATTGTAGAGATAACCCAAACGCACTAGATCATGGTAAAATAAGAAAATTATCTGTAACAGTTAGTTTATCAGACTCTAAAGATTATAAAGGGGGTGAGCTAGAGTTTGATCTTAGAAACATGGACCCTGATAAAAAAAGAAATGTTGTTAAATGTAAAGAGATATTACCTAAAGGATCCTTGGTGGTATTCCCTGGTTTTGTTTGGCATAGAGTATGCCCAGTTAAAAAAGGATCTAGATATAGTTTAGTTATCTGGAATTTAGGGTGGCCCTTTAAATAAGAGAGGTATGAAAAAAAAAATAAAATTCCCCAAACAATTAACAAGAGAAGACTTGTTTTCTTGTCCAATATGGTTTGCTGATGAACCTGGTTTTGTTAAAGATTTAAACAAAGCTTCAGATCCATATATTGAAACAGCGAAGAAAAATTTAAAAAAGGATATTAATAAAAGAAATAAAAAATTTGGTGATAAAGGAGATATGGGAAATGTGTTTCATTCAACAACATTAATAGGTGATCCTAAATTTAAAGAGTTACAAGATTATATTGGTGCTACGGCGAATAATTTATTAAATGAGATGGGTTTTGATTTAACCAATTATACTTTATTTACTACAGAAATGTGGGTACAAGAGTTTGCTAAAAAAGGTGGTGGCCACCACACTTTACATACTCATTGGAATGGTCATATATCTGGTTTTTATTTTTTAAAAGCAAGTGAAAGAACTTCTATGCCATTGTTTGAAGATCCAAGACCTGGTAATATTATGAATCTTTTACCAGAAAAAGACAGAACAAAAGTAACCTATGCATCAACACAAATTAATTATAAAGTTCAACCTGGAAAAATGATGTTTTTTCCATCTTACATGCCTCATCAATATGTGGTAGATATGGGATATGAACCATTTAGATTTATACATTGGAACTGTCAGGCAATACCAAAGGTGGTTTTAAATGCAAAATAAAAATATGAAAAACGCAGTTATTAAAACTATACTAGAAACTAATACACTTAAAAATAAACCAAATTTTATTGATAATTTTATAAAATCTAAAATGCAATTGAAAGGGAGAAATGTCATCAAAAAAATCGGCGTTCCAAAAAAACAAATATAGTGTTTTAAAAGGAATTATATCAAGAGAAATAGCAGATTTTGCTTTTGCTTATTTTTTAAATAAAAGAAAGGCAGCTAGATTTTTATTTGATCAAAAATATATTTCACCATTTACCACATATTGGGGAGTATGGAACGATCACCAAGTACCTAATACTTATTCTCATTATGGAGATTTAGTAATGGAAACTTTATTACAGAAAGTAAAACCTGTAATGGAGAAACATACAAAATTAAAATTAAGTGAAACCTATTCTTATGCAAGAATTTATAAAAAAGGCGATGTACTAGCTAGACATAAAGATAGATACTCATGTGAGATATCTACTACTTTAAATCTAGGTGGTGATCCATGGCCTATCTATTTAGACCCTACAGGTAAACAAGGTCAAGCTGGTATTAAACTTACATTAGATCCAGGGGATATGCTTATATATTCTGGGTGTGATTTAGAACATTGGAGAGAAGAATTTACTGGTAAAGACTGTGCTCAAGTATTTCTACATTATAATGACGCTAAAAAGAAAACAGCCAAAGAAAATCAATTTGACAAAAGACCATTTTTAGGGTTGCCAGCCTATTATAAAGGCTTTAAATTACCTAAATAATATAGTAGAATAATATTCTGGCGGGAGATTCCACCACACCATCTCCTGCCTGAATATTATAGGTTATTTATGTTACAAAAATTAAGGTTTCAACCAGGATTCAATAAACAAGTCACAGCGACAGGCGGTGAAGGCCAATGGGTTAGTGGAGACTATGTTCGTTTTAGATATGGTTCACCTGAAAAAGTAGGGGGCTGGGCTCAATTAGGGGACATTACTCTTACAGGAAGAAACACCGCTATACACCATTTTGTTAATGCAAGTGGTATTAAGTATGCCGCATTAGGCACAAACAGGATGTTGTATGTATATTCAGGAGGAGCATTTTATGACATTACTCCTCTTAAAAGTACAACAACTTTAACAAGTGCCTTTACAACAACACAAAGCGATGCAACTGTTACTATAACTTTTTCATCTGCTCACAATATTAAAAAATACGATATTATTTATTTAGATAATTTTAGTTCTGCAACTAATTCTAATTTTGACTCTGATGATTTTGATGATAACACTTTTATGGTTACATCAATTCCAACTTCTTCAACACTTACTATTGAAATGGGTTCTGCTGAGTCTGGATCAGGAGCTAGTACTTCTGGTGGAGTAAGAGTTAAACATTATTATTCAATTGGACCTGCGGTTGAGGCATCAGCAGCTGGTTGGGGATTAGGATTATGGGGTGGTACTGTAGCTGGAGAAGTTTTCGATACTCTAGATGGAGCATTAACTTCAGGTTCATCTAGTATCGTCCTTGATGATTCATCAGGTTTTCCTGCTTCAGGAACAGTTTTAATAGATAATGAAAGAATTGCTTATACAACAAACACTTCTGGTACTAATACTTTATCAGGTTTAACAAGAGGATCAGATAACACAACAGCTGCATCACATAGTGATGCTGCAACTGTAACTGATGCTTCTGAATATACCAAATGGGGTGCATCACAAACAGGTGATATTATTACAGCCCCTGGTTTATGGAACCTTGATAATTATGGAAATAAACTTATTGCAACTATCGTTGATAGTGCAACTTTTGAATGGGATTCAAATGCAGCTGGTGCAACATCTACAAGAGCAACAATCGTTGCTAACGCACCAACAGCAGCAGTTCAAACTTTAGTATCTACACCAGATAGACACTTAGTATTCTTTGGAACAGAAACAACTATTGGAACAACATCAACTCAAGATGATATGTATATTAGATGGTCGGATCAAGAATCAATTGATGCAACAACTTCTTATGCCCCTTCCGCAACCAATACCGCTGGTACACAGAGACTGGCCGATGGAACACGGATCGTGGGAGCGTTAAGAGGTCGGGATGCAATTTATGTTTGGACTGATACATCTTTATTTATTATGAGGTTTGTTGGTTCACCTTTTACTTTCTCATTTCAACAAGTTGGTACGAACTGTGGATTGATTGGAAAAAATGCAGCCGTTGAGGTTGATGGTTCTGCTTACTGGATGTCAGAGAATGGTTTCTTTAGATACACTGGTAAACTAGAATCTTTAGCATGTTTAGTTGAGGACTATGTTTACGATGATATTAACACAGTTCCTAAAAACCACATTTATGCAGGGTTAAATAACTTGTTTGGTGAAGTTACTTGGTTTTATCCAGGGAGTGGTGCTGCATCTAATAATAGATCGGTGACTTATAATTATATGGACTCAACACCAGAGCGACCTGTATGGACTACAAGTTCATTGGCTCGATCTACTTGGGCAGACTCATCTATATTTGGAAAACCACATGGTACTGAATACGATTCAAGTGCTACAAGTGATTCAACAGTTGGTAATACTGATGGTGTTACAGTTTACTATGAACACGAAACAGGACAAGATCAAATTAAAGCAGGAGCAAGAACTGGTATTTCAGCAAGTATTCAATCAGGTGATTTTGATATATCTATGGGTCAAGGAGGTGGAGCAGATTTAAGAGGTGATGGTGAATACATGATGAAAATTAGAAGAGTACTTCCAGACTTTTTATCTCAAACTGGAGACGCAAGAGTTACATTAAACTTAAAAAATTATCCAACAGATTCAGAAGCAAGTTCTTCATTGGGTCCTTTTACATCTTCAACAACTACTGATAAAATAGATACAAGAGCTAGAGCAAGAGCGATAGCTTTAAAAGTAGACAACACTAGTATTAAACAACACTGGAAACTTGGAACTTTTAGACTAGATATACAAGCGGATGGGAGAAGATAATGGCTTATAGAATAGATGATCCATATAACACAGGGATTATGTCATCACCTTTGGATTTTGTCCCTACAAATAATAAAACAGTACCAGTTGATTTAAAAAATTTTGAAGTACCTTCTAGGGATGACTTAGGAATACCTTCTAAGGAGCAGTTAAAAGAATTTTTACCACAGTCAGTAGTACCTGTAAATAATATGCAGATGGCTGAAATATCTAAAAAACAATTAGACTTTTTGAATCAATCTATAACTCAACAAAATTTAAAAGATCAAAGTTTTGGCCTTAGTACTCAACAAGTATTTGATAAACTGCCTTCTTATGAAGACAAACCTTGGTTTAGTTCAAATCAAAAACCAACGACAGCAGCAGAATTTAATGAGTATTTAAAATCAATTGGCATTACGGATGAATCTCAAATGGTTAAAGATGAAGAAAGTGACGACCAAACTATGCTACCAGGAACATACAATAAATACGGATATCAGTATACCGCATTAGATCCTTTTTCTGCTGTTAAAGGTGTAATGGCTCTTGGTACAAAAATACTTCCTAAAGAATTACTGTGGTTATGGAAAAAAGATGCACAAGCAAACACAATAAATAAAGGTATAAACCTTCTTAAAAAGAAAAAGAAAATATCTACAACTACAGGTGGAGGTCAAAAAATTATTAAAAAGAAAAAGAAGATTTCTGCACCTCCAGGAGAAAAAGGTGGACCAGGATATATTCCACCTAAATATAAACCACCTCAACAAACAGGTGGCGGTGGAGGTGTACATAGGGGCATGAAGACTACTTCATCAAGAAGACACAAAGCACCAGGTGGTAGCGGTTATGGGCCTCATAAAAAAGCAGATGGTGGACTAATAAACTTTTTTAAAAACGGAGGATTCCTTGGCTAGAATTGTACAATCATTAACACAACCTTTAGAAAAATACGATCAACAAATACAACAATCATTTGTTAGAGATGTTGATAGTATCGTGCAAAAATTAAACACATCCTTTCAACAGGATTTAAAAGAAGAGGCGGAAGCGGAAGCTTTCTTTTTAGGATAATGGCTTGGATAACTAATACTAATTTAAATATACCTTCTTCAGCTTTTTATGAGATACCCACAGGGGGTGCAAAACCTAATGTGTCGTACGAGAGACCTAGTACATATTTAACTACACTTGGAGAACAAAGAGCAAAGAAACCACCAGTGGGTTGGGATGATCAACCAGCTCAATTAGGTATTAATCCAGACATGTTAAATGATCCAGCTTTTTCTGAGTATGATCTTAGTAACTTAAGAAAATATGAGCAGGATCCAAGACTTAGAGATGAGATTGCATTAGGGATCACCGGCACTAAGAGTGCAAATAAGTTTGCACTGAGCCCTGACCTGCATGCAGAAGCAGCAGGATTCACTTATCCTAAGAACTTTCCTGGTGATTATGATCCTAATAAAGTTTATGTTAATAGATTAAATGAATTAAAAATGGCTGTTGGACCTGGTCCTGAAAAAACAAAACAAGAAAAAATTAATAAAGAACTAGCAACTACCATCGGTCATGAATTTAGACACACTCTGTTTGATGATCCAAAATATCAAGGAATTATTGATACAGCACACGATAGATTTGGAGGATGGAAGGGTAATATTAGTCGTTATGACTTAGAAGAAATGATAAACAGAGCGGCCGATGTTCAACTTTATCCAGAATCTTGGCTTGGAGAAACATTAGATGATTATAAGGATGAGTATAATCAAATGCTAATAGAAGAAGGGATGCCTGCACATTTAACTCCAATGAATACAACTAAACAATTTCACCGATCAGCTAAGGAGTTTTTTAAGAGAGTAAAACGGGAAAAACTAAAAAAACAACAATTACAAAACTTTAAAAATATAGAAGCAGCAGAAGCTAATAAAATTACTACAGGTGGGCCACCAAGTATAACTCAAAAACCTAAACCTAAATGGACTCCACCTCAACAAACAGGTGGCGATGGAGGTATACACGGCGGTGGCGGTAGACCAAGACCAGATAAACCTGGTGGTTTTACTGATCCAGGTAAAGGTAGTTATGGACCTCACAAAGCAGATGGTGGACTAATAAATTATTTTAAATACGGAGGTTATCTTGGCTAATACATTCGTAAACAAAAAGGTAGATTTAACTAGTACGTCAGCTACTACATTATATACAGTACCATCGGCAACAACAGCTGTTATAAAATCAATACTAGTATCTGAAGATTCAGGTAATGCTGATACTATAACAGTAACTTTAACC
>Ga0080013_1005581_pt1 | contig 11642 bp, 9 predicted proteins | sample ETNvirenome_6_85_FD_69236 | JGI IMG/M metagenome (GOLD analysis project Ga0080013, IMG submission 69236) | Marine viral communities from the Pacific Ocean - ETNP_6_85 (SPADES assembly) (version 2) | ecosystem: Environmental > Aquatic > Marine > Oceanic | place: Pacific Ocean | collected 2013-06-19
AGTGTGGTTTGCACCAGCAGGCTTCAATCGCGGAGGTCTCACAGAGGGTTCTGCTGGACTTCCGGTTATTGGAGTCTCTGAAAAGCTGACTTCCAAGAACAGGGATAGTCTTTATGAAGCAAATATTAATCCAATCGCTTCTTTCCCGAATGAAGGAATTGTTATTTTCGGACAGAAAACACTTCAATCGACACCATCTGCATTGGATAGAATCAATGTCCGCCGCATGATGATCTTTGTCAAGAAGAGAATCTCGCAGGTCGCAAGCGGAATCCTTTTCGATCAGAACACTAGGGTTACTTGGAATAGGTTTATTGCCGCAGCAGACCCTATCTTGAGAAGTGTTCAAGATAGATTGGGAATTAGCGAATATAAGTTAATTCTAGATGATACAACAACGACTCCTGATTTAGTGGACCAAAACATTGTTTATGCCAAGGTATTTATCAAGCCAGCAAAGGCTATCGAATACATCGCAATAGATTTTGTATTGACCGACTCAGGGGCCGCATTCGGAGATTAATTTAGACGTTAATCTCACCAGCTACTACTTAAGAATATAATAGGAGATCTTACAGATGGCAAACAGTTTTTGGACAAGCGCAAACGTTGAACCTAAAAGAAAATATAGGTTTACCGTGCTAATTACAGGCACCGGGGAAGCTGGTGTTTTGTGGTTCGCAAAAGGCATTAATAAGCCAGAAATCTCTGTCGAAGCAACAGAGCATAAATATTTAAATCATAAATTCCACTTTCCAGGAACTGTTTCCTGGAACGATGTTAGCTTGACTCTCGTTGATCCGGTTAGTCCAGATGCAGCCCGAATGACGGCAGAAATGTTGTACAACTCTGGCTATGAAGGTCCTGGTCAATTAAAGGGAGATGCCCCGAAGACCAATTCAAAGGCCAGCTCGGTTGGAGCAGTCGGTCAGGTTGTTATCACTGTTATTGATTCAGAAGGCAATCCTCTAGAAGAGTGGAGGCTCAAGAATGCCTTTATCACTAAGGTGGCTTATGGCGAACTGGCTTACGGCGACGATGAGTTGTCGGAAGTGACCATCGACTTTAAGTACGACTGGGCAGAATTGACCGCCGCAAAGAGTTCATATTGGAAAAATTAAAATAACAAAAGAGGTGTTAAGTGTCTAGAAATAGTGGCAGAAAGAAATCTGCAACTGGTTTAGAAACCAACAAAAAAGCCACCCCGACAGATCCTGTCATAGGCACATCGGGCTTTAGCTTTGCCACACCAACTGATCATGTTGATTTACCATCGGGAGGACAATATTATCCCGAAGGTCATCCCCTACATGGTAAGGATAGTGTGGAAATTAAATATATGACAGCCAAAGAGGAAGATATTCTAACTTCACAGAATCTCCTTAAGAAGGGCTTGGCAATTGAAAGATTGCTTGAGAGTGTAATATTGGATGATTCTATCAATCCGAAGAACCTATTGGTGGGCGACAGGAATGCTATCCTCGTCGCTGCACGAGTAACGGGATTTGGAAATGAATATGAGACACAAGTTACTTGTCCATCCTGCCTAAAGGGGTCTCTGCATTCCTTTGATCTCGATGAGGTCGGAGTAAAAGCCAGTGAACCAACCGAGGAAGTAACCAGAACTGAAGGTGGGACTTTTATTATTGAACTTCCCACTACTGGTGTCAGAACCGAAGTGAAGTTACTTACTGGTGCGGATGAGGCCCGTATAATGTCTTTACAAGAATCCAAAAAGAAGCATAAGCTTCCAGAGGCTCCCCTCACGGATCATCTTAAGACCATCATAGTTTCTGTCGACGGGCACGAGGATAGGACAATTATCAATCAGTTTGTTGAAAGCATGCCTTCCCGCGATACTAGATATTTGAGAAAACAATATGACGGATTAAATCCAAATATCGATATGACATTCGCATTCGAATGTTCAGCATGTGATGCAACAACGGATGTGGAGGTTCCGTTCACCGTATCCTTTCTTTGGCCTAAACAGTGAGTATATAAAGTCAGTATATGAGGAATTCTTCCTGATGAAATATCACGGCGGATGGTCCTTTACAGAGGCATATAATCTCCCCATAAGAATACGTCGATGGTTTCTTGAGAGACTTGTGAAAGAAATAGAACAAGAGGCCGAAGCGATAAAAAAAGCAAATAAAAAATGATATCAGAAAAAGCTGACTGACTATCTATTTATATTAAGGAGAGCCTCGCAAAATGAGTAACAACAAAACTTTCTGGACAGCACCGCCGTCAGGCATGTATGCAAAAAGAAACAATATCTTCCTTATTCAGTTTGACTTTGGAGTTAAAACAAGCTCTCCCGCATATAAGAAGGACAAGGACATCCTTGGGGCGATGAGTGGGATACAGTTTGAAGCAAAATCAGTTAATTTGCCGTCATTTTCTTTTTCACAAAACGAAAGGTCCAAGAACCTAGCCGGAGGCCTCGATGTCGATATAGTTCCAGGTGTCTTAGACTGGGCACCGGTCACTTTAACTTTCGCGGATATCCATTATAGGGATGACCCATATGGGCAAGAACTAGAAAGGGATGAATCTTCTAAATTTTCATCGTTATATGAATCTATATTATATGCATTTGAACGGACACTGGGCACGGCAGCGGAGCATGGGGCAATGGCATTTGATAAAGCCAGGTTTAGACGGTTTTTTAAAAATATTATGATTATTTCGATAGATGCCAGAGGCCGCAAGTTGGACCAATGGGCCTTGAAAGGCATATGGCCGGTGGAATTCAAGAGTCCAGAGCTAAATTATGACAATGATACGATAAGGGAATTCTCTATAACCCTTGATTATGTAATAGCGGAATACACATCATATGATGCAAATAGCCAAGAGAAAACTCGCCTCTTCAGGGCAAACTCTAGCATGATAAATGATGCAGATGAAGGCAACTTCCCAGGAGGATAAAGAATTATGGAAAATGAAGAAAATATAATAGATCTAGAAGAACTTAAGAAAAAGAATCTCAATGAAAATTTCAGCAGAATGTTCGCTGGAACACTTGAACTTGCCCTGAATCATATGTTCGGGTGGAAGACAATGAGAAATTTTAAGTCCTTTGTGAAAGGCAAACCGGCCGATGTTAAGAGCCTAGCAAAGACTCTTGGGCATGAAAAAAAGCACTTAGAGGCAATTAAGAAGCATGGCTTGGATAATCCAAAGACATTTCAGACGAAAACGAGTTTAGACAGGGCGATAAAGGGCTTCGAAAAGACCACTGGAATCAAGTGGCCTTTCAAATAGGAAAATAATAAAGAATGGCATCGGATAAACAATTACAAAATTTGCAAAGAAAGAGCGATCTGTTACAAGAAATAGCAGATAAGTTAAAACAAGAAGCTGAAGCTCTGCGCGAAGCAGCAAGTACTCAAGAAGAGAAAATCGCTGCAGATAAGAAAGCCATTGAAGCCCAAGAAAAATATGCCCAAATGTGGCAAGTTACTATTGATTTTTTAGATAAATCGGGTAAGTCTACCGAGGAAGCTGAAAAGAAACTCGCTAGTCTTGGAAAAGAAATAGAATCCGATACAGAACAACTGGAAAAACTTAACAAAGCCCTCAAAGATGCAGCCGGATCCGCCGAACAATTAATAACTCCATTCGGAAAGATGATTGGGCTGGCATCTGAATTTGACGAAACAATCACAGGCACAGCCGTCGGACTCTTAAACTCTTCTGATGCTGCTAATATCTTGAACAAACAGTTTAAGAAAACATTTGGAGTGGCCAACATTGCAGCCGCCGCCCTTGAGAAAGTTGTGAAGGGCTCGATTGACCTGACAATCGCACAAGATAAGGCTCTGGCTTCTTTCGCCAAGAATGGCGGAAATGTCTCAAGGTACTCTGGCGATCTTATGAATTTGGAGCAGTCACTATTTTCAGCTGGTGTCACAGTTGAAGAAGCAAGCGAGTCCTTCTTGAGTTTAAACAGAGATTTTACAGACTTGAGGCACTTAACCCCTGCAGTACGCACAGACCTCGCTAAAACAACAGCCATCTTGAATGAGCTGGGTATCTCTTCTGATATTACAGCACAGAATGTGCAATTCATGACAAAGGCTTTGGGTGTTTCGGCACTCCAAGCAGCGGAAACTCAAAGAGAATTATTTGTCTTAGCAAGGACAATAGACATGCCGCCAGAAGCGATGGCAACAGCTTTTCAAGATGCAATGCCGAAACTGGCAGCATTCGGAAGTGAATCAACAGAAGTTTTCAAGAAATTGCAAGTTAATGCTCGTGCAGCAGGAATGGAAGTTTCCGATGTTCTAAGCATCGTCGAGCAGTTTGATACCTTCGACACCGCAGCTGCCTCAGTTGGCCGCATGAATGCCATTCTAGGGGGGCCTTTCTTGGATTCCTTGGAAATGGTCACAACAACGGATCCAACTGAGAGGATGAGGCTGCTCTCTGATGCAGTTAACGATGCGGGTTTATCATTCGATGAGATGAGCTATTATCAAAGAAAAGCAATTGCCGACACGATGGGGATGGATATCCCACAATTAGCATTGATGATGGCAAACGGATTCGATGCCGCCGTACCCGCAGCTGCCCAAAGTCAGGCAGAAATCGTTGCCTTGGCCGAAGAAGCGAAAAAGTTTCAAAATGTGATGGATGAACTCGCACAAACAGGTCGAATGTTAGCCCAGACTTTGATGCCACTGGTGACCTTACTTAAGAGTGTTTTAAATACTGTACAAAAGCTCGTTACTGCTTTTCCCTTTTTGGAAAAGGTATTCCCCCCGGTGATCTTTGGACTCGGCGCGGTTTATGTGGCAGCCAGAAAGTTGAATGGGGAATTCGCTATGAAAAACAGAAATGCTTTGGGCTTCCTAGTCGTGGCAATTTCGCTCGCTTTCGCAGCGCTTAATGCAGATTCTATAGCTCTCAAGGTGGTCTTTGCCCTGCTCGCCGTTGGAGCCGCTTATTTGTCATATTCATTGTGGTCTGTCGCTGCAGCGGGCGCAGCTGCCGGTGTTGCAACCGGCGGAATAATTCCAATTCTTGGCCTGGTCTCGACAGTGGTGATGGGATTGGCAAGCATCTTCATGCACAAAGCTGCTTCGCCGGGATTTATAGACATACTGGGTTTGGTCGGCACTGCATTTACTCTGCTTGGATTTACAATGGGTCCAATCGTTTCCGTCTTCGGTGCACTTACTTCAGCTATAATGGGCTCTGCAAAAGCAGCTCATGATCTTGATGGTACCAGTGTCGAGATGACGACTAATACCAAGGCAACAGCCTCCAGCAGAGCCTCCGGTGCCATATCTAGCAATGCAGTATCAGTCGGTGGGACCACTGCCAATAAATCGTCTGGAAGAATATCTAGTGCAAATGCGACTGCGGCGAATTCAATCGCCGACCGCTACTATCCACAAAATCAGGACCCGCAGTCCATTGATGTAAATCTGCTTGTCAAGCAAGACGATAAGTCATTGGTTAAATGCATTGTCGAAGTCGAAGAACAGTCCAAACACTACAGCAATGCAGGAATGAAAGCAAATCCTGCATCTATTAGGAATAGACTACCACGATGAGCGGTTCACTAGAAATAACACACCTGCCCACCGGAGCATCTTTTAAGTTCTCTACAAAAGGTTTAAAGATCTTTAAAGAATCTTATTCCTCTTCTTGGAATTCTGAGACAGCCTTTGGTAGAATGGATCCCCTCCTTTCTTTTTCATCGACACAGAGAAAAATAGGTTTTGAAATAGCACTAACAAGGAAATCTGATAAGATTAAGGCCGCCAGTATAGCAAGGGTGATGTACCCTACTTACAGTAGTTCTAATGCACTATCTATTAAAGAGCCTCCAATAGTCAGAATATCCTTCGAAAATCTTATACAGGGACAAAATAACAAGGGCCTCATTTGCGCAATTGAGAGCTTGAGTGTCGACAGGGGAACTAGTTATGGCAGACTCACCACCGGCATCAGCCCAAATCAAATCATTCTTCAGTTTGATGTGATACCTCTTCACGAATACGACATGGGCTGGTTTGAGATTGAGACATCCGGAGAAAACAGCGACAAACCCGCTAAAAAAATATATCAGTTCGGAAGCGATAAACTCGAAGAAATCGCTTTTTCTTCTCGAAAACTTAATCAAATGTGGTCTGGCAACAAATGGCGTTCCACCAAGAAGAAATAAGATTTAGTCAAAAAAAAGATTAAAAGCTATTTATATAAAAGAGGTATAAAGATTGGCTTATAGAAGAAACAGGGGTCGTGCAGTATTTCTCAACGACAATAAATTGTATGAAGAATACTTCGACAAAAAGAATATGCGAGGGTTTCGACAATACACCTCTGCAGAATATAATGAAGTATCGCAGGAACAAAAGGATGATGTCCCGTCACAAGTTCACATATGGAAGACTGGAGACAGGTTTTATAAGCTCGCCTTTGAATATTACGGCAAATCAGAATATTGGTGGATCATTGCACTCTTTAATGGAACACCGACCGAATCACATGTCCCAAGGGGGGGTGAAATTTTGATCCCGCTGGATTATGAAAGAGTCATAAGACTGTACGGAGTTTAATATGGCATTTCCAAAGTTAAGTGAAAGAGAAATATATGGGCTTTTGCTCTTGGGCGAGTCGGCCTCTGATGTAGCCACAATACTGAAGAATCTGGAAAACCTTGAGAGTTCCAAACTTTTAGATGATGAAGACAGAAAAGTCCTCAAGCCGATCAATGATGCTTTGAAAGAATCTTCGAAGCAGGCGATGTCAAAGAACAGCCAAGGAGACCCTACCCCGCCAGCCGACGAAATATCGTCTTTTATAAATGGATACGTTGTAAAAAGAATCCCGCTATTAGTCAGCAATTATAAAGTACAGGATTTGGAGAAAAATATAGAAATTTACCAAAAACATCGATCTGCAGGCGATTATTTTTTGTGGACAAGAGATGCCTCAAGTAAGTTCTTTGTCCCACAATTTAAAATGGTGGCTGAATCTAAAACTCCAAAGGCATTAAATAAACAATCGGTTAGACAAGATGTTTACTCTATTATTGGGGATAAAGGTGAGCTAGAATCTCAAGATTTTATTTCATCCAAAGTGGGGAAGATTCCTCTTGATTTTGCAAAAGAGACATTTTTTCAGAGACTGGCTCCCTTTCCCGAAAAATTAGTGGGAGGAGAGATTTTTCCTAAAAGGAAAAATTCGGCAAATACGTTTGCCGCCTTCCCTACAGCCCGTGGTGAAATAACTCTACTTAATCTTTTACAAAATGAACTAAAGATAGTTGCAAATTCCAGCTACGATAACATGTTCATTGAAAAAATAGACTCAGCAGATATAAATTTATCCCAATTGCCAACGCCTTCCGAAGGTTATTTCGAAAAAGACACTTTTAAAACTCTTATCCCCTCCGAACAAGAAGAGATACTTCAATTAATTTATAACAGGGAAAGAAAAAACTTTTCAGAAATGTATACGCCGGAGGAGTTGGCAAAAATATTCACGGTTTATATCGCATTAAGAAAATTAAGATTATTGACAAAGTTAGTGACGCAGCTATTAAGAACCACACTCGACGAAGAAGGAGAAAAAGCAGAGCTACTCAATTCTAAAATAGATGAAATTTTTGATGCTGTCAATAGAGAGTTTGAGGAAAATCCAGACTTAAAGTCCCTATCAGAGGCAGAAAGCGAGGCAATCACAGAATCCATAAAGAGGGGGTTTAAGATTAGGCCCCAATGCATATTGATAAAGAATATACTTGAATTGGCAAAATCGAATAGGAGAAGGTTGAATGCTGTTTTTTCTGACACAACGACCGATTACGAAATCGACTATAAGTACACTAGAATGGTCAGCAATCCGTCGAACACGGCTGCAACAATAAACAAATTAACAAAGAGGGAGTCTCAAGAAAACCTATTGAAAATGCGCCCCCACCATTTGGCAAGAATGGTTCCTTACCTAAGATTGTACAAAGTTATAACAGACAGCGACGGTAACACAAATGAGATAGAATTTAAATTTCCTAATTTTACAAATGTCTCATCTGAAAACAAAAAAATGGATATACTCGAAGGAATAACCAATAAGTTTACACAAGAATATGGCATAAATTCATTTAATTGGAAATTCATCGGGTCCGATCCCTTTTCATATGCTAATGATATTGAGGCATCCTTATCGATACATTTCAACGACTTCGAACAACTCATGATCGAGAGAGAGGGAACCCTTGAGGGCCAAAAAGATGCAACGGAACCCAAAAAGCAAAAATATCGCATACTAGATTTGGTATCGATATCGGAACTTGAGCAGGCTAAGTTAAAAGAGATAGGATCCCGATTTGATATAAGAGTCGATGTGGGCTGGTCTGGGCCATCCGATCCTTCACAGATAGAAGGCTATAATACAGAGTCCAGTATCCGGACAATGTTTCTAGTCATGACAGACTACGATATATCCTTCAACGAAGAAGGTCATTTCGAGTTAATTATAAATTATAAATCTAGATTAGAACAAGCTTTATATGATAGAAAGACAAATATATTGGTACCGTCACAATCATCCACCGCACAAATTTCGGCCATAGAAGACGAGCTGGAGGAACTGAAAGCATCATCGGACCAAAGTGTGGAAACTATCAGAGAAAAAGAGCAAAAACTAGAAGATTTAAGGTTAAACTCTAAATCAGAAGCATATCAGAATATATTTAATTTTTTGTTGCAAAATAATAGTGTCTTTTCTCAGGATTTAACCGCTGATCAATTGTTTGGCAAAGTTGCTATGACGGTTTCTGGCAAAGATGTGGACAAAGATGATGGAGACAATTCAGAAGGATGGTACATCTTTGGCAGGCTTGCGACTCGGATTGAGGATATTAAGCGCGCTAACAGGGAAGGCGAAGCAGAAGATCCCACTAAAAAAGACAAAACCTCTTTTAATATTGTCACCAAGGACGACGGAAATTATATTTTAAACTACTTTTTTCTAGGAGACCTTGTTGAATCCTTGGCACAAAAATGCTTTGAACCTGGGCCAAAAAGGTCTAAACAGGAGCAGAAGTTTTTAGATGACACGAGAATTGTTCTGACGGACTTCCTGCTATATGATCCCAAAGATTTGGCGAACAAGAATGTTCTTAAAATAAATATTGGAGATATCCCAATATCAGTTGAGTTGTTTATGAGCTTCTACTATGAGAGGGTTATCAAATATAATGTGGGATCTTATTCGTTAATGAAATTTATTCGAGATATCATCTCATATTGCATTACGAATATCTTTGAAGAGTGTTTCGGGGAAGATAACCTGAAGACAGATATTAAGACAGGGTTTATTGATTTTCAAAAAATAAAAAGCTCGTACAAAACGGACTCAGCCGATCCGTTTGAATATTATGCAGTAAGAGAAAATGGAATTGCCATCTTGAAGCTAGGGGAAGAAGATCTTGGAGAAAGTTATAAATATGATTCGTCTACGGGATTGAGGTCATCCATCTCAAAGGCTTATTTAGATTTAACAAACAGTGATTCCGTTCCGAAAATGGCCGCACGTGACGAGAGGGCTAATTGCATTCATGCATGTATTATCTCGGCAGAATCATTTGAAAAGTCACAATTAATAATCGATCCAAATTACGAGGATAAAAGAGCAAAGGACATCTCTGCAGGGTTATACCATTTGGATACAGGCTCTGGTCGGGGTATACTCAAAAAGATAAACTTTTCCAAGACAGATCAAAAATATCTAAGAGAACAAAGATTTACTCAAGACGAAGCCAAGGGGTTCTCCATCCTATCAAATGTGTTTGACGTCAATATGAGTTTGGTTGGGAATACTTTGTTTTTCCCTGGCCAAAGAGTTTTTATAAAATTGGGAGAAAGATTTTCGGCTTTGGATGTGATGTTGCCCACAGCCACTGGAATGAAGCCCACCAATGAGACCTTTGCAACTACTATGGGACTCGGAGGATATCATTTGGTGATTTCGGTAGAGAATGAGATCTCAACATCTGGGTTTACGACCAATCTGGTTGCTCGATATGAGTGGCACGGCAGGGAAGTGCTAGAGGCCAAGAAATATGGGAAAATCGTTCTCCCGAAATATGCGAAAACAGGCCCGAAACCGACCCCAGCCACATCAACAGAAAAAAAGAAGCCATATAGTTATAGGTCTTCTGAGGAGCAACCCAAGCCCTGGGAAAAGTAATTAATTACTCAATGGAGGACTAAAATATGCCAAAATATAGAATAAATGCGAATAACAAAATGGGAACTTCAGACCTGTATCACAGAAGGTTATTATACAGGTTCTTTGCTCTGTCCTTCGATACCGGCCCCATCATTCAGGGCCCCGGCATAAAAGATTATTGGAGCTTTGAGAACTATTTCTACGGTAAGGTGGATGCTAATTTCATACCGGTAATGCCAAATATTCAAAACCTAGTGCAGGTGGAAGGCCAGAGTGGAAATGTTCTGATGTTCGATTTCGTCGCAGAATCATTTGAGAAATTTAAATCGTTCTTCACGATGCCTTTAAAATTCGGCAAAATAGAAGATGGTACTCCAATATCGAGACCGAAGCCGACAAGGGCTTTTGACAATACATTGTTAAAATATCAAAACCACCTAATGTCCTTTGTGGACAAGTACAATGACTTTTTATTTTCAACAGTGAAATCCAAGGAAATCAATGAGCCAAAAAAATATATTAGAGAATTCTTTAAGTATTATTTTTCAAGCAACGAAAATATATTGAGAAGTTCATATTATATGTCTCCCTCACACTCAGGGTTATCTTCGGGATTATCTATAGAAATCGCCAACTTGGATCCTTCGAACGATAAGCAGAAGATGGAGATGATAGAATCTAATAACTTTGGATTCTACCAGCAAGCCGCAATTAATTCCGGCTTTCTCATCGACAAGAATATTCCATGGCGATTAAACATAGACCTGAAGTCTCCAATTATAGTCGAAAAATACAGTGATATCTCCGTTACAGGAATCCCATTCGTGACTGATATATTTTCTAAATACTTCTCAAAAGTACATAGGGGCGAATCATTGGAATTGATCGAGTCTCTGTTTTATGGATACAGGAACTTCTATGAGAGGCTCCCGACGAAGGGAATGTATGCTTCTGGTCCAGGTTCGGAGCCCCTTCTAGCACCCGAAGTTGAGTGCGGCGATAGTCCATTACCTCCCCCATCTGAAGGAATTATTTCGTCTGCCTTTAACTCGATGTACTGGATCGGTAAATATATTGAGATGAAGAATAAGGAGTCTGGCACTCCGTACAATGCACAAGAAATTGAAATGATAAAAAGAAATACTTTCAGTGCCTCGACAAACACCGAAGACTATATAAATAAGAAATTTAGAATGCCTTGGATACATGCGGGCTCCACAGTTTACGAGAGGCTGCGAAAAGAATTTCAAGAAAATGATGATTTTCCTCTTGACAATTTCTCTGATTATGTTAAAATGGTAGTACAGAATTCAATTAACTCCATCTATTGAGGCATCATTGTTATTTCAGACATTGGACGATAAAAAAGAGTGTGTCGGTATATACTGCGATGGGGAACTTTCTTTCGGAGATGAGGTGCTAGAGGGTCTTTCTAGAACTTGGTC
>Ga0080013_1005584_pt1 | contig 11635 bp, 13 predicted proteins | sample ETNvirenome_6_85_FD_69236 | JGI IMG/M metagenome (GOLD analysis project Ga0080013, IMG submission 69236) | Marine viral communities from the Pacific Ocean - ETNP_6_85 (SPADES assembly) (version 2) | ecosystem: Environmental > Aquatic > Marine > Oceanic | place: Pacific Ocean | collected 2013-06-19
TTTATCTTATCCATAGCTGCCGGATCGTCTGACCAGACCCCATATGCGAGTACCAAAATCGGGAGGGTGAGAATGCAAAGGACCACCTCGTCCTTATAATCGTTTTGACGGGCTTCTAAAAGTTTGCCCTGGTAAGCTTCCTCACCTCGGGCCATCTTAGCTGCGTGCATGTGTTGCGCATCAGCCATAGCCATTTGAGTCTCTTTACGCTTCTTGTAAATATGAGTTCCAGCGTTTAGAGCTAATTTAATAGCACTGAACCACATACTAATACCAAGTAGCTTTTACAGGTTTTCTAGTCTTCGTACCTTTAACCGTTACAGTGTCTCCTTGAGCGATATAGTTTCTTCCTCTAATACTTGTTTTAGATCTTGGATCTAAGTGCAAGTTTTGAGGAGACTCTTCTACAGCAACTCCACCACTAGCGTAACCGTCTTTTTTTACTCCAACTGGTCTTGTTATTTTCATATTTTTCTCCTACGTTTATATACCCTAACTACGCGGACCTTTCAAGGTTCTAACGTCTTTAGCCTTCATTTTGTCTGAAGTCAGTTTAACATCTGCAGATATCAATGATTTTTCAATTGCTGTATCTGCTCTTAAATGAGCTAATTCTTCGTTCTGATCAATTTTCTCATCGTTAATTTCTCTTGCTTGCATTAATTTCAATTTATCAAGATTAATTCTATTTTGATCTTCTTTCATCTTACGCTCATTATCCATAGCTTTAAGATCAACTTCTCTTTGTTTTAATTTCAATAATGGGTCATGATCGAACTGAGATGTAATTTGTTTTTCTTCCTTCATAAACTCTTCAGTCATATCTGCAATCAAGACAGCTTTTCTTGCTTCTATCTTCTGAGATATTTCTTGAAACTGTTGTTGCATCTGAGGGTTTTGAACTGCCATCTGTTGCATCTGTGGTAACATTTGAATCTCTTGTGGAAATTCTAATTGTATTTGTTCTTGTGCCATCAATGATATGTGCTCCATAATATTTTTTTCTAACGCTGCAGTAATGCTAGGGTTATTTCTAACAAAATTACTAGCCATAAAATTTAAGTGAGCTGTAATGTGAGCTCTATGGTCTTGACCTGGAAACGCTTGGAAAGGTTTCATACCCATTGCATCTATATGCTCGATCGCTGGATCTTTTGGCATGTTAGGTGGAGGGGGTGGTAAGACTCTATCAATATCTTTTACACCAATTGCATTATACATATTTCTATAAGCCATATACATATTGTGCATTTGTGGATTAGACATTGCTAATTGTAATTGTGTTTGAGCCATAGATATTCTTTGAGACATTGAGAATATGTTTGGATCAGCTACAGGTAGTATATCTACTCTATCATCAAAATCAGTTTGTTTAACATTTCTCGCAGCACCTACAACATCGTATGGATATTCTGGCGGAAGATATGTTTTAAAAACATTAGCCAGTAATTTAAATTCTTGTTTTAAAGACACGTATAGTCTTTTATGGATTGCTGACATTACTCTTGAACCACGTTCTAAAAGAGCTACGGTTGTACCAACAGCGGCCTGTTGATTCCCGTCCCCAACCTGCATGTCAGCAATGGACGCGAATCTTTGTCCTGCTTGAACTACAATTCCCATCAATTGCAATAACGTTTGCGATGGTTCTTTGTAAGGTAAGAATACGAAAGCATCTTTTAGATTACCACCAGGAGTGTCAACATCTTTAAATTCACCTGGTTGTATATTTTGGGCATCATCTTTTACTCTGACACCTCTCTGTTTAAATCCGGCTGGTAAGTTAGATAAAGTTCCAGCATCTAATAACTGACGGAGAGCCGCAGTTGCAGTACGACTCAATCCGCCAATCATGTGTATTAATCCTAATCCGTAAAATCCTAGTCCTGGCAGAAACTTGAAGTGGACAAAATATTGGATTTTCTTTTTCTTAGGATCATTGGGCGCAAAGTTTCGTCTAATAGACAAAACTTTCCTACTGCCTTCTTCGATTGTAACGATGTAAGGCAATTTTATTCCAGTTGGTTCTCCGTCAGGACCAACATCTTCGAAACCTTCTAAATCTAGATTAACGTGGCATTCTAGAATAGTGTACATGGCTTCTACTCTTTGGGATTTTGTAATTCCTTCGACTTCTCTCTCTTTTTCTTCTAACTCGTTGGTAATTGTCCCAGTGGGTTTTGTTAACTCAATATCAGAATAAAAACCTGCAACCATTTGTTTACGCAAATCATTCTCTGACATTTTTATTACATGGATGACTGATTCCGCATCGTCTAATGAGGTAGCCGTATACGGAACAACAAGGTCATCTGCAGGAACAAACTTTGATACAGCTCGTCCCAGTAAATCGTCATAATAAATTTTTTTAAATGTTGAACCTGCTAATGGTAAATAAAATAACATTTGATCAAATTCAGGTTCATATTCTTTCATTTGATCCATTAACTGATAGTTCATGAAATTTTTAACTCTTTGAGCTTGCATTTCTTTTTGTGGACTTGGTGCTCCCATAGTCATCGTTCTCACGGGTCCATCAGCTGGAAGTAATTCTTTATAAGCCAAAGATTGAAACTGTGTAACAGCTTCTGCTAATACTGGGTGAGTTGCACCTGAAGCTCCTTGGAATGGTTCTGTTCTGTTTGTATATTTAAATCCTAAAAGATCTAAACCTACGATGTAAGCTCTTTCCCATTCTGCACGGGAAACTTTATATTCTCTAAAATCATTTTGTAATTGATTTCCAATCTTAGATGTTTCATCTTCTGGAAGTAATTCGTTTAAGTTTGCAAAAGGATCACCTGCGTCAGGTATATCAACTTGATTAGGGTCAAAATCAATTGTTGCACCTGTATCGTCTTCTGTAATCTCAACTGGACCTTTTTGAATCTCTTCCTGTAAGTTAACGACTTCTGCAACTTCATCATCGGGTCGTTTAACGTTAGGGAGAGTTTTATCTATATCTGCCATATATTTTCTCCTGTTTATTCTTATCCTTTTTTTCTACTTTAATCAACCCCTGTGGATTAGGCCCTTTTAAAGGGGGTATCGCCTTCCATTTAACATGCTTCATGTTTTTAACAAGTGTTGGGTTTTCTTTTACCATTTCTTTTTCAAACTCACTATTCCGCCTTCGGCATAACCTCGAGTATCTACATTCATATACCAATCGTCAGCAGCTACAATTCCTTGGCCTTGTCTTTCTGCTTTTGTTTTTAATTTTTCATTTTCAAAGTCTAGCAGAGCTTGAGCATCCTTTGCTTGTTGTTGTGCAAATAAGTCATCCTTAAACTCTCCTTCTTTTATAAAGGGTTGCATTTTTTCTTCCAGTACAGTTGTCTGTTGGTCAATAGCTCCCGGTTTAAGACTCATTCTTCCAATGGGTTGTGCCTCTTCTCTTTTTAACATGTCTTGTAAACTTGTGAATCCACTAATAATTTCTTTAGGTCTTCCATATAATTCATCTTTTTCTTTTAATTGTTCGTCCATAGATTTACCGGCTAACCCATAAGTAAAGTTTGAAATTATTTCTTCTTTGTTAGATCCACCTGCATAATCTGTAAGTGCAAATAATCCACCAAATGCCAGTTCACTACCAATTCCTACTTTACCAAGTAGTCTTGCCATCTGACCAAAAGTTCTTGCACCTTTAGCTCCTTTACCCATCTCTTTTAACGCTCTAATATTTGCTTGATCTCCGGGAGATAAATTAGTTGGATTTTTTAATTTTTCTAAACCTCTTGAAATACATGCAGTGCTACCACCCAGATCAAAACTAATTCTACCACCTGCAGCGTTACCTGGGCAACCTATATTTTGTATATGTTTAATTATTCCCTTTGAAACTTGAGGAAGATTTAATTTATATTTCTCCATTCCCGCGGCTTTTAATAAGTTGGGATCTATATTTTTTATATTTTTTGCAATTTTATTTTGATTTTCTAAACTAGATAAAATTTGGCTCTTGATATCTTGATCAATAAACTTAAACTTCATTGGATCAGTTACTTGTTTACCAACTTGTGTCATCGGTAATTCTATCTGTTTTGCAATTTTTTCAATTGCTTTCTGAGCTGTGATATTTTTATTTTTAAGAGCGTTTCCATATACTTTATCAAATTGTGATTTTAAACCTAAATTTAATTCCTGTGTAATTGGTGAAACGTTTATTTTTTGTAATCTAGCATCACTTCCTAATTGACCTATAACTTTCATAGAAAGCGGATGATCTAAATTTAATAATAAACCTTCAGGTAAAGCATCTTTTATTTTATAGTATTCATTTATTCTACTTTTAAATAATTTATATAGTTCAGGGTTTTTATATTTATTAGCTGCTTTAAAACCTATCGTTTTATCTAAGAGATCAGCAATAGTTCTTCTTTCTATTTTATCTACGCCTTCAATCTTACTCATTGAAGATAATAAATTTTTTAAAGGAGTTTTTTTATTTGGAAGATATCTTACAAAGTTTGTCTCTCCTTTCCCTAATACGGTCGAATTTTTATATATATCCTTATAAACAGAATTGATTAAATCATTTGTAGAAAGTTGAGAAAGTTTTAATTGTTTAGCGACATTTTTTAAACTTAAATTATCAGATGACTCTAATAATTTTAAAAATTTCTTTTTATTAGGATTTACAGCGGCTAATGCCTTTTCTGTATCGACAATAGCTCTAACTTCTTTCATTTTTGCTACTCTTCCCTCATGTAAAGATAAAATTTCATCAGCATCTCTTCCTAAAATTTTAGAAAGTTTTTTCATAGCATCTGAGCCTTTTCCCCCTTCAATAGCTGGAGTCCAAAGCTTCTGTATATATTTTGGAGGAACTTTTCCTCCTCTTTGTCTAACACTAGCTTTCAAACCAGTAAGGTCCCCTGATTCTACAATCTCGTCGACTAAGTTTTTAAATTCAACATCTCTTGTTAATGACTTTTGTGAAGCAGACTTTTCAATCCCTGCTCTATAAGATTTTTGTGCAACAAGATCTCTTTTCTTTATTAAATCCCTTATTTCTTTTTTAGTTCCATATTTAGTTCCTTTATACTTTTCAGCTAATTTTGTATTTGTAGGAAATTTAACTTTGTACTCACCTGTCTTAGGTCCTTCTCTAACTAATGTACCATCATAAAACCCCATCCGTCCACCTTGATTCATGTTCCGTAATTCATGGGCCATGGACCCTGGAACGTCAGTCGTTTTATCACGAGTGAGCCATCTCATCATCTGTGCATGTTTTTCAATGTCCATTATTCACCTAACAGTTTAGCCACGCCACCGGATGCAAAGTCATCTGCTTCAGGAGCTCTGTCATCGACCCAATGTTCTCGCTCTGCTTTTATCTTTGCCTTTCCAGTTTTTTTCTTCACTTTCCCAGTTGCAAACATTTCTACTTCATCAAAGTTAGATGCATGTTCACCGAATTTTTCAAAAGCTGATTCTTCAAATTTTACATTTTCTGGATGTCCTCCAGTAAATTCCGCTTCTTCAACCCAGAACTCTTCTTTAGTCTTCATTCCTTTTTTTGTTCTGCCTATATCAGGTTCAATAACTTCTGCTGCTTTATATTCTAATCTAACCGGTTGACCATGATGACCAGCTTTAAAACCATGTTTACCCATTCCAATATCAACGACAACATCTCCACTATCCAAATTCTGTGTTACTATTACATCGGTTTGTGAATCTGGGAGATTGGTCTTATGAACAATCTGTCTTTCCTGTGTAGCAAATTTTTTAGAAACATCGTCACCTTCTTTAATAACTTTATTTACAAGAGGCTTGAACCATAGAGGCATGCCATCGGCACCAGATTTAATTGGAACCTGTGTTAATTCTTTTACAACTTCTTTTTTAGCACCACCTTTTAATAAACCTAATAATCCTGATTTAGCAGCGCCAACTCCAGCAGCTCCTGCGCCCATCATTTTTAAAAATGCTCTTCTTGCAGCATTGAATCCACCAGCACCAAAAGGAACTCTCTGATTATCGTTATCTTCAGCAAGTAAATAATTTAATCCTGTTGATGTCGTTGATGTAGAACCAGGTGCTGCTAATCTTGTTCTACTTGCAAGAGCTTCACTACCATGTGCTGTTTGTCCTAGTTCTGGTTGTTCTACAAAACCACCGTAGAAAAATTTCTTAGGGGGTTTTGGATTTCTTTTTTCAAAAGCTTCAACAGCTTTTTTATTGTCTGCTTTAATTCGTTCTATTATTTCAAATTCTATATCTGCTTGAGATTTTTCATATGGAGGAGTTTTAGGAGCTTTACCTACTTTAATATCTCCTGACTCCATTAAACTTGTAATTCCTTTGGAATCTTTCCATCTACCTTGATCAAAGTCTACATTAATAACTTTATTAGCATCTTTTGCTTTTTGACCCGCTTCTTGCTTGATTAAAATCATTTCAAGATTATCTGGGTCACGATTTTTAACAGAACGAAAACCTCTAAGTAATCGGTCTAAAAAAAATTGAAATCCTTTTATTTTTGACATTAATAATATTCCTTCTTCTTAGCTTCAGTTTTTTCTATCTCATAATCTTCTGGATGGGGTAAGAAGCCTCCCTGCCTGAATCGCATGATGGCCATAGTCGTAGAATCGACTAAATCATCATGATCGCCAAAAGGAAATGACGCACATTCCTCAATGACTTCTTCTGCGAACTTTCTATCAGGGGCCCAAATTATTCCTGCCTCAAATAACGGTGCGCATGAATTTACTCTAACATGTTTATCATTACCACGGCTTGGTGTAAAGGTCATAACTGGAATATCCATCTGTCTAAGCTCATGGGTCAATGGAGTTCCAGATGCCTTCTGTTCGACGATGACCATGTCCGGATTCCAATATTTATACTGCTCAAGAGCAACTCTACGTAATTCTGGAAACTCATAACGGTCTTTGATCGCATCTAACAAAATTAAATTTGGTTTTGAGTCTTCATTTGGGTAAAATACGCCCCAAGTCGTTATTGCACTAAAATCGGCAGTCTCTTTTTTCAAAAATGCAGTATCCATCGATTGAATAATGTAATGACAAGTTGGTAAATGGTCTTTATCCCATTTGGTCCACCATTCTCGTTTTAATATGGCTCCTTCTTCAGAAGTTGGACGTTGCATCCACTGTGCATTCCATTTTCCAACTGGAAGTGTCGCTTTTACCTTCTCTAATTCCTCTAAATCCCAATATTGTGGCCAAACAGGTTCTTTTTTCTCTCCATGGTCCAAGATCGCTGGAAACTCGACCACTTCCCACTGATCTCCTTTAATTTCTTTTTGATTATTTAGTAAAATCCCTGTTAAATCTTTTTTACTCCAACGTGTCATAACTAAAACGATTTTTGCGCCTGGTTGCAAACGTTGTCTAGGACCCGATGTATACCACTCATACGCATTTTCCATGGCAGTTGGTGAAAGTGCATCTTGTTCAGAGTGAGGATCATCAATAATCAGTAAATCCGCACCACGACCAGTGATCGCACCGCCAACACCAGCAGCAAAGTACTCTCCACCTTGTGCAGTTTCCCAACGTCCTGCAGCCTGACTGTCTTCTCTAAGTCGTGTATCAAAAATTTTTGCATATTCTGCACTATCAATTAGTGTTTTAGCTTTACGACCAAACCTAATTGCAAGTTCTCCTGTGTGAGTTGCTTGAATGATCTTTAATTTTGGAGTACGGCCCACCATCCACGCAGGTAATAGAAAAGATGCAAACTCAGACTTCGTATGTCTTGGTGGCATGTTGATTATAAGTCTGGTAATTTTACCTGTTGCTAGGTCATTAAACTTTTTAGCAACCACTCTATGGTGCGGTCCTTCAATGAACTCGGGCCACACAGCTTTGACGAAGGACATGAAATCATCGTGGGCGCGGTTTTTAATTTTTTTCTCCGCCATCATTACTTGTAATTGGAGAAGTTCTTTTCTAACGTCGGCAGGGAGCTTTCTTATATCTATATCATTCAAATTCATAAAAAATTTTTAAAATTTTTTGCACCTTTTAAGTGTTCGAGAAGTTTTATACCACCATTAACTCTCTAAAACAAGCAATACAACCCAGAGTAGTGGGACCCCTTTTTATATTAAAGGGAAGTCGGTTTCATGTTTCGCGGAAATTTCGGTTTGAGTTTGGTACCTCTATGAGATAATAAGGTGTGGCGCGCGAGCGCCACAACCTGTGGTTGACGACTAGTCTAACAGAACCATATACGCCTTGGCGTTGTGTTGTCTAAACCAATTCAAATGCTTGCGCATTGTTTCCCAATGCTTGCTCGCACCTGTGCCTAATGTCTTATCCTCTAGTGTTGCCATGATCTCACATAAGAATAATGCATCGTGTTTCTTTGCCTCTTCTTTAGTTAGCATAACAGATTCACCATTGAATCTATTCTTTCGTTCTTCTGTTCTATTGTCTGTATTTGTTTTCATATTAGTTATCCTACATTATCCATTGTCATTGTCAACTGATTTAATTGTAGTTCTTGTTGCCATATATGGTACTCGTTTCGTTGCGCCATTGTCATCACTATTCCAATCATATCTATAACTCTCGTATTTTTCTTTCTCAACTTTAATTGGAGTTTCAAGAGCCTCGCGCCTCGGTGCTATTGCAACAATACTAGTTATGTGCTCTCTAATAAAATCAAACAAACATCTGTTGTTACAAAAATAATCCCAAATACCATTTTGATAACCATTGTATCTGCCTTGTTTTATTTTAATAGTTCTTAAAACTTTATTATCTCCTGAGCCTCGCACTCTTGATTGTGTGTGATTAGTATGGCAGTTCGGTCCGTGACACCAATTATAATCACTCATATCTTGGCAACCCCCCAAATATCATTGTTATACTTAAAAACAATAATAGTATTGAAACAATTAAATGCGAAGTATGAAATGCAATAATCAGACTTACTTGCGCCATTACTATACCTAATAACATTAATAGTAATCTCATTTTTCTAACTCCAATGTTCTTTTAATATCCATTTCACGTAATTCCCCAACAACCTTTGTTAAACTTGCAATAGATTTTTCTAGTGTTGTTATTCTATCTTCAAGATATTTAAGCTTGTTGCGTTGCAACATTGCGTCCTTGTTTCTGTCGTGTAATTCAAAATGTTCTTCTGTTAATTGTGTCATTAAAACCTCACAGTCCAAGTTCTACTTGCATTTCTAAAATTGTCTGCGTCAATATCAAAGTAAGTACACATAGCCTTACCAGATTTGTCAGTCCAATATCTGCAACCCTCAATCCATTTACCTAAACGAGTAATATGTTTTTTATGTTTATCTGCGTAGTATGTTATTCTAAATGTTTTATCTGTTATCATTTCTGCCTTTCTGTTATGGGACTATCCTATATTATAGGATAGCCCTTGTCAACTATTAATTTACACTTTCATTTTGCTCGTATAATAACCTCGCTTTTATTTTATCCTCTCTACTATTACTCTTGTTCTTCATTCCTTTTATTCTATCTGCTAGATTTTTAGGATTGTAGATTGTAAGTCCAGTAGAGTTAGTTCTGATTATTTCATGGTCGGTAATATTCAAACCAAGTTCAGTACATAACTCAATCGCCTCGTCTAAATATTTATAACCTTTTAGACCAATTTTAATTTCTTTCATCTGATCTAAAATAGATTTAATCCACTTATGGTGTGCCATGACAAAATGTCCTTTAGCTTGTTTCCATTGTTTCAACATCATAAATTGTTCTTGATTACAAGCAATAGATCTATCTCTACAATACTCTCTACCAATTAAATCTAATTGATATTTCTCATTCCATTGTTTGCCATATCCTTTGTCATCACTTCCAAGATACTTGTCATTGTTATCACAATATTTTGTCTTATGTGGGTTGTTGTCTTTGCCATCTTGTTCAATCAAAATATCAGGATTACAATTATCTTGTGCTTTAAGTTCATCACGATACAACGCATATCCATATGCACTATCTCTTGAATAACTATCGCTATCACTACCCTCATAAGCACCACCTAATCTGAAATCAAAATGTTCTTCAATGGTATCTTCTTTCATTATTGGTTTATTGTCATAATCTCTATCCTCTACTTGTCCTAAATAATGAAAATGGAAACAACTATCCTTTGCGATTGTTGAAACATTTTCAAACTTGTTTTGTAGATAGTATGCTTTTTTGACATCTTCTGGTGTGTAGTGTTGTCTAACTATTTTTTCAGCTAGTTCCCACGCACCATCATTTATATCAATTTGATTTGCTTTGAGATCATCATACTTTGTTTTTTCTTGTGTTGGTTCTTGTTCCAAGTGTACTCTCATTCTATTAGCAATCTTGTTTCGGTACTCTTGGTTTAATCGTATTCTACTCATTTTTATCCTCGCTTTCTAACTCCTCTTTTATTAGTTTTTCTTGTTCAAGTAAATGTATTTGCATATCTTTAATTGCAAATAATTTTCCATATAAGTTTGCAACTCTTGACGCACTATTAACTGACTTTGCTAAATCAAAAGCTTGCTCGCTTATGTTATCTTTATTGGTTTGCATATTCACTCCTTTGTTATTTGTAATCTTACAATATCCTACAATAAATGTCAACAACTATTTTAAAAAAAGATTCAACCTATGATTGAATACACCTCTCTATATATCCCGACCACCCACCCCTATTATATAAGATTATCTAGGAGAAGTCAAGAACTATTTTGTCGCAGGGTGCGACAACTTGTCAGTTGACTTCTCTTATAAAATCTTATATAGTGTCAATATAGTCTTCATTAGATTTTATCGACTATAAACTATAAAATCAGGATCAGTGGCAACCTTTGGTACTGTCGCAAGATAGGTAACACCCAAAGGTGCTGATCCCTGATCCCTGCAGTGTCTCCGCCGGCGGTTTACCGGTTAACATTTCAGGGATCTGGGATCAGATGCTTGGACTATAAAAATGTAGCAATGGTTTTAACCCATTAGTCTATTGGCCCAGCTTCACTGGTGGAGCAACTGATCCCTGATCCATTGTTCAAGTGAACAGCAGTCGACCGGCAATGGATCAGGGATCAGGTGTTGTTTGCCGGGGGAAAATATAAACCCTCTATAACTCTGGTTGCAATGTACGTGCGACATGGCCACAAAGCTAGAATGAGTGGTCCGCCAGCGTAGCACAACAACTGATCCCTGATCCTTGTTATTAGTGCCAGTGGATTCTAGATAAGCCCGGCGTGAAGAGCAAGGATCTGGGATCAGTAACAGAATCCCGGCCATCACTAGTGGGCGGTTACTGGTCAAGCTACAAGCGTCAAGCAACAAGCAAAAAATAAAGCTTGACATTAGCTCTGGGATATTGTAAGATATCTCAAACAACAGAAAGAGGACAAATGAGTACAAGATCAAATATAGCAATAGAAGATCCCAAAACTAAAAAAGTGAAAGTAATATACGTTCACAGTGATGGGTATCCATATGGCGTTGGAAAATGTCTGGTGGATCATTACAACAATAGACAGTTGGCAGCTGAACTCTTTAAGCATGGAGATGCCAGTTACCTAGGCGACACTCTGGATGAGTGTAGTTTCTACGGTCGAGACTGGAAGAGAGACGAAGAGCCAGCCAGAACCTACAGAGATGAGTGGATGTATCTG
>Ga0080013_1005585_pt1 | contig 11633 bp, 14 predicted proteins | sample ETNvirenome_6_85_FD_69236 | JGI IMG/M metagenome (GOLD analysis project Ga0080013, IMG submission 69236) | Marine viral communities from the Pacific Ocean - ETNP_6_85 (SPADES assembly) (version 2) | ecosystem: Environmental > Aquatic > Marine > Oceanic | place: Pacific Ocean | collected 2013-06-19
ATCATGGAAAACACTTTTAGAATTATAACTCCTGTCTATAACGCTGAGAAGTGGATAGGTAAGTGCATTCAATCAGTTAAAGATCAAACGCATACTAACTTTACTCAGGTTATAGTAGATGATAATTCTACTGATAATACTTTTCAAGAAATAAATAAAGCTATTTCTGGAGATAGTAGATTTAGAGTTTATTCTAAGCATTCAAAGCAAGGTGCAATGCACAGCCATATTTATGGGGTATCAGCAGGATGCTCTGGTGCTCAACCTGAGGATATAATTGTTCATTTAGATGGAGATGATTGGTTAGCCCACAATAATGTTTTGAGTTATTTAAATGAAGAGTACAATAAATCCGAATGCTGGGTAACTTATGGAAATTTTAAAAGGACGGATGGGGAACCTTCTTCTTGCCGACCCTATGATCTGATGTTTGGTTTTAGAAATGAGATACTTAGGAATTGGCCTTTTTCTCACTTAAGAACCTTTAAAAAGTTTCTATGGGATAAAATCAATCACTCATCCTTCTTAGACAGCAACAAAAAACTACTTAGTTGTGCGTGTGACGTAGCTATAATGTGTCCTATTTTAGAAATGGCACACGATAGGGTTAAGTTTATTGAAGATATATTGTATGTTTATAATAGGGATACCCCCATCAATGATGATAAGGTAGACTTGTCCGATCAAGTAAGGTGTGCTTTGGAGGTCTTAAACATGCAGAGGTATTTTAAGATATGATCAGTAGCTTCCTACAGGGGGGATTGGGAAATCAACTATTTCAGATAGCAGCGGGGTTCGCTCATGCTAAGAGAATAGATTCTAAGTTTGGCCTCATATCTGGTCAACACCACCTCCCGTTGCAAGGAAATAACGTATCAACATATAAAGATAATATTTTAAGGAAAGTTTCCTTCAAACCTCAACAAGATTTTGGGGGCTGTGTTCAGCATAAAGAGAGAGGGCATAAGTATACCCCTATCCCATTGGAAGATAATCTTTTCTTATTTGGATATTTTCAGAGTGAAAAATATTTTGATGACTGTGCTGAAGAGGTACGTTCCTTATTTTCCCCACCTGAGGAGCTGGAGAGTCTTATTTTTAGTACTTATCCTTTTTTACTAAATGAGAAAACAGTTTCACTACACATTCGCAGAGGGGACTACCTGAATAACCCCTCTATTCACCCAGAGATGGGAAAAGAGTACTACACAAAAGCTTTAGAATCCATAGAAGACAAAGAAAAGGTATTAGTTTTTTCTGATGACATAGAATGGTGTAAAAAAGAGTTTAGTAGTGATTTTATATATTCCTCGTTTGATAAAGATTATTTAGATTTGTATGCTATGATGAAATGCCACCACCATGTTATGGCTAACAGCACCTTTAGTTGGTGGGGTGCATGGCTCTCTGATACCAAAGGAAGAATTATAGCCCCGAAAACATGGTTTGGCCCTAATGGTCCCCAAGATACTGGAGATATTATACCAAGCCGATGGGAAAGAATGCTATGTTATTAGATTTAATAGAATTACATACCAAGTATGAGATGAAAGTAAGGGGTGTTCTCCACATAGGAGCGCATTTTGGGCAAGAGGATGAGACATACCAAAGTTTAAATTATCCAAATAGAGTATACTTTGAGCCTCTGCCCAAAAACTTTAAGGTACTGTCAGAAAATGTGAAGGGAGCTAAACTTTATAATATAGGATTAGGGTCAACTCCTTCCAAAAAAGAGATGTATGTTGAATCAGCTAATCAGGGGCAGTCCAGCTCACTGCTCAAACCTAAGATCCATCTCCAACAATACCCTAACATCACCTTCCCAGACAGAGAAGAAGTAGAAATTGATACGTTAGATAATGTTATAAAGGACAAATCCTCGTTTAATTTTATTAATATGGATGTTCAAGGATACGAGTTAGAAGTTTTGAAGGGCTCCATAGAAACACTTAAGAATATTGATTATTTAATGTGTGAAGTTAACAGGGCTGAAGTTTATGAAGATTGTTGCATGGTTAATGAGATTGATGAGTTTTTGCTGCCTTATGGGTTAGAAAGAGTAGAGACTACTTGGGACGGCCATACATGGGGAGATGCATTTTATGTTAAAAAATCTAGCATTTAAAAGAATTGGGGGTTCGTTCTCACATGCTCACTCCTCTACTCTGTGGAAAGAGAGTAAAAAGATCATATACGCAGAGGATGCTGATGAGACGATTTCAATTGATCATTTTTCCCCCGCAACCTACGCATGGCTTCATGAATCAAAATCTATAATTCCTGATAAATATGAGTTTGCAAAAAATAATGTTAAAAGCCTAAAAGATGAATATAAAATTATTTTCACTCACGATGATGAACTTATAAAGTTAGATCCTGATTTGTTTAAGTTTGTCCCTGCTTGCGGGTATTGGATAGAAAATCCTGAAGTAAATGAAAAATCTAAATTAGTTTCGTTCATAACGTCTAATAAAACAATGTGTGAGGGGCATAGGTTTAGACTTAATTGGTTAGACAAGATAAAAGATAAGTGTGATATTTTTGGGCGCGGGATTAGAGAGGTCGAAAAGAAAGAAGAGGCTTTAAATGATTACTATTTCTCTATAGCTATAGAGAACGGTAAGTATGATACCTATTTTACAGAAAAAATTCTAGACTGCTTCGCCACAGGCACCATCCCAGTGTACTATGGCACGGATAAGATTGTTGATTATTTTAATGAAGAAGGTATAATATTCCTAAAGGATAATTTTGATATTGACAACCTATCCCCACAACTATATGAATCTAAAAAAGAAGCAATTTTAGATAATTTTAATAGAGTATTGCATTATAATACTGTAGAGGACTGGATGTATGAAAACTATTTTTCCTGATACTAAAATATGCCTGATCAGACAGCCAGCAGGGTTAGGGGATATAATTCTATGTCTTAAGATAGCTAGTTTTTTCATAGACAAGGGGTATAAGGTAGTTTGGCCCGTCATAGAGCAGTACTACGAAACTATTACGAAGTATTTTAAAACTAAAGATATTATTTTCTGCAAGGAGAGCGATGATTTTCCTCTTAAAAACATATATCAAAGTCCTGAAATACGACCTGTAGAGATTTCTGGAAATCTATATTTACCTCTTCAACATGCTGACAGGCACTTTCAAGGGGAATCTGCATTAAAATCTAAGTTTAAAATATTGGGACTTGATCATAATAATTGGCAAGATTATTTTAGTTTTCGTAGAAATGAAGATAAAGAAAAATCTTTATACGAGGACGTATTGGGTTTAGAAGAAAATGAAGATTTTATTTTTGTTAACGGATGGTACGGATCCCCACCATCCCCTTTGAAGAAAGATATTAAGATAGAGGGTAAAAATAAAATTGTAGAAATGAGTACGTTAAAAGATTACTCTATTCTTGATTGGTGTAGAGTTATAGAAAAAGCTAAAGAAATACACTGTGTGGATACTAGTCTATTTTATATAATAGAAATGTTAAATTTGAGAGCGACTACTCTGGTGGCCTACTCTAAATTTAATCCCCCCAACTATATGCACACACAAGGACTTTTTAATTCTCCATGGCTATACAAGTAATTTAAAAATGAACATTGCATTTACGAATGGGGTTTTTGATCTTCTTCATACTGGTCATATAGAGCTGTTAAAATATTCTAGATCATTAGGAGATAAACTTGTTGTAGGGATAGACTCAGATGAGAGAGTTAAGTATTTAAAAGGAAACACTCGTCCTGTTAATGTTCAAGACGACAGGAAAATTATGTTAGAGTCCATGAAATATGTTGATGAAGTAATTATTTTTAATTCTGAGGTGGAGCTGGAAAAATTAATACAAAAAGTGGCCCCTACCACTATGATAGTGGGTGAAGAGTACAGAAATAAAAGGGTGGTAGGGCACACTCCCGACATAGAATTAAGGTTTTTTAAAAAGATTGATGGGCATTCCACAACTAACATCATCAAAAATATTACTAATAGGTGATTCTTGCATTGACGAATACTTGATTGGCTATGTGGATAGACTTAGCCCCGAGGCACCCGTCCCTATAGTAGATGTAATTAAAACAAGATGTATGGGTGGGATGGCTGCTAACGTGCTGAGTAACTTAGTATCTTTAGGAAATGAGGTAGATTTTCACACCAATAATTATACTCTTAAAAAAACTAGAGTTATAGATGCTAAGTCCAATCAACAACTTCTTAGAATAGATCTAGGGGGAGAAATAGATTCTTTCGATATAGCTTCTGTTTTATCTTCCCCCACGAAGTACGATGCCTTTGTGGTATCAGATTATGATAAAGGTTTTATCAGCTTAGATTCTCTAATTAAATTGGTAGAAATAGGTCACCAACAGGGAGTACCTATATTTATAGATTCTAAAAAAATAAATTTGTTGGGGATAGAAGATTGTTTTATAAAGATAAATAAAAAAGAATATGATTTATTAACTATGTTCTCCTCACACAACGAGTTTATAATTACATTAGGTGATAAAGGAGCTAAATGGAAAGATACGGTGGTTCCCACTAAGAAAAGATCTGTTTTTGATGTGTGTGGCGCAGGAGACACTTTTTTAGCAGCGTTTGTGTCTGCTTATTTATCGGGAAGCGGCATGGTTGGTAGTATAGAGTTCGCTAATGAATGTGCTTCTGTAGCTGTAACCAAATTAGGGTGTCATGTAATTACCCTTAAAGATTTAGAGAACTAAAATGAATGTATTAGTGACTGGACACATGGGATTTGTAGGACAAAATCTTTATGAACACCTTCAAACTTTGGAAAACATAGATACAGTTTACACTACAGACGTTCCGTGGAACTGGGAAGATATAGAAGAGAAGGTAAAGAAAGCTTCCATTATTTTCCATCAAGGGGCTATCACTGACACTCTCAACACTAACTTGCATGAAATGATGGAGCATAACTATAATTTTAGTGTTAAGCTTTTTGATCTTGTATATAAATATAGAAAGAGGGTGATTTTTGCCTCCAGCGCAGGATGTTACGACAAGGAAGGAAAGGAAGGCTCTCCATTAGCAACCTCGTATGCATGGAGCAAGTACGCAGCGGAAAAGTACGGAAGAATTTTACTTAAAAATCAATTTGTGGGATTACGCTATTTTAATGTTTACGGACCCCATGAAGAGCATAAGGGTAAAATGGCTTCTATGATATATCAGATTTATAAAAATAAAAGTGGGGTTAAACTCTTCCCATGTAGCCCCCAACGAGACTTTGTGTATGTTAAAGATGTGGTGAGAGCTAATATCCATGCGGCTTTTTCCGATATGGGGGGTGTCTTTGATGTAGGATCAGGAACTCCACGTTTGTTTGAAGATATATGTGATATAATGAACATCCCGTGGTCTTATTATAAGGAAGAAGAAGTCCCTTCCTTTTATCAAAATTTTACTCAAGCTGATAGTAATAAATTTTTCCGTAACTGGGGTCCGCATTTTACATTAGAAACTGGTATAAAAGATTATATGGAGTATTTAAATGAAACTACCTGAATTCTATCCTAAAGGATGGGGGTACGAACAGTGGATAGTAAATAATGATAAGTACTGTGGTAAGTTGTTGAGATTTGTTAATGGAAAATCATGTTCTTGGCACTACCACAAACTTAAGCATGAAACTTTCTATATTCAAGAAGGAACTTTGGATGTCACTTTTGGAGTTTCAGATGATATTGAAGCCGCATCCTTTAAAAGATTACAACGGGGTGACGTATTTGAAGTACCCCCACAACTCAGGCATACTATGAGGGCAACTAATGGCGATTGTGTTATGTTTGAATTTTCTACTACGCATTTTGAAGAGGACAGTTATAGAATAATAAAAGGTAATCAAGTTGAACATATTTTGGAGGCTCCAAAATTATAAATAGTAGAAGTAAAGTTATGTTGGTAGCTGCATATTCGGTGATAGAGCCCTTAGGTCTTTTACATTTGGGGGGACTCGCCAGGGATATAGGATGGGATAGAAAGTTTTGTTTAATAAAAAATCATGATTTTGCTCCTCTTTTTGAATCTATCCGAACCTATAGACCTAATATAGTTGGGTTTAATATTTACACAGGCAACCATATTCAAACCTTTGAAGCAATTGATAAAATTAAAGAAGAATTTCCCACAATTGAAATAATATTAGGAGGTCCCCACGCTACTTATTTTCCTTCTGATTCAATAGAACATGCTGATTATGTGGTGATGAGTGAGGGGTTCAGGACATTTCGTAGGATCCTTTTGGGAGAAGCTGATAAAGGTATTATTCCTTTTTCTAAAACTGAAAAATTTCCATTCCCCGATAGGGAAAATTTATATACGGAGTATCCTGAGTACGGGACAAGCCAAATAAAAAGTATTATAGGCATGACAGGGTGCCCTTACAGGTGTACTTATTGTTATAACAGCAGCAAACCAGAAGATATTAAAGCTACTCCAGAAATAGCAGAGAAAATTGCTGCTTTTATGGGAAAAAGCGGTCGTTTATTTCCTTACAACGTGCGGGATGTTGAGGAGGTAGTAAAAGAAGCAGAATATTTGGTTGCTAATTGGCCTACTAAAGTAATTTATTTTCAAGATGATGTTCATGGGTTTGATACAAAAGAGTGGCTCCCCGAGTTAGCTCAAAAATGGAAGAAAAGAGTAAAGGTTCCTTATCATGCACAGATGAGATGGGAGATGACAACAAAGAAAGGGGGGGAAGAGAGGCTAGACTTGGTGAAAAAAGCGGGGTGCCAAGGGTTGACATTAGCTATAGAGGCGGCAGACAACTCTATTAGGAAAGAAGTGTTAGACAGGGCTACTCCCCAAGAACAAATGTATGAAGGAATGAAGAATGTGATTGATAGAGGGTTAAAAGTAAGAACTGAACAAATTACAGCCCTTCCTTATGGAGCAACTACTGAGCCAAGCCTTATTAACCTTGATGCTGATTTATCTCTGATAGAGTTGAATGTTGATCTCAAAAAAGAAACAGGTGGTCCGACGATGGCATGGGCTTCTACCTTTGCGCCTTACGCTGGGACTAAGTTAGGTATTTATTCTTCTGATAATGGTCATTACGAGGGATTAGATAATTATGATGTCCCTGATACTTTCTTTAAGAGCAGTGTACTTAGATTTCCTAAAAAATGGGTAGGGCGTGAGTTAAAGAATAAAAAGGATGATGATAATATTTGGTTAGATGATTTAGAACTAGAGAAATATAGAACAAGAAATTCTTATCTTAGGGCATACTTTAATGTTTTTTGTTTAATCCCTGATGGGCATCTTCTGGCACGAACCTTTCTTACTTCAAATTCTGATTATTCTCCCGAGAGTTTGGCGGGATATATAACTGACCACTTGAAAGGGCACTCAAGCGTCGAGGCTAAGAAATTATTGAACTCTATTTCTCTGTTAAAGAAGAGTAAGTATGGTAAAAATATTACATCTCTTGTTCCTTACTTTGGGTGTGTGCCAAAGGCACCTCTTCTTATTGAGAGATATTTAAAATATTTGCCCTCTCATGAGGGAGATTCTGCTTATATTCTTTCTACCGCTACTCGACACCACTTATATGAAGAAATCTTGTATAAAGAATAATGAGTGGTACTTGAGGTTTCTATAATAGTAAAGAAAGCTTTATTTGACACTGAGAGTTATTTTAAGGAGTGGATTAAATGATTTATTTTGTAGATGTTGATGGTACTATCTGCACCGACACAAAAGGTAACTACGCGGAATGCGTACCTTTCCTTAATAAAATAGGTAAAGTAAACAAACTATATGAAGAAGGGCACACCGTTATTTATTGGACAGCGAGAGGTATGACAAGGACTAAAGGTAATATTCATAAAGCTTATGAATTATACTATGAATTAACTAGAGATCAATTAAAAGAGTGGGGAGCGAAGTACCATGAACTTAGAATGGGGAAACCTTCCTATGACATATTTTTTGAAGACAAAGGAAAGATACTTTAATATGAAGAAGTTTGAAATTATCAATAATGATTGCATCAGTCCCTGGGTTGAAAATCTTTATAATCTATATCTTCCTACGGAAGGTGTATTTGTAGAGGTAGGATTAGGACACACGGTAGATAGGCACTGGACTGCTGCCAGCACTGCAAAGCATCTTAGGGAGGGTACGGTCCCAGAGGAAAGGTGTGGCAGTAACACCCTTGATTTATTGGATCAGGGATATATTGGTATTTATATCGACCCTGTTAAAGAGTATTGTGATGAGTTAAAGTTAATAACTCAGAACAAAAATATTACTATCCTTAACAAAGGAGCTTCCGACAAAAGGGAAACACAAACTATGTATGGGGGCGAAACATTTATTGCCAATGGGCATACCACTTGGCCTGGAGGAGTTGATTACATAGGAAGGGAAGTAGAGTGCGCCCCAGTTTCAGATATGTTAGATGAGATATCTATCACTTCTGTTGATTTGATGTCAATTGATGTAGAGGGATGGGAGGTTAAAGCTTTAGCAGGGATCAGAGATGAGCATCTTCCTAAAGTAATGATTATAGAGATTAATAAAACTGGAGGACTTCACGAACTATTATCTAGTAAAGGATATACTTTAAAATACAGAGATCATCGTGACGCTGGCTATGTAAGGAATTAAATTATGAATATTGGTTTTATTGGATTAGGTAAACTAGGGTTGCCTTGCGCTCTTGCGGTAGAGTCGAAAGGTCACAATGTTTGGGGTTATGATATTAACCCTGATGTTGAAAAGATATTATCTACAAAAAAATTGCCTTATCGAGAAATATGGGCACAAGAACATTTAGATAAGTCTAACATTAAATTTTCTTCAATTAAAGATGTAGTATCAAACAGTGAAATTATTTTTGTTCCTATACAGACACCACATGACCCCCGCTTTGAAGGTACAACAAGAATTCCCCAAGAGCGCGAGGACTTTAATTATTCTTATCTTAAGGCAGGTATTAAAGACCTTGCTGATGAGGTAGAAGCGCAAGGGGAAGAAAAAGTTGTTATAATTATCTCTACCGTCCTTCCAGGAACTATAGAGCGCGAGATTAAACCTCTCCTTAATGATAAAATAAAGCTGTGCTATAACCCATTCTTTATTGCTATGGGTACAACAATGAGGGATTTCCTCAGTCCTGAGTATGTTTTGTTCGGTGTTGATGATAGAGAAGCTGCTGAAAAAGCTGAGGCTTTTTATAAAACTCTCCACGATAAGCCCTTCTACAATACTGCTATTAAAAATGCAGAACTCATTAAGGTTGCTTACAATACTTTTATTGGTATGAAAATTGCCTACGCCAATACCATGATGGAAATTTGCCATAAGATTGGTGCGGATGTTGATGAAGTTACAGGAGCTATGAGCCTAGCTAATGAGCGTTTAATTAGTGGAAAGTATCTTTCTGGTGGTATGGGGGATGGCGGTGGTTGTCACCCCCGTGATAATATTGCCATGTCTTGGTTAGCAAAAAAGCTAGATCTAAGTTATGATTTTTTTGAGTCTTTAATGCTTGGGAGAGAGTATCAAACAGCATGGTTAGCGGACCTTATTGAAGAGCATAAAGGGGAACTTCCTGTTATGATCTTAGGAAAAGCTTTTAAAGAAGAAACAAATCTCACAGTAGGGAGCCCATCAATCCTTCTTGCAAATATACTAGAAGAGAGGGGTGTGTCAGTGGATATGTATGATCCCCATGTGGATGATAGTTTTGATTTTGATATAAACACCCCCCGATTATTCTTTATCGGAACGAAGCACTCTGAATTTAACACTTATGAATTCCCTGAAGGTTCTATTGTTTTAGATCCTTGGCGTTATATGTCAGATCAATCTGATTGGGGAATAGAAATTATTAGAATAGGTGAGTGATGAAAGCATCATTAAAACATATAAAAACATTTTTTCATTCTTATAAAGAAGCATCGGGACGCTTTGATAGGGGTTTATTTGCCAATGTTCTCCCCTACAAAGATGGGTATATTGGTGCGTGTAGATCTGGTAATGCTGGATTAGATGACAGCATTGATGTTATAAAATTAGATAAGGACTACGAGCTTTTATCTCAATCTACTGTTACGGGAGGAGAAGATCCTAGATGTTTTACCTACAAAGGCACTCCTTATGCGTTAACTTGGAAGCCTTACTATCACCCAGAAGGAGGTCATCATTTTTTTTACAAAGTTATTAACTTAGAAACGAAAGATTGGACTCTTCTGCGCGTCGAAGATGTCCCATCAACCCCTGTTACAAGACTGGGTAAGAATTGGATACCTTTGATTAAAGATGATGATCTATATTTCATAATAAGCATAGATCCAGAGCTTTCTGTGTTGAAATGCGATTTAGATACAGGTGTCTGCTCTTGGGAAACAGAGTATCAGAACGAGCTTTCTATAACTATTAGTAGGGGAGGGACAAGTATGGTTTACTTCGAAGAGGCTGATAAGTTTATAGGATTGGGACATAGAACGCATACTTGTCACAACCATAAGCCCTTTCTGTACACTTTATCAAAAGATGGAAGTGTTTTTATAGGGTCCGATTGCGAAGTACCTAGAGATGGTGTTCACGATCCGTTGTCGTTATTTTGGCAAAATAAAAAACTATACTGCTGCGTAGGTTATTTCCCAATCCAAGCGGGAGATACTGGAGTAGGGTGGACTGATTTATATGAGGTAGAATTAGATGAAATATGTTAACAAAATTGTTACTTGGTTAAAGGATTACGCAACAAAATCTAATATGAAAGGGTTTGTTGTAGGAGTTTCAGGGGGGATTGATTCTGCCGTTACGTCTACGCTATGTGCAATGACGGGGTTTCCTGTTATATGTGTTAATATGCCACTACATCAGGATGAAGTTTTAAATTCAAGGTCAGAGCTTCAAATAAGATGGTTGAAAGATAATTACTCAAATATTTCTGAAAAGGTAGTTGATCTATCAGAAGTTTATGATAAATTATTTGAGGTGGTATCGTCTGACGAATTAGGAAAAGCTAACACCCAAGCTCGACTAAGAATGATTACCCTCTATGCGATTTCATCGGAATATAATCATCTAGTAGTTGGAACAGGGAATAAAGTAGAAGATTTTGGGGTAGGATTTTTCACTAAGTACGGAGACGGGGGAGTGGATATTTCTCCCATCGCAGACCTTATGAAGTCTGAGGTTTATGAAATTGCACGAATTTTAAAAATTCCTACAGAAATCCAAGAGGCAGCACCTACGGATGGTTTGTGGAATGACGGAAGAACCGATGAAATTCAATTGAAAGCTGCCTATAATGAGTTGGAATGGGCTATGAATTATGATGGGTCTAGTGACCTTTCTGATAGGGAAAAAGAAGTGTTAAACATTTATAATGAACATCATCAAAAAAATTTACATAAGATGTTACCGATTCCTGTGTGTGAGGTAAAGTAAAATGAAAAAAGCAATAGTATGTGGCGCAGGAGGTTTTATTGGAGGACACTTAACCAAGAGACTTCTTAGCGAGGGCTATGAAGTTATAGCTGTGGATATAAAAGATTTTAACGATTGGTATCAAACTCCAGAGGGAGCTGCCTGTCGTGAATTTTTTGATCTCAGGAGTAGAAGAGAAGTATACGACCTTA
>Ga0080013_1005587_pt1 | contig 11631 bp, 18 predicted proteins | sample ETNvirenome_6_85_FD_69236 | JGI IMG/M metagenome (GOLD analysis project Ga0080013, IMG submission 69236) | Marine viral communities from the Pacific Ocean - ETNP_6_85 (SPADES assembly) (version 2) | ecosystem: Environmental > Aquatic > Marine > Oceanic | place: Pacific Ocean | collected 2013-06-19
AACAACAAATTAAACAGCAAACAAGTCCCCGATGTCGTTTAATATCAATAGTTAAGTGGTCAGACTACCAGATAAGTGAACAACAAAGTGAACAACAAGTGAACAACAACCGAACACTAAACAATAAGGATAAGAATAATAAGAATAACTATAATCTAGAATTTGATGAAATCTGGAAACTATATCCTGTTAAGAAAAACAAACACATATCATTCCTTAAATACAAAAAAGCATTAAAAGATAAATCACATGATCAATTAAAAACCATTCTGCAAACTCATATTAGTTCATGGGTTGGTAAGGAAAAGCAATATCTACCACACCTATCAACATGGCTTAATCAAAAGCGTTATTTAGATGAGATCACAAAAGAGGACAATCAACCTCTTGAAAAAACAAAGAAACACAAATATGAGTGTTATAAGTGTGAGGATAAGATCACCTTAGATAAGGAGATAGATTCAGTAGATAGGTATCACAAGGGATGTGGGGGTGAGTATGAGGTACAGGGTAGTGTGTTGCTACAAAATCGGAAGGGCATTGTTAAACCGCCACCCATAAAAACAGAGCAACAAAAAGAAATAGAAAACTTAACTAAAATGGTAGCGGAAGGGTTTAAGGCATGAATTTATTTAAAGATCAAGTAGTAATAAGTGAGAGAATTGCAGGTAAAAAGAAACATAATCCACTTAAAAAGTCAGATACTAAACTATTTGTATGTCCTAAGTGTAGGCAGGTCTGGGAGATTGTAAGAAAAACAAACGGAACAAGAAGATTAGTAACCTATACCCATATACCTAGATATGGAAAGAAAAGAGAAATATGTAGGGGGTGCAAATGAAAATAATATCATTAGGGTTAGGTGTTCAAAGTACAGCTTTATACATGATGAGTAGTTTAGGAAGAATAGATAGGGCAGATCATGCTATTTTTGCTGATCCTGGAGCAGAATTACCTCAGACATATCAAATATTAGAATATTTAACAGATTGGGCAAAATATAATGATGGTATTCCTATCCATGTGACAGACGAAAGAAATCTATATAAGGATTTATTAAATCAGAAAAAAGGTAAAAGGTTAGCATCAATACCTGCATTTACTGAAAATGGTGGAATGATACGAAGACAATGCACAGGCGAGTATAAAATACAACCTGTCATTAAAAAAACAAGAGAGTTACATGGTTTGAAACCAAGACAGCGTATGCCAATGACAGAGATGTGGCTAGGTATATCAATGGATGAAATAGAAAGAGCAAAAATTTCTCAATTACCAAGAGTTACTTATCATTACCCATTAATAGATCAAAGGATGGATCGTGCAGACTGTATAAGATTTTTTAAAGAAAAGAATTTTCCTGTACCCCCTAAATCAAGTTGTGTTTTTTGTCCATATCATAGTAATAAGAATTGGAAAGACATAAAGGATAATCACCCAAAAGAGTGGAAAAAAGCTGTTAAGGTTGATAATGCAATTCGTGATAGTAGCCAGAGGGGTTTAAAAGAACCGATCTATCTACACAGAACTTGTATCCCATTAGAGAGAGTTCAATTTGCAGATCAATTAGAAATGTTTATGTGTGAAGAAGGATTTTGTGGCTTATGATTATACTAAACTTATATGAGATCATCATTAACCTATTAGCTTTATCTACATCATTGGTATTGATACCGATAGGGATATTCTTGTGGATATTTTTAGGAACATTTATCTACACAACAATTAAAGACTATTTAAGACAAAAATGATAATATCTATAACTACCTTCTATAAAAGGGTGCAGATATGCAAAAAGAGGGTTTTTAAGGTATTTTAGAGCGAAATATAGAGGAGAAGGGTGTTACATAAGTACTTCATTTTATTAGGTTTAAAATTATTTTAAATTATTTTTAATATGTTTTGCAATTTTTGGAATAATTAAAGCATAAATGAGTGATCAATTTATAAGAATATATTATGTGGAAATGCCTAGCAATCTAAAAGGAAAGTGGTTTTATGATAGGTCTGATGCTATTTTTTTTGCACAGCTTTTATATAACACAAAACATATATCTATGAATCATCCACCACTATGGGAGCATATTATAGATTTAAATGCTAAAGCAATTTGTGAATTTTTAAATAAACAGGAGTGATTAATGGATCAAGAAATAAAAGAATTGCTAAAAGAGGTAAGTGATTTATTATCTGAGCAAGGACATTTTAAACTAATAGATTTAAAAAGAGTTGAAGAAATCAATTCCAAAATAAAAGAATTGGTGTAAAAACCAATATGTCACTTTTGACAATGAAAATAATAAATAACTAGGGTGTTAAGCCCAAAGAACGTTTTCATGTTAAAGCGACTGATAAATGAGTCTAGTGGGTAGATTGGCGTTTATTCACTAGACAAACCTTTTTTCCACATACTAAAGGTAATCAATGAACAAAGTAGAACCATGCGAGATGTGCGGCAGATACGATGGAGACATGAAAGAGAAATGGCAGGTAAGAAAATTAGAGGTAGATAAAATGAATCTCTTACTAGCAGGTATCTTATTCGCACAAAACGCAACATCAAGACAAATAGAACTATTTATGGCTAAATACTATATAGGTAGAGAATCATATTCAGACATAGGTAGGGATTTTGGCATTAGTAAACAAGCTGTTGCTAAAGCAATAGATAGATCATGTGACATAATAACTGAGATAATAAACAAATTAAGTGGTTGACGATTTTGATGCTTTTTTAAGTATCTAGGTTGACATTTAAAAACTTTTTTATATTTTTTAACTCTAGTAATAATAGAGTTTATAGTAACCCCCTACTTTAAAACACCCTCAAAAATACCCCAAAATTAGTTGACTTTTCTTGGTATATATAGAGGCTCTAGTGTGCCTCACTCGCTATTAAGTAATAGAATAAGACACTTTTGGTGCAAGAGGGCGATAGACAGGAAACACTATTATACAGTTGTAGCTACAGCTTTTTAAATATGGAAGATACAGGAGTCACACTTAATGTTGAGTTAGTAGGCATCAAGAACCTAAAGACCACTCATAATTGGCGATTAGAGTTTGATGTTTACGAAATAGACTCAGATAATGTGAAGAATATAATGGATAAGCTGAATAAATCTTTAGTAATGGCATTGGTAGAGTATGAGTAAAGAAATGGAGGTTAAAAGGAGGGCAAACGGACAATTTAAAGAGTCTGGCAATCCTAAAACTCAATTTAAAAAGGGTGATATACCTAACCCAAATGGCAGGAATGGTGCTTTAGCTGATATTATAAATAAAGTATTTGATGAAGAAGTAGATGAAAAGACCAAGAAAGAATTAATGATACGAAAAGTATATCGTATGGCTATGAATGGCAGTTTAGGGGCTGTCACCTATCTTAGTGATCGTACAGAGGGTAAAGCTAAAGAAACCAAAGAGATCACTCATAAGGACACCCTCATCATTGAGTGAGTCAATTCAGAATACAGAGAAAGAATTTCCTACCACATCAGTTACGATGGTGGGATTTACAAACATTTTACAAAGTTCTCATAGGTGGCTACGGAAGTGGGAAAACTTATATAGGGGCATTACGATCAATATATCTGAGTTATATAAATGCTCCACATCCTGGGATGTATGTGAGTCCATCACATGGACTTTCACAGAGAACAATAGTCATAACCTTAAAGGACATACTTAATCGCACAGGAATAGACTACACCTACAACCAGATGAAGGGTGAGTTTCATATCCATAATTGGGATGGACATATTTGGTTGGGATCGGGTGATAAGCCAGATTCATTAAAGGGTAGCAATTTGTCTTGGAGCGGCATAGATGAACCATTTATACAAAAGAAGGAAGTGTTTGATCAGATGATAGCTAGGGTAAGACACCCAGAGGCATCTCACATGGAGATATTCTTAACAGGCACACCAGAGCAACTTAATTGGGGATATGAGTTGTCTAATCGTACTGATATAGATGTTGGTATCGTTATTGGATCAACTCTAGAGAATACACACCTACCAGATGAATATAAACAAAACCTCTTAACAGCTTACTCAGATGATGAGATAAAAGCCTATGTACATGGGCAGTTTGTTAATCTAACGCAGGGCAGAGTATATAAAGACTTTGATCGCAATAAACACATTACTAAGAGATCAGATATTAAAGACCTCCCTGTTATTATTATGCAAGATTACAATGTTGATTATGCCTCGGCTTTAGCGGCATATCTTGGTAATGGTTGGATTCATGTATTTAAAGAGTATCGAATGAGCAATGTAAATACTTATGATATGGCAGAGATAATAAAAAAAGACTTTCCTAATTGTGATCTATATTGTGATGCAAGTGGTAACTCTAGAAAGAGTTCAGCAACCCAGAGTGATCATCAGATCATGCAAAGTTTTGGGTTTAAAGTTAAAGCACCTAGAAAGAACCCTGCTGTCAGGGATAGGGTTGCTAGTGTTAATAAGCTGATACGCTCTGGAAATTTTAGTGTAGATAATTGCCCTAATCTAGTAATGGATTTAGAGCAAAATACTTGGAGGCTTGGGGATATAGATAAAAGAGATATGAAACAGACACATTTATCTGATGCTCTTGGGTATGGGATCAATTTTTTATTTCCTATCCGCAAGAAAACAATGGCTAGTAAATCATGGTAGAGTTCTTGCTAGGTATTGTAGTGGGCATTGTTACCATGTTCATCTTCTTGAATTGGTATGGCAAGAAATTAGAATTAAGAGATAAAGAACAAGTAGGGGAAGTAATACAGGAATTTGTAAAGGCAAATGAATATGCTATATCCTAAAGGTTTATAAATGGAATTTCACGATAAGATAATGCTCCCCGATCTAGGCAAAGAGGCAGTAATGACCTCTATTAAGAACGCTGAAGATCAAATGGCAAGAAAAGAAGTAGCTGAGAAACAAACAGCTTTAGACTTCTATTACAACAGAAACTTAGATACGCACCTAGAACAATGGTTTCCGGGTACAACATTAAATCAGATACCTCCCTTTGGGATGAGGGTAGTACCTCGATTTGCTCGTAGCAGAATGATGCTATATAAACAACCCCCTGTAAGATTAATCAATGGGATGGAAGAAGTATCAGAGGATTACTTAGCACAGGCTCATCACTTAGATTCTAAGATAAGAGAGTTTAGTGAAATAGGTTGGCTATTAGGTAAGTGCCACATCAGAAGTAAGTACAATGAAAAGAAACAACGATTAGAGTATGACATACTGCCTCATGTTAAAGAATATTACTTAAACAATGGTGAGACTGATCCTTATGGTGTTAGTTATGAGATAGCCAAAGATGCTAGGGGGAATAGGCAGTTTGTATTCTGGTCTGAGGCTAGAGATGGTGAGCAGGGGATGCACTTCATCTTTACAATGAATGGCAAGATAAGACCTGTAGGGGACAACTTAGACATGATTAACCCTTATCAAATTTTACCGATCTCTAAGATACAATTTCAATCTGATTCAATGGATGTGGCGAGAGCGGCACTTCAAGTAAGTATAGCCATGACAGAGATAGCACTAGCAACCAGATACGCACTTGGTCAGCCTGTAATCACAGGGATAGATACAGAGATACCAAATTTAAAAGGTGGCATTGAGCGAGTCCTTGTTCTTCCAGAAGGCGGTTCTTTTAACTACATATCGCCTAACTCTGGTTCAATAAGAGACATGATTGAGGCTGTTAAGATGATGGTCAATCAAGTAGGTCAGAACCATTCATTAGCAATCAGATGGGGTGAAGGCGGCACACCTCCAAGTGGTGAGGCATTAAAGATATTATCAATGGAGAACCTAGAATCAAGAGAGTCCGATATTCCTCTATTTAAAGAATGGGAGCATTCCAGATATGAAATAGACAGGACTATCTTACAAGTACATCAAGGTAAGAACTTATCCGAGTCTTATGCAGTTGATTTTGAAGAGGCAGGATTCCCAACTACATGGGCAGAAGAAAAAGATAGGTTGCAGTTTATGATGGACAACAATCTTATGTCTCGTAAAGAATTAATCAGATACTTCAATCCAGACATTTTAGAAGATGAACTAGAAAAGAAAATGGGTGAACTTCAAGAAGAAGAGCAACCAGAGCAACCATCTAACCCATTACTAGCGGCACTACAAAATGGCTAACGCACCAGATCAATTTGCCAAAGCAATCGAAAGAGTCCAGAGGGAACTCGTTGCACAGGTCTTTGATCTTAAAGGGCAGGGATTAAGTAAGGATGAGATACTCTTAGTGTTGCAGTCATTAGACATGGAAGATATTATCTTAAACAAACTCAATCTACAGACAGACATAGACAGGCTAATGCTAGAATATCAATCAGTTCTTAAAGGCATGGAGATGACAGGTGCGGTAACAGGTGAGGCTTTAAATGCTTTAGTACAGATGGATAGAGTGACCTTTATGAAACAAGCAGGGATGATGGGGGAAACCATTAAGAAAGAAGTAGCTAGGGGAATATTAGCTAATGCTACTGAGAAACAAATAGCTGAAGGCATTTTAAAGGGTGCAGGTGGTGTTCTAAGAGCAGACCAAGCACAAACCCTAGCCAATACAGCACTCAATACATTTGAGAGAAATGTAACAGTTCAGATGGCAGAGTTCGATCCTGAGAACGCTAAATATGTGTATCTAGGTGTGATAGATAATAAGACCAGAGATATATGTTTAGAGATGGCAAGTGCAGGAGCATTAACAAGAGATGAAATAGACTCAGCTTACTCTGGTGCATTTAGTGATGGTGGTGGGTTTAATTGTAGGCATAGATGGGCAAGACAGACTTCCAACTCATCTAAACTTATCAACCCATCTAAAGCAAAAGATTTCATAGGAAGTAAAAAGAATTTCAGACCTGTAACAGCAAGAGGTGAGGCAGTTGGGTAATCTAACAAAGATACCAGAATTTGATAAAGCATTCTGGAAACATATTGGTGATGAGATATGTGATGAGATCAGAGTACAAACGCAGGTCAATAGTAAGGATGTACATAATACAAAATTTAAAGCATATAGTAGAGGATATGCAGAACGTAAGCCAAAGATCAGAAGGGGTAGTGGTAGTGGTAGTAAGGTCAATCTCACATTGACAGGGGATATGATGAGAAACCTACAGACCAGAGGATTCAATAAGGATAGTGTGACTATAGGGTGGAATGGTGTAGATGCTGAGAAAGTACAAAAAAATGAAAAGATGGGTAGAGCAGTCACTACTAAATCCAGACCATTATCTAAAGGCTCATTGAGGCTGATCGAGGTACAAACAAACAAAAGAATTAAGAGAAACGCAGACAAAGAAACTGCAAAGCCAATCAACTTTAAGATAGGCAAATGATCTTACTAACTCAATCAAGAGGTTAAAATGGAAAACGAAACAGTCAAAGAAGTCCAAGACGTTAAAGAGGACACCACTACTGCAAGTGAAGAAAAGCAGATCGTCAACTCAGTTCCTTATGCACGATTTAATGAACTTGTTGCCGAAAAGAATGAACTCAAGACTCAGCTAGATTCTATTAATAAACAGATGAAAGCAGATTCTGAGGCTACCAAACTCAAGCAGATGGAAGATAAAGGGGAGTATGACAAGATCATGTCAGATATGAACCAGAAACTTGAGGTAGCTGAGAAGAAGGCAACTGCGTTTGATGAATATCAGACCAATCGGAGGGATTCGTTATTATCCAAGTTGCCAGAAGATGATCGTGCAGTTTATAGTGGACTATCTCTAGATAATCTAGAAGTCCATGTTGATAAAGTTATTACTAACCCCAAGCCTAAACAGGTAGATAATTCTATTCCTGGCACTAAGATGGGTTATAGTTCGATGGAGGAGTGGGCACATACCGATCCTGATGGATACGAGAAAGCCAACAACCCCCAGACTTCAGGAAGTATTAAAGTAGCATATAGTGGCGAGTGACAGACTAAAAGAGTATCTCGATCCGAACAATGACATTACTACGAAAGTGGTAGATGGTGGTTCTGATGCTGAATGTACTTATAAAGGTAGGTCAGTTAGCTATGATGATGTGATTGATATTTATGAAGAACGAGCAACCAATCTTGGTAAAGGAAAACCCCATACCCCTAAAAAGTATTTTGGTGGATGGGGAGAAGGTACGCTGAATAAGGCTTGGAAAAATAAGGAGTCATAAAAAATGGCTGAAACAGATACAGGGGTAGCGGTCGGTGGTCTAGGTAAGATCGTCGGTGATGCCGTTATAGCCTTTAATCATACAAATGTAATGTACCCTTTAGTCACAGCAAAACAAACTGTGAAGGGTGCAATAACAGTTCAATTTCCAGACTATACAAAAGTAGCATCTAGTTCAGTAGGTGCGGCTACAGATGGTTCGGATTATTCATCAGTAACCTCAATCACTACAGCCGCTAGAAGTGCGACTATCTCTGAGCATGTTATCAGAGCAGACGTAACCGATTTGGCAGTAATGGGTAATGCAGAGGATTTGACAGGTAACGTAGGTAAAATTCTCGGGAATGCCGTTAGTGCAAAACTAGATGCAGATTTAACTGCTTTAGGAATTGCTTTTTCTCAGACTGAGTGTGGAGCAGGTACTTCTTTAGCATTGTCTCATGTATTTGGTGCTATGAGACAGCTTAGAGCCGCATCTGCACCTTTCCCATATAACCTAATTTTAAGCCCAAAACAGGTGTGGGGAAGCAAAGGTATTATTAGCTTATTGCACGATGATGCAGTCACAGGTAGTAACTCTAAACCAATGAGCCTTATGGGTGCTAAAGGTGAAGAGGCTATGGCTAATGGTTGGGTTGGATCAATCGCAGGTTTTGATGTGTATTGGTCAGACCAGATTGGTGAAGATATAGGTTCTGGTGGTGATGCCGCAGGATTTGCTTTCTCAAAAGGAGCAATCGGTCTTGGTGTTGGTGCTAATGGACTTTTCCGCATTGAATCAGAACGTAACGCATCATTCAGGTCAACTGAATACGTTGCGACCGGGTTCTGGGGTGAAGTGGAGATAAAGGATTCATTCGGAGTTTATATACTCTCAGACGTTTCTTAATCGTTTATTATCATAATGTTGGGGTGGCTAGTCCACCCCTTCATTAACTAGGGAAAAATTTATGAAATATTACAAAAAGCCTAATGGCACTATTATAGAATATGATCCACTTAATCACGATGAAAAGTCTTTAAAAGACAGATTTGAGGAATGTGATAAGGATGGAAACAAACTTAAAAAGAAACCAAAGGCTAAAAAGAAAAAATAAATAACCGATATGCCCATGAGACTAATCTGGCTCGGTAAGGCATACGAATAGGAGAACAACAAGATGAGTTTAAGACAATATGCAGTCAATGAGGCTAACAATTTATCACTAGGACAAGGCGGTGGAATACTTGTAACAGGCACAACAGCGTGTACTTGTGGAGCAGGTTCTGGTGTATTTGTAGCAATACAATTTATAGAAGATAGCGTTTTCGCATCGGGTTCTGGTGGACTTATAGCAGAAATAGAACAACTATACCCAGATGATACAGGCACAGGTACTTTAATAGATTCTAACGCAGGTGCGGCAATAGATTCAGTTACCTTTCCTGCCGGATCAATACTATATGGTCGTTACACAGGGTTTACACTAGCATCTGGTAAAGTCATAGCCTACGTTGGTTAAATGCTAGGACTAGGTAACTTATTAAGCAAAGGGAAGGTTCTCGGCTTTCCCAACAAATACTCTTTCAATTTCGATGGTGATGGAGATTATTTAGATTGTGGTGCATCTAATGTTTTGGTTACAGGAACTAATGTAACATTATCCTGTTGGTTTAAAGTAGATGGCACTTCTCGTGGGTATTTAATACAAAATCAAAAAGGTGCAGGTTCAACAAATTTAACAATACAGGTAAATAGTAATGATTCTTCTGAGACAGCAGGTTATGTAGGTGTAATTATTTGGAGTGGAGCAGGACATAATTTTATTTCTGTCGATGGTAGTGTAGATGATGGAGCGTGGCATCATTTGGCATTAACAACAACTTCTTCAGCACAAGTATTATATCTTGATGGTGCATCAGTAGCTACAGGTTCAAATACTTTTACTAATGCCTCAAGTACAGATTCAACGCTTGTTGGAAATGATGGTGGAAGTAATTATGACTTTGATGGACTCATTGACGAAGTAGCAGTCTTTAATACTGCCCTCTCAGCCGATGATATAGCCAAACTAGCCTCTAAGCCTTTAAACCTTTCCAAAGCATCTTCTTATGATACAGATAGAACTGCCAACCTTAAACTATGGCTCAGAGCAGGGGATAAGGTACTACCAGAAGAAGATGCCTCAATCGCCAGAGCAGATTACTTTTGTGATTTTGATGGTACGGATGATTATGTAAGTGTTGCAGATAATGCTTCATTAACCCAAGCAAGTGGATTTACTGTTACTTGTTGGGTAAAATTTGATTCCATAAGTGGTGATACTTGTATAGTGGCTAAACACGCAGATTATGCAGATGTAGATAATACTGGAGAATTTTTTATTATAAATGATGATGGTATATGTGAATTTGTGGTTTTAGACCATACTAATTCAGCTTCGATAGGTACATATACAGGAACTGTATTTGCTGTAGATACTTGGTATCATGTTACTTGTGCGTATGATGGAGGTACTGCCTCTTCTGGTTGTTTGGTATATATTAATGGACTATTACAAGCACATAATGCTAATGCTACAGGGAGTGGTTTTTCAAGTATAAATGACACATCGCAACCTCTTACTATTGGTGCTTTCGCAGATGCAGGTGAGCCACATAATGGGCAAATATCTAATTTAACAATGGCTCAAACAGCACTCGATGCTCAAACCATAAAGCAGTTTGCAAAATCAAGGTTTACCCCAATTCGTGAGAATAATCGCTTTTCTGTGGTGGATTTTGATGGTAGTAATGATTATATCGAAACAAGTAGTAATTTAGGAATAACAGGAGCAAGTGCAAGAACATTTGGTTTATGGTTTAAACCAACTGCTATTGACCAACTTGATTTTCTTCTTGAATGGGGTGGTACAGGTGTCGCAAGTGCAACTTGTGGGCTCTATCTTTATCAAAGTAAAATATACTTCTATGGATGGGCAGGTGGAGATTTAGATACAGGAGTTGCACCTTTATTAGAATGGCAACATTTATACGCTACTTATGATGGAACTACAGTTAAAGTTTATCTTAATGGTTCTTTAATAGGTTCTGGAGAAAAGAGTTTAAATACAGCAAATACTGTTGTAAAAATAGGAAATAGTAATGGTAATGAATTTAGTGGCAACATCTGTCAAGTAGGTATATGGGATGCAGTACTCACCCAAGAACAAATCCAGAGTATAATGGAAAAGACTTATGAAGAATTTACTGCATCAGAGAAAGAAGACTTAGTCTCATATTGGGCTTTGGATGTAGATGGTTCGGATTCTCACGGTGATAACGATGGGACATTAACATAATGGCTACTACAATATCAGCAGGAACTAATCCTTACAAACTCGGCTCTCCTCCAGACTTTGGCACTCTGTATAGTGGCAGGGCATTAGAGTTTGATGGGGTTACGGATTTAGTAACTGTTGATT
>Ga0080013_1005590_pt1 | contig 11630 bp, 19 predicted proteins | sample ETNvirenome_6_85_FD_69236 | JGI IMG/M metagenome (GOLD analysis project Ga0080013, IMG submission 69236) | Marine viral communities from the Pacific Ocean - ETNP_6_85 (SPADES assembly) (version 2) | ecosystem: Environmental > Aquatic > Marine > Oceanic | place: Pacific Ocean | collected 2013-06-19
CCATAATTCTCTCCTATGTCTTCTTCTGCAATAATCTGAGCATAGATATTTTCTACTCTTTCAGATACATGCATATTTTCTAATGTTGGTAAGTTCACTGTTTTTCTCCTTATGTTGGTTAAATTTTTGAGTAGGTAGCTATGTGGGTTGCTATATCATAAGCCATTGTATTGTTCATCAAGATAGAAGCGTACCTACTCAATAGGTTTTAATTTCTTAGTTAATCCTAATTTCCTCTTGATTTTAAGATTAAGTTTATATATCTCTATCATTTCATCGGTAATGTCTTCAGGTTTTAAATCTGTATGGTGAGTCATAACATAACGAATATAGCCATCAGACATATCATGACGATGTTTCCTACTACGCATTTTAGACTTTTTCCTCATTGCTTTATTTCTCTTAGGGGAACAATTATATTTACTATACTTATCAGGATTATTTTCTCTCCATTTTTTAGTAACTTTATTATGACATACTTTACAATGAGATTGTCTGCCATCAGTTTTATATTTATTCCTAAAGAACATGGAGATATCCTTTACAGATTTACATTTAGTACATGTTTTTTTCATAATACCTCCAAATTTGTAGGGGAGAGTCAACAGAACTCCCCCCTATATTATATTAACAGATTATGATAAATGTTCTGTTTTTGCAACTGTATTAATAGCTTTACGTTCTAAGAGAACTTGCTTACAAGAGCCTAATATAACATTAGCTACTCCAGATATAGCAGTTGCATCAGAGTTAGAAAATCTACCATCTTGATTAACAAGAGATGTAAATACAACTCCTAATTGACCTTTCATAACTTCAAGACCTTTTATTGCAGTAGTGCTTGTCTTTGTTGTTAGATTGGTTGTGCCATTATTTCTAACTAGATCAGCAGTTTTTACAACTTTTGGTGTAGCCATTCCGAACTTGTCTTGCCAAACCCATAAAGTATTTGGACTTACTCCAATTTCTTTGGCAACAGTTTTGCGAGCACTAGTTATACTATGACCATTTCTAACTAAACCGAATGTACGATTAACAATCTTTCGCTGTTCAGTTTTAGTATGTTTTATTCCAATTGACATTTATGTCTCCTTTTTTGTTGTTGTTAGTTAACTAAATTTTCCCAATTATCCTAAAAGACTCCATTTTTTACCTTTTTCTTTTTCTATCAATCTTCTTGACACAGGCAAAACCCCACCAAGCTGTTTATATCGTCTTTCAACTGTCTTAACTAGGGTTTCAGTAATTGTAACCCCTGCAATTTCACTAATTTTGCCAATTCCCTTGTTATAATAATGAATTAGCTGGTTTCTATAATCTCCTTTTATTGTACCAAGATTACTATAAATTTTATTCATTTATTTTTCCTTATTTATTGGTTAATAATTGTGTGTCTAGGCAGGATTTAACTATTACCTGCAAGGGTACCGTCTCCTTTAGTTATTCATCCCTCTTGTTAGATTGTCATCCTACCCTTATACGCTAGCTATAACAACGTACATCGGGAAAGGCTATCATAGCCCATTAAGAGTGTATACTACCACAGAGATATGGATAAAAGCATACTTAGATATAGAAAATGAGTAGTATTTTTCTATTTTCACGGATCCTACCATTGATGTCGATTACACTTCAATCTTTCATTCGGCTGATTGCGACCACAATGTCTGTCGTTGTACCTGTAAGGCTCATCGTTCACTCCTTTCCACAGGTTTCTAGATTAGCTGGACATGACAGTGATCAACTATCATGCCCAACTCACACAAATGTAATTTTAATAACCTTGGTCTCCTCCACCTTCAAGAAGACTTTCGGCTTGATATTTCTCTATTTCAGTGCTGGTAGGATATGTACAAGATGTTATCCATTCTGCAAACGTACCTAAGCCATCACCATCCTTATCACGCCACCATGTTAACTTACCTGGCCCATCACAGACACCACAATCATCTAATCTATTTGATCTACATGTATCATCTGGATCGTCATTATTTGTTACCCAACCTAAATGAGTTTCATCATGATTTACATGTTCTAATACAAATTCATCAAGTACAGCTAGATTGGTGGTATATTGTTCACCACGCCACCAGAATACATGACCTTCACCTTTAGCACGATGCTGCATTGCAAATGCTTCATCGAATGTCATATCATCAAGATTTACTTCAACTGTTACAACTGGTGTATATTCAGCAAAAGATTCAGCTTTAGTTATTACCTTATCTTCTGGTATTATGACTTTATTTGTTATATTTTTCTTATTTGTAGCTTCAACTTCACCACAACCTACAAACACTAGTACTGCAACTAACATTATTACATTTTTCATTTATTATTTCCTTATCTTATTTGTTGGTAATTTATACAGTATTAGAGAGAGTCGTCAATATCCTCCATTGCACCGAATTAAGTTGTTCACTTAAAGTTAGTAACATTGATAACAAGGCTTGACCCTTCCTTAATTACCCTCTCTAATATTATCCTCCGACTAATAGTTCCATATCCACGCATGACCTAGCTTGCATAACCATAAGAATATATAAAATGCTATTCCTAATAATGCACCATAGATCAGTGCTTTCCAAGGAGTCCATTTTTCTATATCCACATTATTGCCCTCCCTACTGATATTATGAATAAACATACTACTGTAGATATAACAATAATTAGAAAGAATAGGAAAATAAAGCCAAGTGGAGTTTTTTCTTCTTCAGTAAATAACCATTCACAACAATTATTTAGAAATGAGCTTTTATTCTTCATTATTTACTCCTTTTATTAATTGGATGCGGGCATGGGGAATCGAACCCCACTGTCTCCAGCTTATGAGGCTGACGTTTAAACCATTTCACTCGCCCGCACAGATATTTGATAAGGTAGCCCAGTACAATCGTACAACGCAGTTCATGAGTCTGCTATAGACCACCATATCAGGTCGAAGAGGTGTTATCCTCTCAAAGTACTACTTCAAATCCATCCTTCTGTCTAGATATAACATAATCAGGTACATCATGAATGCTACTAGATTTATGCCTATTTTCAACAATAATGGTGTAAAAGTTATATCCATATTTATTAGCTAACTCTTTATATGGTTCAATTTCCCAAGCTTTAGTAAATGTGTTATGTACCACAATATTAGGACATATATCCTGTTGTGGATGTAACATTTCACTCTCTACAGACTTGAGACATTTTAAATGGTTCTCAGGTAATAATTCAGGTTTGAATTGATACTCGCCATCTACCATAAAGAAATCATCAGTGGATATTAATAATGATATAGGGAACAAGAACTCTTCAGCAAATGTACTCTTACCACTACCCGATACACCTCTTACAAGAATAAGATTCTTATTATTTTTAGGGATGTATGTCATCTCTTCCTCCTTAGGTATAAACAATACCATCAACGATAACAAACTCAGTATCAGTTGATTCCATCGTGATACGCTTATATCTATTCATTGTTATTCTTGACGTCAAGCTATGAGCATTACGATAAGCTTTATTTGCTTTACTAGCTCTTACCTTTTCATGCTTTCTGTTCTTTGATTCTCTCATTATTACCTCGTTTTGTTGGTGATTGAAATTATTGCTAGCTCCCCTGATCAGAGTTCTCTGGTACTACATACCTAGAGTTGTGGGTGAATGGCGAGACAACACCTGCAATTAAGCTTCGGAGCTCACTCCATTCCCAGCAATGCTAGCAAATATAAATATTACCACTATTAACGTTGCTCAAGTGGCCAGAGTATTATCAGTTCGGAGCCTATCCTAGGTGATTTAACCTATAGTGTGCCTATGGTCGACACAAAGTATTAAGTCTTAACAGGTAATGGCATCATCTACAGATTACCACCAATCTTACAAGATAGAGGATATAGTTTGGTATAACTGGGATTCACGCCCCAATCCTTATCATACTTGTTACATTGGACTGCTGTAGCACATTTAGCCATGTTGTGCAATAACTGACCCTAACGGTCTCGTGCCTACACTACTGACCAATTAAGACTTACATATAAATTATTACAGACCTCTCTGGGCCTATAACATCATACTAAATATGACTAGTACTTGTAACCCCACAGTATTAAGACAATACATATCTTAGACCACGTTACATCGAAAACTACCTGTCGGACGCTTAGTATCATCAGTCTATCCTATCAAGTTGCGAACTTGTCTATACAGGTCATAGTTTTAGTACTAGCAAATATTTGATCAGGTCTGACTTGGCACCAGACTGCACATTGTCGGAAATACGTGGCTGATCATTGCATTCCCTTAGTCAACGCTCCTACTACAATAGGATTGTTTCACCGGTTCAAGATACTTGTAGGTAACTTGACGCAAATATAAATCTGTGTTTGGGTCTACACAGTCCCACATACCGATATTATTAACCCTCGGTGTAGTCAGGGGCATATTGAATCTTTACTTATATTGTCTGGTATAAGTTGGTATATATATCATACCAAGTGTGTGTGTGACGTGTGTGTAGAACCGGGAGAGGGTAAGTACATTACATACCTACCCTCTTAGTAAAACAAACTAACTACGCCAAAGATTAACTTGCAACTCTGCCTTAGCTTCACCAAGCCTATCCAGCATAGATTGCAGTGCATCCATAGGTGCTTTCCATTTACGCAGCACACATAGCTTCATTAGACATTTAATATCACGCTCAGCTCTAATGATTCTATTACGCTTATTACTGATAGCTTCACTAGCTTCAATGGCTGCTATCTCACAGTCAGCTACAGCATCACTAGCCATCTGTTCATCTTTGATATCTTCCAAGTATATCATTGTTTAATCTCCATTTAATTATTAATATTAACTATAAATCAATTGAAATAAATCAAATCAAAAATAACCTAAAAGTGATAACGAAAATCCCTTTTTAGGGGTACACCATTGTATAAAACACCACACACTAAAATTACACAATTTTTGAAACCTCAGTATAAGTGTCATATATTTACCCATGGAAAAGCGACTGAATCTGCTCATTTTGCTATGGGTTCTCGACAAGGTAATCATGATATTGATACTTTTACTTCTCAAATAAAGTTAAAGTAGTTGTTTGGCTTTATTTATTGTAGTATATTAAAGCACCGGTAGTTCAAAGCTATCACCCAGCTAGTACCCCTGAAATGGTTCTGCTAGAAGGGTTAGACGTTGGGTTGCCCCCTCATATAGAGGTAAGGATTCCCCCGACAACCGGTAAGAATTGCTTAAATATAAACTGAAAGTATGGGAGCTAATTACTGGCTTTCGGAGAAGTTTTAAGTTAAAGATCCAAAAAAATAGGGTTCTCCCTCTCAGGGATAACTCTATCTAATAGTGGAGGACTGGTTATGAAAAAGTATTACAAACTCACGCTTCATTATGAAGATGAGGAAGAGGTTGATAGTCTTCCCGAAGTACAAGAGGATATAGGAGCTGATGATATTTGGCTTGATACTGGTGAAATAACAATACTGTTACCAGCAGAGATGGCTAAATATTTAGAAGAAACAGGAATACTAGGGATGGCTTAATCTACCGAAGCCCTTGGCGGGCTCCGGACTCAAGAAACAATGAGGCATTATACAGTTAATAATATACAAAATACAGTGTTTGAATCTGAGGATGAATTACCATCTGATATATACCCGGTAAAGGATTGGCGTGAAGCTAGTCTATTTGACTGGGTATTAGCTGATGACGGATGCTATGTTCAGATACTGCGTAAAGGAACAATGACAAAACCTAAGGGTAAAGTGCGAGAGGTTGCGTATATAGGTACGTGCACTGGCACATTTGTTGTTTCCCCTAAGACAAAGATGGATACCTCTAGAAGGGTGAATATATATTCTATTGGAGGTGATGTTGAAAGGAACCAGAGATTGGATGATAGGGAAAAGCTTTCCACACATGAAGAGTTGTTTGTTTCTTATTTAGCTAGTGGTATGGATCCCCGTGAAGCATATATAAAGGCTTTCCCTACCAATAACCCCCATTATGCTGGCATGCGTGCTGGACAATTAATTAAAACTGCGAGAGTAAGGAGTAAGATGAAAGAAGAGCTAAAACCCTATATGGAAGCACTAGGTTTAGATGAAAATTATGTACTTAGTAATATAAAGGAGGTAATCGACTCTTGCGATAAAGCCGATACTAAGCTAAAGGCTTTATTTAAGTTGGCAGATATTATGGATATGGAAGATAAAAATAAAACTCAGGTTACAACAATGACTGGAGCATTGTTTCAAGGATTTACTCCAGAAAAACTAGAAGAAGTTGAAAGGCCTAAGGAGATAGAAGATGGGAGTGCTTGATTTTATATCTAAACCTTTAGCACCTGAAGAGGATGCTGGATTTTTAGATTGGTATTCAGATATAGCTAAAAGGTCTAATTTAAGTCTCGATCCTGAAGATCCAAGACATTATTATGATTATAAGGCCGCATATGAAGCAGGAGCAGATCTTGATGAAGGAAAGCATCTACCATCTAAATTTAAGCACGATCTGCACCCTAATAGGTTTATTGTAGGTAAGGATTTAGAGATTTATGATAGTAAATATGATAGGAAGGCTGAACTTGAGGATATGATCCTTCAATCCTTTCAGCGTAAGGAGTATGAGGAGGGGATCTTTGAATGAAATCCATCCTTGTAGAAGTATTAGCTCAAAGTGCAAGGGAATTAAAATTATGGAAATGGGCAGCAATAATAAGTATAGCTTTACATATATTAAGGAGTATTTGAATGGCAGAGATTTCAGAACAAGTTACAAATGAGGCAAAGCAAACCCTTATAGATTATGAAGACTTTAAGGATAAAGTTTATGAAGACACTGAAGGTCATTTGACGGTTGGATGGGGACATAAATTGTCTGATAAAGAGAAAAAAAAGTATCCAGAAGGGTATAGATTTAAGGGATCTGAGCTAGATATCTTAAAAACTTGGTTTACTGAAGATACTAATAAAGCCTATAATGCAGCTAGAGACCAAGTTGGTCAATTGAAAAATCCTACTCAAGAACTTGTAAATTCATTTACTTCTGTTAATTATCAACTAGGCTCAAGTTGGTATAAAGTTAAATTTGATGATGCATGGAAAGCTATGAAAGCTGGAGATTTTACCAAGGCAACTAAAGAGCTTTTCTGGGCTAATGATACCACACATAGTTTATGGTATGATCAGACTCCTGATAGAGTAAAAGATTTTGCAAGATCTTTATTAATTCATGACGTAACAGTTGATAGAAGGGAGATGTTTCCCGATGAACATATAATGAAAGAGGCAATAGCAAATCCATGAAGAAAACCCCAGCACAAAAGATTAGAGATTATTTCAAGCAGCCACAATGGTCTGCATTAACTAAAAAACAAGAGGAAAGATATGGCAAGGACAGACGACTACGCTTTTAATTCAATGAACGCTGGAGATCCGGATATGGATGTGGTAACCGGAGGTGCGATTGCATATTCTGAATTTGAAATGGATATGACGCCAAGGCAGCAAGAAAAGTATCGTAAAACACTAATGAATACTTTGGATACTGCATATCGTAGTGATCCAAATAAAGGCAGACTAGGCTTTGCTGATTGGTTAGATAATTTAAGACCTGATCTAGTTACGGAAAGGGCTCGTAAATGGGAAGAAGTTAGGAATGATAAAGATGTAATGAATCAAATAGATCCTAAAGAGTTTAGTCTTCTTGAGGATTCAGGTTTGTTGGAAAGCCTTCTTATGAAGCATACAGGCAGGCTTGAAGATGTGCGTGATGTTATTGGATCAGATATCCCTCGCCCAATTGAAGAATTTAAAATATCTGAAAGGGAGCTTAGAAGGTAATGGCTAAGGGGGCTACTCCAGTAAAAAAGGGAGATATTAAGCTTACACATAATCTTTATGATGTTCTTGGCAAGACTTTATTAGAGGGAGTTAGGACTGGGAGATTAGATCCTAGGAAAGTAGAAAATAGCCTAACAGCAAATATTGGACTGGATTTAGGTGGCGGATATGGAGCTGATTTAGGCTACAATCAATACATGGGCGATAGAAAGCAAGATCTTAAACTTACAATTAAGAAAAGGTTTTAGTGGCAAATATAAACACACAGAATGTATCTAGAGCTGAAGAAGAGTTAAGATTGGCCCATAAGGACTTGATTGCTTTCGGAAAACTTTTCCTCCCTGATGACTTTGAAAGATCAGAGACTCCATTCTTCCACTATGAAGTGGCAGATGCTTTACAGAATGAAGATCTTAGACAACTTGCAATTATCTTGCCTAGGGGTCACGGTAAGACTGTTCTTACTAAATGTAACATCCTGCATGACTTCTGCTTTACAAAGGAACCTTTGTTTTATGGATGGGTAGCTGCGAGCTCTAAGATCTCTGTACCAAATTTAGATTATGTAAAATATCATATCGAATATAATGATAAACTACGCTATTATTTTGGCGATTTAAAAGGAAGGAAATGGACTGAAGATGATATCGAGCTTAAAAACGGTACTAAACTCATTTCTAAGAGTAATCTTTCTGGTATTCGTGGTGGTGCCAAACTTCATAAAAGGTATGATCTTATTGTATTGGATGATTTTGAGGACGAGAACAACACTATTACTCCTGAAAGTAGGGCAAAGATTTCCAATCTTGTTACGGCTGTTGTCTTCCCTGCACTCGAACCAAAGACAGGACGACTCAGAATAAATGGTACGCCAGTACATTATGATAGCTTTATTCAGAAGATTTTAGTAGGATATGAACAGGCTGTTAAGGAGGAGGAGGATTATTCTTGGAAAGTAATTACCTATAAAGCCCTACAGGATGACGATACTACCCTTTGGCCCTCATGGTTTGGCCATAAAGAAATGGAGAGGAAAAAGAAGTTTTATGCCGATAGTGGTACACCGCAGAAGTTCTATCAAGAATATATGATGGAGGTGCAAAGTGAAGCTGATTCAATTTTTAATAGGGATCATATTAAGTATTGGGATGGTACTTTTACTAAAGATGATGATACAGGCCTTACTTACGTCATCCCTGATGGAGATGACCCTAAGCCCTGTAACCTTTTTGTAGGGGTAGATCCTGCCACAGATAGTGCTAGGAGGAATAGTGATTATAGTGTTATTATTGTGATAGCGGTCACAGCTGATAATAACATTTATGTGATTGATTATATTAGAAACAGGACTTTACCAGTACTTGGAGTACCTGGAACAGACAATAAGGGGATAGTGGATTATATCTTTGATTATGCTAAGTTTTACAATCCTACGCTCTTTACAATTGAAGATACAAGTATGTCTAAACCTATATTTCAGGCTATACGTGCTGAGATGAGAAGAAGGAATGAATTTATTATTCCATTTAAAGAAGAGAAACCCGGAAACAGAATGAGCAAAAGAGATAGGATACAGGAAATACTTGCTCAAAGATTTGCTGTAGGTCAGGTACATATTAAGAAGATGCAGTATGACCTACATAGAGAAATAATGACATTCGGGCCAAGAATGGCCCATGATGATACAATAGACGCTTTAGCTTATGCATGTAAATATGCTCATCCTCCAACAGGATTACATGAGTCAAGGGATGGATGGTATAAAAAGAAACCAGAAGCTAGAAGCTGGATAACAGCATGATAAAACTAATTATATTTTCTGCACTATTAAATCCCGAATTTTCGGAATTACAGGCTCAGAATCCCGAATTTTCGGAATTACGTATTGAAGCAGGCCGTAAGCGTGGAAAGGGGCAACGTGGCCGTAAGCGTGGAGGTAGTGGATTAAGATAGGATGGGTAAAAACGTGAAAGATATGATGGCGGAAATGTTAGCCGAATGGTTATTTAAAGATTTTGGAATTTTGATAGACGAACCTTCAGAGAAGGAAATAGCTGAGACCTTAGAAGAGCATGGGAAGGAAAAGGTGCTTGAAGATGGGGTTAAAAAGAGATGAGATGTTCCAAGCAACACGTGTGATAAACCTGCTAGTTGGACTATTGAATATATATTTATATAGTCAAGGAGGCGGGTATCATTTATTGGGGATAGCAATGCTCAATGTAGGGGCGTGGGCTTTTACACGAGGAGTTCATAAATGAATTGTGTTATGGAATCTAATATTAGGACTAGTATTTTTAGGAGCTAATCGTTATGGAGTATATATTACTGATGAGTGTCCGCAGGCGAGGTACAGCTGCCCAAAAATTTGTGACGTGGATCACAAACACCTACCATTAAAGGAGTGTAAGAATGGCAAAACAGAACAAGAAAGTAGACCAGATTCGACAATTATACCATCTGGCAGACAGCTCAACGAGAAGACAGTGGCAGCAAATAAATCAAAAAGGATATGAGTTTGCTCATGATGAACAGCTAGCAGCTAATGAGAAGGATTCTCTAGAAGAACAGGGAATGCCTACTTTTACCATCAATCGGATACTTCCGGTTGTTGAGATGCTAAACTTCTATGCTACAGCTAATAATCCTAGATGGCAAGCTATAGGGGTAGAAGGTAGTGATACTGATGTGGCAGCAGTGCTTTCTGACTTAGCCGATTATGTCTGGCATAATTCTAATGGCTCTACACTTTACAATAATGCTGTTAATGATTCCGTAACTAAAGGTATAGGCTATCTCCTTGTTACTATAGATAAGGATGCTGATAATGGTATGGGTGAGGTTGTTATACAGCAACCAGAACCTTTTGATATCTTTATAGACCCTAAATCAAGAGATATGCTATTTCGTGATGCAGCCTTTGTTATGATTCGTAAGGTATTACCTAAGACCCACTTAATGAAGATATTCCCAGATCAGAAGCGTAAAATTGCTGCTTCAAGTAGTGATGATCAATCTCAGACTACATATTCAGCAAGATCTTTAGGTGATGGAGAACAAAAACTATTTACCTATAATGATGATACAGATTCCAATCTAGCTATAACTGCCGCAGGAGAACAAGACCAGTTGGTTGAGTTCTTTGAGGTATATGAAAAGATTAAAGTTTCTTATATAAATCTATTTTATCGTATACCACCTGATGAAGAACAGTTAAAGGCTATAAGGCAACAAGCTGATGTGCAGTTAAAAGAGATGCAGGCTGAGATGGAAGTGCAACTATTAGAGCAACAGCAACAAATGCAGGAAGCAGTTCAGACTGGCGATATGCTTCCAGAAAGATATGAGCTCGAAATGAAGAAAGCTCAGGAGATGATGGTACAGCAATTACAAGTAGCTGAACAAGAAATTATGAGCCAGCTACAGGCAGAAGCATCTAAGATTGAGAATAAGATTATAACTGAAAAAGAGTTTAATATCTTAATGAAAGATCCTCAAATAGCAAAGAATGTTGTAGATAAGGTACAATTTTATTCTACTCGTGTAAAGCAGACTTGTTTGGCAGGCGATAAACTTTTATATGAACAAGTTTTACCCGATACTATTACAGAATATCCATTAGTTCCATTTCATTATAAATGGACAGGAACTCCTTTTCCAATATCAGCTGTATCACCACTTATTGGTAAGCAGCAGGAAATAAATAAAGCACATCAGATTATGGTGCATAATGCTTCATTAGGTTCTAGCCTTCGGTGGATGTATGAAGAAGGCTCT
>Ga0080013_1005591_pt1 | contig 11628 bp, 12 predicted proteins | sample ETNvirenome_6_85_FD_69236 | JGI IMG/M metagenome (GOLD analysis project Ga0080013, IMG submission 69236) | Marine viral communities from the Pacific Ocean - ETNP_6_85 (SPADES assembly) (version 2) | ecosystem: Environmental > Aquatic > Marine > Oceanic | place: Pacific Ocean | collected 2013-06-19
TTCTAAACTTGTCTATGATAATATAGACCACATACAAAACGATTGTAATGGTGGGATATTAACGGCTGCCGGCATTCCATCACCACAAAGTTGTATCACAAGTGCAGTAGCAAAATACTTTGGACTAAAATGTTTGATTACAATACCACATTATCCAGACCACATTAGAGATAGTTACAGAGTAAATGCTTCATTATCTCAAAAGTTTGGTGCCAAGGTATATGGGGTGGGAAACCCTAATATATCAGGACCAGAACTTGATGCTAAAAAACTCGTTAGTGAAACGGGTTATTTTCAGATAAAATTTGGTATGAATGGAAAACAAGTGATGGAAACCATTGCCAAGCAAGTGAAAAATATTCCTGACTGTGTAGAGACTGTTGTGGGGATCGCTGGAAGTGGATTATCTATGTTAGGTGTAGCATTAGGTTGTAAGTTGTATAACAAAAATGTTAAAACTATCCATCCTGTAGCATTAAGCGGTTATATAGATAAAAACAAGAAAATGTGGTATGACCGTCTCAGTCCTAATGACAAATTTGACGGAGATTTTAAAGTTGTTCAGTCGGAATATCCATACCAACATAAACTGAAATTAGATGAATCATTACCACTTGACCAAACATACGAGGCAAAAGCATGGGATTGGATGGTAAAGAACTTAGAACCATCTGAAAAGGTGTTGTTTTGGGATGTTGGTATTAAAGAATATGATTTAGATTACATAGAACCTATCAAGTGGCATAAATCAGAATATGAAATGATTATTGATAGAGAGGTAAGGAGAAAGTCAAAGGTTACTAAACATGACTTTTTCTAAGGCGTGGTTAGAGAAGAAAATAATGTGTGGGTTATGCAACTTCGGTTGTTGTAATCACCCATCGTTTCATGTAGAAATCACGGAAGAAGAACAAGAATTTTATCAAAAGGAATATGGATTAGACCTTGAATTAGAGTGGAATCAAGAAGGCTGTTGTCAGTTGTTAAAGGAAGATAATACAGGATGTAGTTTAGAAGATGACAGACCAGTATTTTGTAAGTTGTATCCATTGGTAGAAAATAAGTCTAATAGATTAGTGATGAATAATTGGGGATACTTACATTGTCCTAAACCAGACAATTATGAATTAGATAAAGTAGTAGATGGAAAGTATCACTACAAGTTAAAAAAGAAACATAAAAATAAACGAGATAAATTGATATTGGATGATAAGATAGAAAATGTAGTCAAACAGATTTGGTTACAGGCAAAAGATTCTATTATTCAGAAATATGGTCAAGAGTATTACGAGAAAATAAAAACAGAAATGAAACAAACAATTAAACACGAGTTCTTTTAATGTATATAGATTACTTTGATAAATTTTATAATATGGACCCTTATCTTGAAATAAACGAGAAAGAATGGGAATACATAACAGAAACATTTGATAAAGAGGATGTCAAGGAAAGTCTTGCTACAGTAGCAATGACATACCCACTTCCATATCCTGATTTAACCGAAAAGAGAGCATACAAGGATTTCCAAAAACTAAAGGGTATGAAATGGAATGAAATTATGGTAGAGGGTGAGTGGTATGCAAGAGAAGGAACAGAATACACCTATAATTTGGAATATGATGGAAAACCATTATATTTCAGACGACTAAATTCTGGTAATGACGCTAGTAACTATTTCCAAATAGAAAATAGATGGAGTGTGGATGGTTCGGTAGCACCAGGACCTAAAAGGACTTGGGAAACTCATAAGTTTATGACCACGCTTATGGGAAGTGCATACTCACTTAAAATGACCAAGATAAACAGAAATATATTGAGGACTATGATTGGATTGAGAAAGTATATTTGTTCTCAATTTAAACCAAATGTAGCAAAGATAATTTACGATATGTTTGAGTCAGAGAACATACTTGACTTTTCAATGGGATGGGGTGATAGGTTGGCTGGATTCTACGCAAGTGAACACGGAAAACACTATGTAGGAATAGATCCAAGAAAGGAGAATCACCCTATCTATAAGGAACAATCAGAGTTTTACGACAAACACTTGGGATTCTTTGAACACGAGAGAAAGTGTGATTTCCATTGTAGTCCTGCAGAAGATTTTGACTTCTCACCGTATAACGAACACTTCGATATGGTATTTACGAGTCCACCATACTTTAGCGTAGAGCGTTATAGTTATGATGATACTCAAAGTTGGGTTAGATACAAAGATATAAACGATTGGAACAAGGATTTTCTACAATCGACCTTGGGTAATATTTGGGGAAGTATTCGACCAGGTGGATATTTATTGGTGAACATTAGTGATGTTTATACAAACTCAAAATGGTCAACCGAAAGGGGTTGGTTAGAGATTTGTAATCCAATGAATGACTACTTATCCAAGTTAGGAGAGTATCAAGGTTGTATTGGAATGGAAATGGCAAAAAGACCGAATAGTGGTGGAGCAGGAACTGCAAAAACTTATGAAGGTTCTGTATGGACAGAAAAATCACTTGAAAACAAAGAAGATAAAAAATTTGGAGAACCTATTTGGGTATGGAAAAAGTTGTAAATGGATTCTGGCATGGTTCAGAATTAGGTGAACTTGAAAAGTTATGTATTGAGTCTTGGATAAAGAATGGATATGAGTTTAATCTTTGGGTATATGATTTAGATATTGAAGTACCTGATAAGGTGGTTATAGCGAATGCAAATCACATAGTACAGTTTAGTGAGTATTTCACTTACGATGAAGGTCATTCAAAAGGAACAGCTATAGCATTTTCTAATTTATTTAGAGCACAGTTACTTTATCAGCGGGGTGGTTTATATACTGATTTAGATGTGTTATGCTTAAAACCATACGATTTTAATGAACGATTTGTATTTAGTGAACAGGGAGATAGTACACATTCATATCATGTAGCAACTTGTATTTTATATGCTAAAGAGATGGGAGAATCTTTTTTTGATGATTGGACAGATTGGATTATGGCAAAGAAAAATAAAACTATATCTCATGGAGATTTAGGACCAGATTTATTTACAAAATTGATTACATTATATAATCTAAGGGAATATGTTTTACCAAAAGAATATTTTTGTCCAGTAGATTGGGAATCATATAAAGATGTACTTGAATATGAATCTGATTCACATGGACTTCATTTGTATAGGAGTCTATGGAGTGAAAAAGATGTAAAAAAATTAGTAAATAGATATTTATAGTTAGTTATTAACGGAGAAAATAATGGGAAATATTTTAGTACCAGTAAGTAAAATTGCTCAGTCATTTAGTAGAACGATTAAACCTCCTCGGTGGGAGCTTGAATTTGAGCGTCACATTAGGATGACTTGTGGTGCTTCAGGGGATACAGGAATCATGGAATTCTTAGCAGACGGCTCCACAGAACAACAGATATATACTCGCGATGATGGTGCTTTAATGGATATAGATGCAACTGAAGATGGCACCAGTGCAGGTGCACGGGACGCATGCTACGGCCAGTGTATTGATGTTTCTGCTAATAATGGTGATTATAGGGTAGCTGCTGGAGATCCACCCTTTACCACAGAATTTGCAACTTTTTCATGGAGGGACACAACCAAATCCATTACAGGTTTCACAGCAACAACATCAATGCAGTACGCTCATATGGCTGATGATAGTCGGATACCAGCATATGTCAATTCAGCTAGTCAATGGAAGGATACCATTATGACAACTTTATCGGCTATGAATATGAGTGTCGTCGCGACCATGAAATTTTCTGATCAAACGGTATCAAGTACAGCCTTGAGTTCAGTTACTCAGGGAAGTGCGACTAGCAAAACTTTTTATGCGTTTGAAACGGAAGTGCATGATTATATAACGATTGCAACTACCACATCAAAACCAGGGATAATAGTTTGTATTTGTGAAGGATCTGCAACCCTTGACCAATCGGGTGGTTCGTTATTAAATGAAGGATAGTGGTATATTGAATGGTTATAATTCATAGAGATGATAAGGTATATGAACCAGAGCGTCGAAGTTTAAATAGTAGTTATAATAGTCTTTATTGTTATAAATTTAATAAAGTATTAGATTATTGTGATATTCCAAATAAAATAATAGATTATATAGACCCGCCTGATTATGGTGGAGATGATTGGAAAGGTGATTATTTTATAGGTCGGTTTGGTCAAAATATAACCGATAAACATTACCATTCTCAAAACTTTGATAAGTTATATGATTATTATGGTGAAAAGATGTGGCCAAATAAAAAGGCATATTATTACTATGATGATAAAGTTAGACAATATGAACTTTTAGAAAGATATGGAGTTCAAATTCCAAGTATTATTTGTAATACTTTGGATGAATTATTAAGTAATGTATCAGTTGGGACGGTAGTAAAATCTTCATATGGGGCTGGTGGAGAGAGTTGTTTTTATGTGTGGAAAAAAGAACATTTATATCAAATAGAAGAATATATTTCTGATTGTTATAATAGTGAAAATTTTTTTCCGTGTATCGTTCAAGAATATCTTGATTATGATTGGGAATATTATATATTTGCTACGAATGATAACATATATGGTTATAAAATGAAGAAAAAGAGAGAATATTTCTCTCCATCATCATTTCCATATAATAATATTTCTGATTGGTCTGGTAATATTCATAGATCAATTGATGGGAAAAGTTATAGTCCAGAGTGTAGTAGATTAAACGAAAAAGAATTAGAAAGTTATATTGATGTGGTATTAAATATTAAAAATGAGTTAGGTACACCCAATTTGAAATTTGATATATTAGATAATAAAGTTTTAGAACTTAGTTATTTATATGGTGAAGTAATGCCTTACTCAAAGACTATAGATCCACCGACAAGAGGAACACATCCTAATTTATATCTTACATATGATATAAAATCTGGTTCTATTGGTTATAAAGATCAAGGAGATACATTTTACTATTGGAATTTTGTACAGATAAACTCAATTTTAAAACATTTAGGTATTATTGAAAATGACATACTTGGTAGTAATTTATACTGATTCAGAGTATAAAAAACATTTAGATAATTTTAAAGCACAAGAGTTTTACAAACAGATTTGTGATGACCCGAATATAGAGGTTATAGAATGGGGTGCAAATTATCACACAGATTATAAAGATTTACCAATTAAAACTCAACAAATGATGAAATGGTGCAGTGAAAACAAAGAGTATGATTATTTAATAAAATGTGATGATACTATTTTTAACGATACTTGGAATTTTTATAAATCAAAGTTAACATATGAAAATATGTTTGTAAAGGGTAGAGATGGATTTTCTTATTCCTGTGATAGATGGGGAGATCAAAGTTGGTCGAAAGTTTGTGAAGATAATAATGATGATTATTGGGGAATAAATTATATAGGTCCACATTCAGAAGAAATATGGAAAATATATTTTAATGGACATTATGGTGATGGTAATATTGATTATAATTTGAATTTTATTAAAACTGATATTAGGTGGTATGAGGGTAAATATTTTATGGTATCACGAGATTTAAGTATATTTATAGGTGAACAGGAAAAGTTCGCAAAAGAGTTTTCAAAAAATATGCCAGGAGTTGAGGATTTAATGGTAGGTTATTTGTCAGAGAGTTTTTAGTGAAAAAGGTTTTTGTAGCATTAGCAAATAAAGAGTATATTTCGTATTCAAAAAGTTTGTTTTATAATGTAAAAGATAAATGGGATGGAGATTTTCTCTTAATAGTTCCCGAGGAAGATAAAGGTGAGTTTAATAAAGAGGAATTTACTGATAAGGGGATTGAGATATTTTATGCTCCAAGAATACTTGGATGTAAACATCCTGATTTTTATAAGTTTTATTTATTTACAGAACACTTTACTAAATGGGATTGGGTTTTTTATTCAGATTTAGATGTATTATATTTTAATGAGATTGACTTAAAGTTGGAAGAAAGAGATAAGTCTTTTTATGCAAAAGAAGATGGTTTACCTTTTGAAAAACAATTTGATACATCAGATTTAGATATTATTAGAAAGTTTAATAAGAATAAATCGTTCCAGGCCTGTTATATGTTATTTAACCCTAAAGAGATGGTCAAGGATAATATGTTTGAAAAATTGATGAATTGTTATCACGAATATCATGTGTTTCACGATATTACTAATGATTTAACCTTGGCTCAAAGTATTTTAAATATACCAATTGAATGGTATGATTTAGGTGATGAGTTTATAAACACATATCAAAGACACAATGATTTAGATTGGTCTGAAGAATTACTAAAGGAAGATTTTCAAGATGACAGAGATTATTCGGAAGAGGGAATTATTAGTGTTCATTTTGGTAGGTTTTCTGCACAATGGGAAGATAATAATTTAAGATTTAATCCAATATGGAAAGAGTATAATGACAAATTCTGAACAAAAACATGGTGAATACATATATTATGATGATGATGGAAAAATTGTCAAAATAGAATGGTATACACATGGACATTTTGATTGTGATTTGGAAGTTACCGATGGAGAACATTCATATAATCACGGAGATGAACGACTTTGGCAAAAATATATTATTAAAGATGGTAAACCTGAAGGGGATTGGGTTCTGTATCATTCAAATGGTGAGATGAGTATCTACAGACATCATAAAGACGGGCTTAGAGATGGAGTTTGGAAGTCTTGGCACGATGATGGTAGTCAATGGGATGAACAAACATATTTAAAAGGCAAAAGACGTGGAATAAGTAAGGGGTGGAGATATGATGAAATACCAGAATATGAAGGTCAGTATAAAGATGATAAAAGGGATGGTGAATGGATATATTTTTATGATAATGGTAATAAAGAATATCAAGGGTTTTATGAAAATGGTAATAGAATAGGAAAGTGGATTGAGTTTGATAAGGATACTGAAAGTCAAAGTGGGGAACTTAATTATGTAGGTGGTAAATTAGATGGTAAATATTTTGAGTTTAATAATAGTAGATTGGTGGTTCTTGATGGACAATATAAAAATGGAAAAAAAGTGGGTAAGTGGATTTATACCAACGATGATGGAAGTATAGGTAAAGAAGAAAATTATAAAAATGGGAAATTAGATGGTATTGTAAAAGAATGGCATCCAGATGGTAAAGAGTGGAAAATTGGTAAATATAAAGATGGAGAATTAAATGGAGATTATAAGGAATATCATAAGAACGGGATACCTTACTTGACTGGAGAATATGTTAATGGAAAAATGAATAGTCAATGGGTTTCTTGTTTCATGGATGGTAAAACTTGGAAATCTGGATCTTACAACAATGATAAAAAAATAGATAAATGGAATTATTGGCACGATAATGGTAAAAAGGCATTAGTTGAAAATTATAAAAATGGAGTTTTGGTTGGAAATTATATGACATATTTTTATGATGGAGAAAAAAAGGTTGAAGGTAATTATAAAGATGGTAAAAAACAAGGAGATTGGAATAGTTGGTATCAGAACACAGTAAAAGAAAAGGAAATGATATATAGAGATGATGGACTTACAAGGGAAAAAAAGTGGGATGATAAGAAGAATAAAGTTCATGATATAAGTTATTCTAATGGTAAAATGGATGGAAATGTTACTTTTTGGTATCATAATGGAAAAGTTAAGGCTTCTAAGATTTATAAAGATGGTAGAGTGGTTGGTAAGTATACAGAACAACGTATTACTGGAACAGATGTAAGTAGTGGTTTAATGGTTGATAATGAAATGGATGGAAAATGGACATTTTGGTATCACAATGGACAAAAAGAGTGTGAGGTTATTTGTAAAAATGGAGAACTTATTGATGGTAAAGTTTGGGATGATGATGGTAATAGGAAAAAGAGTATAAGATTTAATTATCAGAGATGAAATATAAAAAAATATCAAATAATGAAAACGCCATAGAGATTGACGGGAAGGTTGTATTATCATTTGATCCACGATATAAAGAATATTTGAAATGGAGAGATGAAAATCCAGATTTAGAAAAACAATTAATAGAAGAATTAGAACAAGAAATAGAAAATAAAAGATTGTATAATAATGGTGCACCTCATGTTGAGTTAGATGAAAACGGAGATAGACAAGGTAAGTGTCTTTTTTATTATGAAAATGGTAATAAAAAATGGGAAGGTGATTATAAAGATGATGTTGTAAATGGAGAATTGATTCAGTATAGAGAAGATGGAAAGATAAGCTCAAAGGAGATATTTAAGGGTGAAGAAATAATGGGACCTTATAAATATTATCATGGAAATGGAAATTTAAGACAGAGTGGTTGTATTAAAAATCATAGAAAAGAGGGGGAGATTATATCATATTGGGAAAATGGAAATTTACAAACAATAGAAGCTTTCCATAATGGACTCAGGGAAGGAGATTTAAAAAGGTATACGGAGGATAAAAAAATAATTATGTCAGGAAAATATACTGGTAATTATAAAAGTGGAAAATGGACATGGTATTATATGAATGGACGGAAAATGAAACAGGACTTATATAAAATTTCAGTAGGTTTTCCTGTTCCTACATTAAAAAAACGTACAAACTGGCTTGAAAATGGAAAAAAGATAAGTGAAGTAGAACGTGATGGTATACTAAATCATGGAAGTTATATTGTTTGGTATAAGAATGGAAATAAAAAAGAGCATAGAAGTTATGACGGACATAAATTACAAGGTAAATGGATGTCATGGCACATTAATGGTGTAAAAAGGGCGGAAGGTAATATGAAATATGGAATGATACAAGGAAAGTGGATATTTTGGTATCATAATGGAAAAAGGGAATTAGAATGTGAGTTTGATTTTGGAAATCCAATTGGTACTGCTAAAATATATCACGACAATGGGTTATTAAAACAAGAGGTAAAATTATGATTAGTTTTATTATACCTTTTTCTACGTTAGAAAAAGATAAGTTTTTAAATTTAAATGAAAAAGATGATTTGTGGGAAGAAAATGATTCTGCAAATATAGTATATTCTACTATAAAAACAATTAAAAATATTAATTCACTTGAATGTGAAAAAGAAATTTTATTAATGGATAATAGTCATACTTGGCCAGAAGTAGATTTACCAAATGTTAGGGTAATTAAAGGGTGGCAAGCACTCCCACTTGAAGAACTTGAAAAGATTCCAGAATATATGAATCACAGAGATATACAGGTAAGTTTAGATAATCTTGGGTGTTTGACTATGTGGGTATCTATGGCATTCCATTTGGGAACACGAGAAGCAAAAGGTGAGTATATTGTCTTACAACACAACGATACTTTTTATCATCAAGATTGTATAGATGAAATGATTAAACAAATGGAAGAAGAAGAACTTGAATATATTTCAGTTGATAATAAGAAGATATGGATTTCAACTTATCTATTGAATAAAGATTTTTTAGATAAATATATTCAAGAATATTCACAACAACCAGTATTAATAAGACCAGAAAATGGTGGATATGTAAAAACCAAAAAGATTGGATTTGCAGATGCGTATTTTTTCTTAACTAAGAGAAAGTTCTTTGATAATTATAATATAGATTGGTATTATGGTGATACGAATCATGGTGCAACTATCTATTGTCTATATAATGAATTAGAATATCTTCATTTAGGTCCTTATTATGATAATCCAAATTGGGAAACTGAAGATACGTTACATACATATTACTATAAGGATGAGCCATTTCTAACTCATCTTAAAGGTGGATTTTCAGAAAATAAAATGTCATCAGAAGATTTCGAAGAAGAATTTAATGAGTACTTAAAGGAATTAACAAATGCAAAATGAACACACCCTGTGGGTAGAAAAATATAGACCGGCTTCGTTAGACACATATTTGGGAAACGAACACTTAAAGAGTAAAGTATCTCTTTATCTCGAAAGTGGAGATATACCACATCTTCTTTTATATGGAAAAGCGGGTACAGGTAAAACGACACTTGCAAAAATACTCGTAAATCACATAGAGTGTGATTATATCTATATTAATGCAAGTGATGAAAATAATGTAGATACAGTTCGGAACAAGGTAAAGATGTTTGCATCTACATTGGGATTCAAAGATTACAAGGTCATCATACTTGATGAGTGTGATTATATCACACCAAACGCCCAGGCCGCACTTCGTAACCTTATGGAAACATTCAGTAGACATTGTAGGTTCATTCTAACCTGTAATTTCGTAGAGAGAATAATTGACCCGATACAATCTCGGTGTCAGACATTTCAAACTACACCACCATCCAAAAAGGAAGTAGCAGTTCATTTATCAAAGATATTGGAAAATGAAGAAGTAGGACACGAACTATCTGATATAGCCCTTTTAATAAACAGTGCATATCCAGATATAAGACGAGTTATCAATTCTGCACAACGACAATCAGTAGAAGGTGAATTGGTAATAGATAAACAGAGTATAGTAGAGAATGATTATAAGTTAAAGTTATTAGAAATATTAAAGACACAAGATAGGAAAAATGCATTTAAGAGCATCCGTCAGTTATTGGCAGATAGTCAAGTTAAGGATTATGCAGACTTATTTAGACTACTATATGATGAAGTAGATAGTTATGGTAAGGGACATATCGCCGAATGTATTTTAGTATTAGGAAAGTATGAATTAAGTGATAGTCAGGTAGTTGATAAGGAAATCAATGCTATGGCTATGATAATAGAATTATTAGGAGCCATAAAATGATAGATGAAAAGTATTGGGGTGAAAAGAAACCGCCTGCTAAAAAAGGTGCACAACCACCAAATGGTGGTAAACCAGAGAAACATATAGCAGTTCATGAAAATAAGATTTATTATTATTCTAATGTAAACAGAGAAAGTGCATCAGAATTAAATAAAAAGATAGGTGAGATAGAATCCAAGAGTTTAACATTGGCAAATACCTTAGATATAGACCCACCCACACTTAAAGTATTGATAAATTCAGGAGGTGGTTCAATCACTGCTGGTATTTCATCAATGGATACGATACTGAGATGTAAAGTTCCAGTTCATACCTATGTGGATGGATTCTGTGCAAGTGCAGCAACCTTTATGTCTGTTGTTGGTAGTTATAGATTTATGAGTAGAAATTCTTATATGTTGATTCATCAGTTATCTACCAACTTTTGGGGTAAATATTCAGAGTTTGAAGATGAGAAACAGAATCTTGATTTGATGATGAGAACCATTAAAGATGTGTATAAGAAATATACTAAAGTTCCAATGAAGAAACTTGATGAGATATTGAAACATGATTTAATGTGGGATGCAAAAACTTGTTTAGAGTATGGATTAATTGACGAAATAATTTAAGGAGAATAAAATGGCTAAAAGAAAAAACCGGCCTCCAGTAGGGGCACAACCACAACAAGAAGTTCAAGTGGATTTGAAAAAAGCAGATACTATAAAATGTGATGATTGTGGAAATTATCTTTTCATTACAGCACACGTGATTAAGAGAATTTCACCAATTATGTCACCAACAGGACAAGAAGCTCTTGTACCAGTTCAGGTATATAGTTGTGGTAATTGTGGTAAAGTTCCAAAGATGTTTATAGAGGGAGCCGGGCTTGGCTTAGAAGAGGTAAATAAACCAAAAGAAGATGCA
>Ga0080013_1005593_pt1 | contig 11626 bp, 19 predicted proteins | sample ETNvirenome_6_85_FD_69236 | JGI IMG/M metagenome (GOLD analysis project Ga0080013, IMG submission 69236) | Marine viral communities from the Pacific Ocean - ETNP_6_85 (SPADES assembly) (version 2) | ecosystem: Environmental > Aquatic > Marine > Oceanic | place: Pacific Ocean | collected 2013-06-19
CCTCGACTTTCTCATCATTATGCTTCTCTCCTTAGCCTTTGACGTCCTCTTGCCATTGGTTTTCACCCTTAGCCTGTATGCGTTCCTGTATGTCATTCTAACCTCTCCTAGGTATCGACCTTATTGGCCTTCCCCTCTTGTCGCTGGCTGCCTTCTTCGGCTCCTCTGACAGTCGCTCGATAAGCTCCGCCTTCTTGCCGCTCTTGGAGAGCCCCTTGGCCTCAAGAAGCTCCCTCAACTCTGCTACCTTCATATCCTCGTACATTCACTTCTCCTCCTCGTAGACTGACCAGACAGGTGTGCTGAACCAGTCTTGTACTCTGGCCTCCTCGTTGTAGACTCCCGGCCAGTTGAACCAAGACCTCTCCTTAACCACCTTACCACCTCTCCTCTGAGCCATCTCGGAGGCTGTGAGGCCTGTGTAGGTCTTGGTCTTTGCGTCGTAGTTCGGTCTCGCTCTGACGTACCTCTTGCGAGAGGTAGGATTTGGGATGGGAACCTTTCTCTGGTGCCATGAGGTGCGTTTGTAGGGCTTTCCCCCTATCTTCCTGCGACCACTGCCACCAATGCCCTCCTTGCCGTTCCTCGATGCTCCTCCTGTCCTCTTGTCTACCCTCCAGAGCCAAGGTGCCTTCTTCCTGAACTTCGCCATGCATCACACCATCCCCAGCAGAATATCCTGTGCCATGTAGCCTGAAACAACCATCATGGCGATAATTGCCAGTCTAGCCAATGAGATTACGTCCTTCACTGATTCCCGTTCGTTATCGTCCATCGGCATATCAGCTCACCACACATAATGGGGGCAAGGTTGCGACCCATTGGTTTGACTCGACGTACATCACATCGACCCTCTGAGCGAGTGTCGTATAAACAGCCGTGGTTGAGTTACCTGCCGAACCACCGTTGTTGATGTAGTGGGCAGATGAGCTATTGACAGCTATATCCATGCCGTTGCTTGAGTAGTTTACAAACGAGCAGTGCATCCCGATTACTCCCACCTCTGGGAGTGTGAAAGTCCTTGATGAAGTGGCTGCTGCCTTCATCGTCAAGACCCCGCCATGCATGTCAGCGGCGGTGACATCATAATTCTCGGTCTTCTGAGATATCACGTAACGATAGAAAGAGGCGTCATACGCCACTTGAAGCAGGGCTTGGTTGTTGGTAGGAACTGCGCCTATCCCAACAATGCCCGTGTTAGCAGCGCCTAGTCTCGATTCTTGTGTCGCTTCACAGCGCAATAGCGAGTCGCTCTCGTCGGCTTCGACCCTGAACGTGATGGCTGCCTTAGTCTCGTTTATCACGACGTTACCGGCTCCGATTCTGATATGTTCCAATTCACTATTCGCCTTCAAAGCCCAGATGGTCAGAGAACCGTCCTTACTGGGGTCGACATCATCATTAATCTGGGTTCTAATTCGCGCATACTCAACTCGGGTTGTTGTCCCATTCTGATAACCTGAGAAGGTGATTTCACCGACATAGTCACCGACAGTGGGGTCTATCTTTCTGAAAAAGTCAAGTGTGGGGCCATCATGATTGGTAGCAGCACGTTCTGAAACCAATGTTAGGTTGTGGGTTGCTGCATTTCCCACATTGATTTGCATTAAACCTAGATTACTATCGGGTGAGTCCTCAAAAATCCCGACGCGTCCTAACCCAGAATCCACTCCCGCATCCACGAATATAGCACAATTGCTAGTATCAGTTCTAACTCTGAAATCCAGTCCTGCATTTTGGCCTGTATTGAAATCCGCCCCCGTCTCCCTGAACCTAGCTACTTGAACCAAACTTCCTGACTTCATCACATCCAAATCCAACATCCCATTCACGTTCGGGTTTCCGGTTGTGCCGGGATGGGTGATGTAAGAATTCAACTCGACATAATTGTGCGGATCGTCATCGACATCCTGTCCCTTGAATGCAATCTCTCCCAACCACTTCTCATCCACTCCTACGGTGTTTCTCCACAGGATGAGACCGGGAGCTGGGTTGGTTCCCAATGCGGCTGTCGACTCAATTATAACATCCGAGTCTGCGCCTTCCGAAGTTCCCTTCACATGGAGTAAAGCTTCGGGTGCGGCATCGCCAATACCGACATAGCCGTTTGTATCAACTGTAACTTTAGTTCCAGTTGATAAGTCAGTCCCACCTGTGGCGAATTTGAGTTTATTAGAATCATTATTATCAACTCCCAACATCCAGCGCATCGTCCCAGTTAGTAGGAATGAAAGTGCTGTATCCCCAGTACCATCTTGTTCGATAGTGATAGCTGCTGCACCGGAGCTGTTCATATCGGTAATGCTGTTATCCCTCTTAATGTGAAGCGCAGGGGTGGCAGTTGCGACTCCTAGCCCTAAGTTACCAGTAGCCCCATCCATCTTGAGCGCGTGTGCTGCATCAATACCACTTGCAGATGATAGACATTCAATTCTGAAATCAGAGTCAATGCCACTCTCGTTTATGGTCAGATAGCCGCTTCCGCCTGCACCCTGAAATTTCAAGAAAGTACTTAGCGACCCATCGACCATAGCCTCCATGAACCACTGCCCGTCCTCAGCACCGTTAGTTACTGTCCCTGCTCTAGTATACATCCTCACGTAAGTTTCCTCAGCGTCAGCGGAGTTTCTGCCGGTATATGCAAAGTGACCGAGGTAATCACCGTTAGTGGCGTTCCCAGACCCCCTATCATGATAAAATACAAGGTCTGGTGCGGTCGATGCTGAGTTTGCGGTATTGACTATCTTAAGAGTTCCTGCGGAGTCAGTTGTGTTGCTCCCCGTGATTGTGAGCTTCTCTGAGCCAGCGGTATCAACCCAAGTCAATTTACTGCTGCCACTGAGCAAGTTCGATGCGTCTCCGAAGCCGACATAGGTGGATGTCAGCGCAGCCGTTCCACCTGCGCCGCTTGTGTCAATGGTGGCTGTGGTTCCCGATATGCTCAGGTCTCCATTGCTCACCACCAGCTTGTTGATTGGCCTCCCGTCTGGGCTTCCGTCAACCTCGGTGACTTCCAATGGTGGCCGTACTGGTCCTGACACTCAATCACCTCATAGCTCGTTCGCAAACCAGATTTCCATTTCGTTTGTGCCTGTCGGGCAATTTAGGTATAGTTGTTGGTTCTGGGAGAGGAAGCCTACGTCTGCCCCCATGTCGAAGGTGTAGACGATTCCCGGCTCGATTGTGAAGTAGTTGTTACCGCCCTTGACGTCTGAGGGGTCGTATCCGATGAATACGTCCCTACTGCCTGCGTTCCTGATTAGCAGCTTTCCAGATGTCCTGAAAGCGAAGTCGACACCACTTACGATGTTGTCCTCAAGCGTGTATCTTAGTATTCGTCCCATTCTGAGCCCTCCGTTTGAGGTAGAGGGGAGCGCGTTTAGCACTACCCCCTACCTGCTACGTCTAGTTTTGAGCTCCTGAATCTTCTAGGACTGCTTCTGCTATGTTGGTTGGCACCGACTGAGTTTGGGTCTGAGCGGGTGCGGGCTTGCCAGCGATGCTGCTGGTAATGACCGGGGTCGCGCTCAAAGTGCCACCAGCGCTTGCGGTGACTTGCATTCTGAGGTCGTCTTTCAACGACAAAGAATACAGAGGTATGAAAATCTGTCCAACTGCCTCGCAGACGTATGTCTGCTGGGTTGTGCTGGTTCCGGGTATGAAAGCCGAAATTCCATTGTCTAGGTCACCGTTAAGGAGTCTCCACATGTCAACGTCCATTGCGAAGTCCGATTGGCTCACAATCCTGATGTCAGTGATTTCGTCAGCGTCGTTGCTGTCTGTCTGAATCATGACTCCGGCTAGTGTTCCGGGGACGTTCTGAGGGACGCGGCAAACTATTTGCTGTGTGGTCGCCGTATAGGTGAAGGTCGTTGCAGCTCCAAGCGTGGTTGTAGTCTGCATTGCTGGGTTGTATCGTACCCACCACTCTAGCGTACCAGAGGATGCGGCTGCCGATAGTGCAGCGTAACCGAGGCTGTACTCCATTCTGGATATCCCGGCGGCTAGGTTTCGGCCGACCGGTATCCGTGCGTAGTACTCTCTAAGGTCTGCTGCTGCGAGGTCACCGGATGGGACGTCAGTTGAGCGTCCCCTTCCGAGCGAGTTGAGCAGGTACCCGAATACTCCGGGGCCTGCGTCGTCTGCTGCGGCGACTTGTGCTTGGAAGTCCCAGCAGGTCTCACCGTTGAGGACAATCCTCAGTGAGTCGATGATGTTGCTGGTGTCACCATCAAGGTCGGCTGCTGCGTTCATGTCAAACGTGAGCCTCATGATGATTTCGTCCACAGCCCCGCCCGGCAAATTGAACCCCCTGTTGAAGGTCTGAGCCGCATTGGTGGGGAAGTCGGTCGTGTTTGACTCTACGAGTGTGTAGCGAACTGACATCAGTTACCACCTAGCCTCTGCATGATGTTCTTGTCACTCTGTAGCTGGCTCTCTAGCTGCTCCCAGAAGCCACGGGACAAGGCCACACCGATGGATACGCCCATCCAGAACGACCACTTGCCTACTGCGTCATTGACGCTGTCTGGTATGAGTGCTCCTAGCATCAGACCAGCCCCTGTCCGTCACCGATTCCAAAGTCGGCTACTTGTTGCGTTATTGATTTTCCAAATACCCATGAGAAACCGATGTTCGCCATTGCAGCGCCGCCAAGCACTCCAAATCCGAAACCAGCTCCCACGACTACGTCATTTAGTATTCCCTTTACTGATACCATAGAACAGCGTCACTAATATTCCCTATTTAACAACTCCAATGTATCCATAATGAATAAAAAGGCTGACTCAGTGGAAGTGGCATGAAGAAACACCCAACCTGTGGATTCTGCGATAGCATGATGATTAGGGCCTGTGCGAGGGTCAGGAAGGCTGGTGACGAGAGACCTAAGAGTAGTATTCCCTACTCGGCGGTCGGGTGGTACTGTGAGAAGTGCCACTCTCTGCAATCAGGCGATTGGCTCGTAAAGCCTAGCCCTTGACTTAGTGACGTCGTAGAATACGAAGCTGTAGTCTACCTCTGCCAGAGGTTCCACGTATGGCTCAAAGTCGAATCCGTACCTAGTCATGGCGTCCTTGTGGAACAGCTTGACAGGCAGGGTGAAGTTTACTATGAACGAGGTCGAACCCTCCAAGTCCTTGTTGAATATCATACTGTGGCTGACTGCCACGAATCTTATGCCCTTTGACCTACCCGTTAAGGCCAGACGTCGGAACTGGGGACTGGCCGCCTTCCTAGAGCTGAGGAAGGTCTGCGCGTCATCAACTACAATCGTTGCTGAGAAGTCGGGGTTGGCCTGCTTGACAGCGAAGAGCAGGTCAATGGCGTACTCCACCTCGCCCTCGACCCAATGGGGGTCTGGGTAGACGACAGCCACCTGATTCTTGCGTAGGTGCTTCTCAAGCTGGTCTACGTTTATCGGCTTCTCGTCCAACAGCCGCATCTCATGCTTGGGACAGACGTACACCAGACGCCAGTTCTCGTCAGAGCTCTTCTTGCAGTGCTCTGTCAGGGTCTTGTTGAGGAAGTAGCTCTTTCCGCTGCCCGGTCGTCCCACGACCATCGTGGTGAGCATCTTGCCATCAGGCTTGTACAACTTCTCCAACATCTACGGCAGCCTCCTCGGCGGCGAGCCTCCTAGCTCTGAGCCTCTTCCCGACGAAAGGTATGTACTCCATGAACCTACCGACTCCTGACATAGCGCCCTTGAACGGGCTGGCCTTGGCTTGGGTCTGTATCACGTAGAGCGGTTTCCCGAACCAGTAACCATTTGCCACCACTGCAATCTGAACCGGGCTCATCATGTCAGCTATGTGGATGTCCGAGTGGAGCAGGGCGTCATTGGTTATCCCGCTAATCCAGTCTATGTCCTCGTCGCTGTGAGTCACCGGCTCTGCCTCCTTGTCCTGCAAGACAGCCCGCTTGTAGCGTGTGAGAACGTGGTCAGCACTCCGGTATCCCACTCCTAGCATGGCGATGGAGGTCTGTGTCTCTGCCTCAATCTGCTTCTTGCTCTTCCTAGCGCCGCCTGTGGAGGGCTTTATCCTCTTCAACATCGCAGGCACTACCTCGCTAGGGTACTCACCCTCGTCAGAGAAGTCGAAGCTAGCCCACTCTACGCCGGGCTCGGAAGGAGGAGGGGCTTCATGTGTAGCCGAATCCTCCACCTTCTTCGCCTCTTCCGGTTCGGGGCTCTGGTTGATGGTAGAGTTGTCGCCCTTCTCCTTCTCAAGTCTCTTAGACCACTTCCAAGCGCCACTCCTAGTGGAGTAGGTCTTCCCGTCAGTGGCCTCCCATTTGGTGTTCCCTTCTTCGTCTGTAGTCTTAGTCGCGTATTCTCCCATTACTCTTCCTCCTTGTTCCATTCGTCCTCCCTCAGTGGGGGGTGGAGTAGGTACAGTGCCAGCTCTGGGTCTAGCTCAAAGGTCTCTATTAGCTCGTCATAGGCCCTGTGGAAGGGCGAGTATCCCATCTTGTGGGTTCTCACCACCTCCGCAATGGCATTCTCTGATTCCATAATCTGACTGGCGACCTCCTCAATCTGCATCACAATTCCTCCAATGTCCCGCAGGTGAGGCACGACACCCTAATCACACGGCCATTAGGCCTAGATAGATGGAAACCCAGCAGATGGCCATCATCATGACGCTCACTCTTATCACATGACCTAGCCCACCACTTCGCACGCAGCCTGTCGTCGTCTATCCATTTTTGAACTGATTTGCTCCTCATGTCAGACACCTGCCGCCTCGTCAACCTTGTTTGACACCTGCTTGGATAGCATCCTCTGCATGACCGGATGTCTCAGTGTCATGGCGAATGCTAGGTCGATTGACTCCCTAGGCTCACCACCGTCCATCCTTATCGTCTCGTAGGAGTTGGCTAGGTGTGCCAGAGCGAATAGTAGTGTGGGCATCTCGCCTGTTGGTCTGAACCCCTTGTTGAACAGACAGGCCATGAGTGATGAGATATTGGGGGATGCGGAAAGGAGAGTGTCATCTATCCGCGAAACAACTTCGTCATCGTCTAAGAAACCCACGTTTCTAATCGGGCTTCCCAGCGTTCATAAGGTTTCCAGTTTAGACACAGAAAATGTAATGCCGTTTCCTGAGGCTGGGAGGGGTCATAGAGCCACGCAAATGCCTCAGGGGTCAATTGGTAGCACCGATGGGTAAGACACGCTTAAAACACCACTATTTGTGTGTCTAAAATTAGGTCAAAATCCCCTTACGTAGTAAGGGGCATAAAATCGCTCACAGGATAAGACCTACCACCGACCATAGAAACACGCTCAGTTTGCATCTATTGGATACACTTGTAAATCTGCGAGTTTTCGGGTCCACTCCTCTTTGAAATCCTAGGGTGGTTCCTGATGAAGAGGGCGACCTGCTGGCGGTTCACCCCGTACCTCACCTTGCTCGATATCTTGAAGGTCAGAGTCGCCAAGGATGTCTCACCCTCGTCAGAGAGTATCCGCTCCGCCTCTAGCCTGACCCTAGCCCTTCTCTTCGCTCGGTCTACTACCATCGGTTCATCCACCTCCTGCTTCGCTTCTCGGTCACCTGCATGACACCGGGCTCTAGTTTCCTGCGGAGTGCCGTGTAGAGTTTCGTGGTGGTCGTGGAAATCTGGGTCTGTCTCAGGTCTCCGGCCTGTGGTAGCCACTTCCCGTGTCGGTCAGTCAAATCCACTCCCTTGTGTTTCGCCTTCTGTAGGGTTCCGTCACCGGCATGGAGTGAGTAGGCCTTGGGTTCCCAGAACCTAGCCTTGCCATAAGGACGGTCCTGCTCCCAACCCCACTGTCCCAAGTCAGTCCCGAGCGGTATCGCCGCCTCAAAGTCCTTGACCGAGTCGACGTTCATGTAGACTGAGTCTGTGTCACAGTACTTCGCGCCATCACCGGCTGCGTGGATGCCCTTCTGCAACTCGACACGAGCCCCGCTTGTGATGAAAGATGCGTATCCGAACCATTGGGAGTCCGGTGTCCTCTTGAGGCTCTCCCTATCGACTAGGAAAGGCATCTCTAGGTTGACTGGGTCGTAGAACCTCAACTCGTACCTGTCCTCCCAGTTATCCTTGTCAAAAACCTCCTCCATCTGCTCTGGGTTCTCCATCCTAGTAACCGACGAGCGTTGTGCGAATTTTCCATAGCCTGAGTTCAAAAGTAGCTTGTAAAATATAGACCGTGGGTCTCCATCCCTCTTGGCTTCCTGTCTTAGGTCGTAGAACTTGCGAACGTGAGAGCGAAACGGGTTGTGTGACTTGGCGACGTTGAGTTCCCTAATCTCCTCCAATTCCCAGTCAGCCTCATAGATGGCATACTTGAGTTCCGGCTCCGATAACCACCCTGAGTACGTGTCCTGAGTCCAATCCAGACGTCCCCTCTCATTTCGATTCGGTAGGAACCTCTGCATAGCAGTTGCCGCTTTGAGACGTACATTAGCCCAAGACACATAACGGTCTGACTCAAGGAAACGGTCTAGTATCCCCGGAGTTGCTCCGACGTTTCTGCAAGTCCTGATGTCAGGGAACTCGTAGGCTTCCTGAACGCTTGGGAACATAGAGTTGGCGTCTGCTGACACTATGTCATACTGCCACTCTCCCGGCTCGCATAGAACCTGTACTCGACCTCCAGAATAGGAGTCCCTAGCATTCTGATTGAACTGGGACTTGCACGAAGCCCCCTTGACCCACTCCTGAGTACCGTTCTTCCTCTTCCTCCACCAGCCCCAGTGCTCAGGCCAGCAGGTCTCAGACCAGACGCGGTAGGCTAGAGACGCGGTGGTCAGGGGGAGACAGACCTGTTCAACTGGTCTCCCTATCCACTCTGCAACGCTCTTCTCTAAGTCATTTATCGCTCTGACTAGTATCCTGCAATCCTGTAAGCAGTACTCGATGTCCTCCTCAGTGACCTCCCTCTGGTTTCCTGTGATGTAGTCCTCAGGGGTCTCTCCCTTCGGGAAGCCCAGTGCGTCTCCCAACTGAGAGAGTCGCATCGGGAAGAGATGCTTCGTGTCACGGTAGCGAACCTTATTGAGGGTCAACTCGTAGATGTTGGTTCCCATGGCAATCTTCTTGGCTTCCAGAGCCTCCAATTTACTTATAATTGAAAAGGCATCAAACCCAAATTGGTTGTGGGCATAAACGATGCATGGAGCTAGAGACTCAAAGTGCTCCCTAGCCTCCATAGAACTATGGAAAGTCCACTCCTCGCCAGTGGCAACGTCGATGACGCAGGCGAAGGCGAAGTTCCGGGCATCCAATCCCCATGTCTCGATGTCCCAGACGAGCCTACGTGGTTTCCTCTTGCCTACGTTCCTAGCGAACATCCGGTGGTAGTTCTCAATCATCGTAGTACACCTTGTCGTAGGCCCCCTTGACGCCGACGGCGTTGGGGGTAGAGTATATGACGACATTAAGAGAGGTGAAGACCGATGCAACCTCATTGGTGACTCTATCAGAAGCGTTTGCCTTGTCAATTAACGGTTGCTTGCCACTATCCGATAGTGCCACGCCGAACGTCTCGTAGAACCTCTCTACTCCATCGACTGTGATTATCTTGCCATCGAATAGACGGTTAATCTCGGACTGTAGCATTGAGGCTAGTTGTGAGAAAGTCCGACCTACCCCCCTAGTCCAGAGCGTTATTTCATTCGCCGTCCAAAGGCCTTCAAAGTTAGCGGAAGTGGAATCCTTCTGAACTGCCATTACGATGGCTCTTATTCGATATGGGACTTGGAATGCCAGAGGCGGGCTTTTACCGTTCCACACCCTAGTCTTGTCATAGACGACGTCCTTGAAGTACTCAGTGACATCGACCTTCTCCCTGTCCATCAGGTCAACGACCTTGTCCCTGCCGTACCTTGAGCTGTAAGACCTCCCGATAATTGACTGCTTCTCTGGGGAGATGGAGCGGCTGCCCTGCACCAGCCTTCTAGCACTCCGTCTCCGAGATTCTGGCTTTCCCTTGAACCCTAGTGTCGCTGAGAACCTGTTCTTTCCCTCTTGGTCCAAGTCCTCCCAAATCTGGACGAGCTGCGCCCTACGGTGCTCCTCGTCACTCATCCTCTGCCACCTTGGATATTCTGGCTAACTGCTCCATCTGTTCATCACTTAGCGGGCAGTCCTTCTTGAAATGGCCGCTGTTGTAGTACTCAATGAATCCAATCCTCTGCTTGCAATGGGGACAGATATACGTCTTGCTCATCTGACTCCCTCGTACAACTCGCTTAGAGACATTCCCAGCTTGTCGGCGATTATCTGCATGGCGCTTTCGACGCTGCCCGCAACCCTCGCGTCGTATCTGGCTTCCTTCTCTAGTTCCCTTACTCTTCGTTCCAGCTTATTTATTCTATCGTCGATTGACATTAATTCGGGCGAGTTATTGACGGCCCTTAAATGTATCTAGTTTTGAATTATGCTCCTCGCTTATTTTTATGTTTAGGCTGTTGGTTGTCCTTGGGATGCTTGAAACCCCCTTACTACGTAAGGGGTAAATGGATACACAACCTTTAATAACCAAGCTCGACCTGATATTTTTCGTGGAAGGAGCCGAGTCAGAAGCCCACCCTCTTAAGGAGGTGTGGAGGACTTCTGATGAACACCGGAAACAAGGAGGTAAAGAAAAATGAAAACAATAGATGAATTAAAACAAATGACCTATGAAGAACTAAAAACGGAAGCGAATGCAGCCAACGAATATTGGCTAATGGTAGCAGCATACAGACGTATTGCCCAATCCGAGGAGCAATTTAAGGATAAAGCAAAAGAGATGAGAGATGCGATTGCGAAAGGTGAGTACTGATGGCTAAGATAGATATTAGTGACATAGATATCTACGCCACCAAAAAGAGAATCCAATGGCTAAGTGGATTCGCCCCGATGGATTATGTGCTAGAGTCAGGATACGGGATTGAGGAGTACTTTGAGCAGAACGACGAATGGGATGAAGATGACGGCGACGATGAGTCGTTCAATTACGAAATAAACGTCAACGGGGTAATATCACAATCTGACCACAACAACGCAGTAGAAAGGCTCACAGAGAAGATTGACAAGTTGCAGAAGCAGGTAGAGGAGCTCTTGAAGAAAGACCTGAACCTCAAGAAACACGACAAGGTAGAGGAGGAGTGAGTGTGAACCTGATACTCAGGATTGAGACAGAGGACTACATTTACGAGGAGTGGATTTAATTGACTACCGAAATGTGGTGCCGGTGTTGGCGAACGCGCGCTGAGTATGACCACTATGCTGACGATAGGGGTTACTGCAAGCACTGTGAGTTACCCATCGCCTTCTTTTTCATAGAGAGGAAGGGGGCTCAGAGATAATGGAGGTAATCATATGCTGCAACTGTGGGGTTTCCATTGGGTATCGTGAGATTGGAACCAAGGACGAAATTGTCCGTAAGAAGTGGGTGAATTGGAGACCATCGGGGTGTTGGTGCTTCAATTGTGCGGAAACCCATGGATTTAGACGCGCATAGACGGCGAAGACTGTCTTGGGGGGTTCATACCCCCTCGGAGACCTTGGACGGCCTCAGATTGGCTCCTAGGGGTACGTAAACGGGTGGGGGGCGAGTATCCGCTCCCTGCCCACAAGGAACAAGCCTTTCAATCCCTTTTTT
>Ga0080013_1005595_pt1 | contig 11624 bp, 13 predicted proteins | sample ETNvirenome_6_85_FD_69236 | JGI IMG/M metagenome (GOLD analysis project Ga0080013, IMG submission 69236) | Marine viral communities from the Pacific Ocean - ETNP_6_85 (SPADES assembly) (version 2) | ecosystem: Environmental > Aquatic > Marine > Oceanic | place: Pacific Ocean | collected 2013-06-19
GAAGAACTTCATCAACCCGATTATTGTGACTGGAATGATCGCGATGACCGCGTTCCTCGGCTACAAGGCCTGGCAGTGGTCCACGGGACACGGGGATAAGATCCCCCGAAACAAGGCGCCTCGGTACGTGGGTGGGACGAGGTAGATGATGCAGGCGATTGGAAATTACAACAGCTTTGGGATCGATGGACCAGCTTTCTTCGACGTCAAAGGTATGAGTACACGGGCGCTTGACTTGTTTGGTCTGTGCGATGTGATGTTGACCACAGCCAACAAGATCGGCTGCAATCGCGGTGGTTGTAAGCAGATCAAGGTGAAGGGATCGAGTCAAACCTTGTGTAACAGGTTGACCTCCTGTCCCAAGAAGGCTGCACTTCAAAACTGGGCTATCCAGTTCAACACGTTCTACAAAGCGTACGCGGCTTGGATCAGGAAGTTAACGGGCAAGTCCTCGATCAGCACACTCGAGATCTTACGGACTGCGGCGTTGGCCTCACCGCTTGCGCCTATGGCCGTCGCTTGGATGGCTTTCGATCACTATGCTCAGACATCCATCACACAAGCTTTTAACGCCAAGTCGAATGCTGTGGCACTAGACAGCTACGCCGCGCAGTACGAGAAACTGCGTGTGCAGCTTCTTCAGATCATCAAGCAGTTGAAAGCCCAAGGTAAGATCGTACAGAACTTTCCTATTCCTGTACGACTGTACAAGGGCGTCACACCAACCGGTCCTTGGGACTGGGCCAAGAAGTACGGTCCTTGGATCGCTGGCGGTGCTGTCGCGATCTACTTGCTTCCTACTATCGCGATGCTCGCGTTGAAGAGGTAAACGATGATTCGTCCCACAACCACACAGATTAAAAACCTTGGCAGCGAGATCGCCCAGACACGCACGAAGCTGCAAAAGGTGTCCAACCTTGTCAAGGGAGTTCCGCAGTTCGGCGCTCAATACAGTACCCTCAAGGCTGAGTTCGACGCTTTCATCAAGAAGATCTCTCACACGAGCACGAAGGACGCGTTCCTTTACGGTACTTACAAGAGCTTCTGGAATCCCCTGAACGCCGCAGGCTTCCAACGGGCACTCAGAAGTAACCGCAGTATTCTGAACAAAGTTGGTGGGCTCAAAGGCAGCGTGACGAACGCTCTGAAGAAGTTAAAGATGAAACCGAAGCCGTCGGGTACAGGTACAGGTACAGGTACAGGTACAGGTACAGGTACAGGTACAGGTACAGGTACAGGTACAGGTACGGGGTCTGCAAAGAAGGTAAAACAGTATCTGCCGTGGATCTTGGGTAGTGCTGCCATACTCGGCCTTGTCCTCGTCCTACGAAAAAAGTAGTCTGTGGGTGTCCACCACACAGGAGATAAGCACATGAAAATCGGTCGTTACTACAGACAGCCACAAGGCGGCGCCCTTCCCACACAGTGGGGCGACTACGACACTCCCTACGTCACCGTAGACAAGTCGGAATACCGCTACCAGAAGCCGGGTCCGCCCCTGATGCTACGCGGTCGACACGAGCACCGGCAGCAGCCGAGACCCGTAGGCGTCCGTAGCATGGTGGAGCAGCATCCTGCCTCGGCGGTGCCAACAGGCTTCGACATCACCGGCGGTAGCCTCGGTAGCTTCGGCGGCGATCCCAACATGGGCACGCTCTCTGGGTCGTTGTTCTCCGACTCGCCCTCCGTCGGGCTGGACTACGCGGACCAAACCAGCGCGCATTACGAGCAGGGCAACCCGGAGCAGAGCGTCGCTCTGGGTATGTACCCCGGCCCCGCGATGCTCGCGGCCAAGGTCAAGAGCTTCTTCAAGCACCCGGTGGTGCTCGCGCTGCTCGCCCTCGGTGGTATCTACATCGCGTACAAGCTGTTCGTCCAGCCCCGGCTGTTGACCAACCCGGCTCCGCCGACGCGGCGTCGGTACCGTCGTGGGGGCAAGACCGGTCCTCGGAAGAAGGGCTCGCGCAAGCCTCCGCCCCGGAACAAGTCGTTGAGCATCTACGCCAAGAAGCGGGAGCGCAACACGGACGGTACCTTCAAGAAGACCAAGTAGGAGATCTCGATGACCATTTTTGCAGAAAGGGCGAGTGAGTCGCAGGTGCTGGGCAAGTACAAGCACAGCATCTCGGTCCTGCCGGTCGAAGACCTCGTGCACTTCAAGGGCATGACGGTGCGGCACGCGCGGGAGGTGCTCAACGCCACGGCCAGAATCCTCAACGCCCTGCTGCACAATGCCCCGGCAGGCTACCCCGCCTCGGTACGGCGCGAGCTCCGCAACGTGATGTTCCACGTTCGTACGGCGCTGTCGCAGCTGGACGCCTACATCGGCGCCGGGTACTACCAGGACGACGACATCTCCAAGGTGCCTGGCGTCGAGGATGGCATCTACAACCATCATCAGGCCCTCAAGAAGGCCCAGCAGCAGTGGGGGATCTGGATGGCGCTCGAGAAGCAGGAGAAGAAGCAGGGTCTCAAGGGTTTCGAGGAGCTGACCGGCAACACCACAGCTTCGGATGTCTCGGACGTGGGCTACGGCTACTTCGGCTACGCCGATTACGGCTCTGCCCTCGGTTACGAGGAAGAAGATGACGACCTGGGCAGCGTGTTCACGGACGTCCTCGCAGAGATGGGCAAGCCCGTGAAGGGCCAGCGCTGGGGTACCGTCGGGCTCGCGGTAGCGGGTGCTGCAGCTCTCGTAGGTCTCTACGTCTGGCGGGGGAGGAAGTAAATGAAGGCTCTGACCACGAAGGTTGACTGGTCCCGGTGGGGTGTAGCGCTCGGCGTCGTGGCCGTGGCAGCCCTTACCTGGTGGAGGGTATCGAAGAAGTGACACACTTTGACTTCATTGAGATCGGTACATCCGACTTCAACACGCTCGCAGAGCGCGCTGGACCCCAGCATCGCGGCTTGTCTGTAGAGCCGATCAAGAAGTACTTGAGTCGATTACCCGTCAAACCACTCGTAACCAAAGTGAACGCAGCCGTGTCTGATAAACCTGGACAGTGCGTCGTCCACTATTTGGATGAGCACACGATCCAAGCACACGGGCTGCCCAACTACTTGCGAGGTTGCAACTCCATCGACAGCCCCCACCCCACAGTTTCGCGATGGCTGCAGAAGAAGGGGTTACCAACGAGTTTGGTTCGCAAAGACACCGTGCCCAAGATAACGTACTGCGACCTCATTCAGCGCTTCGGCGTGAGCTCGGTAGATCTGCTCAAGGTTGACACCGAAGGCCACGACGGCGTCATCCTGCGCTCACTCATCGCGTGTTGTGAGCAGCAGCCAAGTCTACTCCCCAAGCAGATCGTGTTTGAAAGCAACAAGCTGACCGACCGACGCGAGGTCAACTACCTCATAAAACTTCTGGAAGCGCACGGTTATGAACTCGTTTCGCGTGGGCACGACACGAAGATGAAACTCAAGGGCACGACGGCAGCGTTCAGCAGCATCACCGACTTGGATGTCGTGTGGGGCAAAGCCAAACAACCACTCATCGCAGCTGGGCTAGGGGGCCTCGCGCTATGGCTGGCCAGGAAGTAGCCGTGCGAATCGCCATGTTCACCAACAGCTACCCCCCAGCCACGAGCGGGGTAGCTACGTCTGTCAAGACGTTGGTGGACGGGTGCCTCGACCGCTTCTACCCGACCATCGTTATCACCCCCGGCCTAGACGGCGGCTGGGCACACCCACTGCCCGAGGTGCTTGCGGTCCCTGCGCTGACACCTCTCAACGACCACATACAATTCGCGGCTCCCAACGCAGCCAAAATTACAGCGCGGCTGAAAAAATTCCAACCAGACGTGATCCACACCCACCAGCCCCACCTGCTGGCGTACACCGCCGCCCAAGTCGCCATGAACCTGCGTCGGCCTCTGGTCTTGACGTGGCATACGGATTACCACGGCATCGTCAAGGGCGCGACCAACAGCCAGATAGCCGCCAACGCTGCCGAGCTGTCCGCGCTGGCCTACGCCAAGCTCTGCTCGGTGGTGGTGGTGGTCCCGAGTCGGGCCGTGGCCAAGCTGCTCAAGGACATGGGGCTGTCACGCATAGCAGTCGTGCCCAATGGTGTCACGGAACAGAGCCAGAAAATAACCGGCCCGATGTTCCGCGCACGCCACAACATCCCGGCTGACGCCCTCGTCGTGGGCCACGTCGGGCGCCTGTCGCCCGAGAAGAACCCCCAGGCGCTGGCCGAGGTGTTCCGCAACGTGCCCAACGCGGTGGTCCTGGTCGTGGGCGATGGTCCCTCGAAGGCCCTGCTCGAAAAGGCGCTCCCCTCGGCGCGGTTCACGGGGTTCCTCAAGGGCGACGAGTTGCACGGTGCCTACACCGCCATGGATTGCTTCGTGACCACAAGCCGGTGCGAGACGGACGGTCTGGTCGTTAAGGAGGCGCTCACGGCGGGGACGCCTGTGCTGGCCTACGCGGCCACGCCGGGTATTCAGGACAACGTGCGCGAGGGGCTCGACGGCTTCTTGTGCGACACGCGCAAGGGGCTGGCCAAGGTTCTCCACAATTTGTGTACCAACCGACCTCGGTTGCAGCTCCTGGCACGGAACGCCCGTGCCGGTGCGGGCCGATTTAGCCGAAAAATCTTCGTAGACAAGATGCTGTATGTCTATGAACATATTACTGGAACAGTCTGTAGAAAGGAGCATGTCGCATGATACAGAACCGTGCGCGCCAGATCTTGGAGCACGCCATCACTGCCGCTGACGGTGCTGTGGTAGTCAAAGCTCGCAAGCTCGCTCAGATGGCCCCCGGAGCACAGTGGTACGTTCAGGTCGATCACCTCCGCCAGCACATGCTCGACAAGGGCATGGTCCTCGACGAGCCCCTATTTACTGCACCGCTGCTGCCCAAGGGGCCTATCAGCAAAAGCAGAGGACTCGGTAGTAGTGTAGGTGCGGGTGCGACAACCTGGGACCGTTGGATACAGCCCCTTGCCAGTATCTTCGGTTACTTCGCGATGGCAGGCGTGGCCGGATACCTGGCGTACTACGCGTACCAGAAGACCATCGGTAAGGAATCAGATCGTCCCCAACGCCGCCCGACGCGTCGGCGTCGCCCGACCCGGATGCGTATCGCAGGGCGTCGCGCGTAGACGCCTATATATAAGGAGAAGCCAATGCCCAGCTACGAAAAGACCGACATGCACAGTCACCGGCACCCCTTCCTCGGGGAGTCTGAGGGTGAGCGTGTGCAGGAGGGCGACCAGAAGCTCTTCGACTACTACGGCGTGGAGCACGGCTCGGGCGTCTTCGACGACCGTAACAGCATCTTCACGGAGGAGCCCTTCGGCGGTGAGTATGTACCCTTGCTCGACGCGGACCCGGAGGTCCAGGCTGCGAAGGTGTACCTCGACGGTGCGGACAAGAGCGCAGATACGACGGTTAGTAAGAGCGATCCCGTCAAGCTCGTCACGCCTCTGGTGACAGGCCTGCTCCGTGCAGCGGTCTCCTACGGTATCCTCCGCACCTTCGACGTGAACAAGAAGACTTCCAAGAAGGTGGCGATCACCTTGGGCGTTCTCGAACTCGTGGGCGTTCTGACGGGCAACTGGTTGCGGGATAAGGTCGCGGACCTCCCAAAGGCGCCTGTGACAACAACCGCACCGCCGAAGCCGACAGGTAAGTAGAGGAGCGAGCGCGTGGCACTTTTGAGTCTAAAACCTGAAGATTTTAGCTACCGCCTGCCTAATTTCGGCTTGGGTACCGTTGTGCACGAAGATGGAACGCATAATGGCACGGGAAACTATGTACCTCTGCTTACCGACAGCCTCGGTGCAGACTTCACCGAGGGTATCCGCTACAGCCTTCAGAATATCACTCAGATGGTGATGTCGGGTGGCATTAACCAGGACGTCATCAAGAGTGCTAAGAAGATGTTGGAGGATCATCCTGGCGACAAAAAGTTGCAGGATGCGCTTCTCGGTACATTGGGCTTCGACTTCACCGGACCCAAAAATTTCAAGAATGGTTGGGAGACGCTCCGAAACGCGATGGCCACAGGCAGCGTTCCAGGTGTGGCGCAAGCCAAGGCTGAGTATGCGAAGCAGCTGGGCAAACTCACTAGTAAGTTACCCCCGCACTTACGGGACAGCCCCATTGGCAAAGAACTACTCACGGGCGCACAAGACCCTGTAAAAGTCGCGGACCACATCTTCAAGCTAGGAGAGAGCATCGCCAAGGAAGGCGTGGGCAAGAATGCGTCGGAGTTGGGTGGAAAAGCACTCTCGCTGGTCTATGCGCAGTCCTACTCTAGCGTCAAGCAGGGCATGGATACCTATGTGCTCCCTTTCTTGGCGAAGGGTTCTGACGCACGGAAGATCTACACTGCCACGACAGGTACTGTCAGCATCTACAAAGACCTGGAGAAAGATACCCAAGCACTGGTCAACAAGTACAAGTGGGACCGTGGCGCAGAGATGGACGCTGCCGGTGTTGCAGCTTGCGGCAAGCTCGCGGCCAAGACGATCAAGGCCGTAGGTGACTTCGCCGCAACGCTAGGCGCGGACAAAGAGGTTACCGACGAAATCTCGGCTTGGGCCGGTGTGCTGACAGGCTGTGTCTCAGGCATCGCCGCAGGTGCAGCGACGGGTCCTTGGGGTGCTGCTGCGGGTGCCGTGGCTTGTGGCGTGGCAGTGATCACAAAGGCGCTCGTGACCTTCTTCACTACCGAGCCGGACAAGCGCGACAAAAATCAACTCGCTGTGTTCTTCCCGTACAAACCCCCACCAAAGAAAGCGGGTGCGGTCGATCTCCAGCAGTCCTACCTTGACCAAGTCAGCGCGGTTGCGTCGGACTCCGAGCGTCTGGCCAACATCCTGGCAGAGTACTACAACTTCACGAGTTACGGGCCTTCAACAGCGCTTTCAACTCCAACGTCGCGTGCAGATCACCATAAAGGTGGGATGTATTGGCGCGTCACCAATACGGACAGATACGCCAACTGGTTCGTTCCTGTTGGATCACAACATCCAACGGCAGGTAGTGGGTATGGGCAGTACCCTGATCTGGCCAACAGCAGCTTCGCGGCCAAGGGCGAGCGAAAGCAGCCCACGGGATTTACCATGGTCCATGCGCTCACCGCCTTGGACAAGACGGACTTCCTGGGACAGAGCGGCCTCAACACAGCGGGCAGCTGGGTACGTAACTTATTGTTCATCTTCGCCGGTCCTAAACGGCACGGCGCTGAAAAAGCGGTGGGTGCAGAAGGTACAAAGGCAAGGCCACCAGGCTGCGGAAAGGGCCAGCTTCACGGTTCCTGTACGGAAGAGGATTCTATCTACTCACGCTGGTACGATGTCAACGTCAAGGCTGTCGAGCACATGGCGTCCATCGCACGGAACCCGCGTAAGTTAGAAAAGGCTGTACAGTTCCTTGAAGGGTACATGCTTGGATACAAGGAAGATCGTACCCAGAATTGGTTGGAAGACTTCTGGGAAGCCGTCACAGATACAGCGTCTGACACACTCGACCTGTTTGGCTTGTCTTCCATCTCCGATGCACTCAAGTGGGGCTTGTCCGACTACGATCTCCCTGCACCCTTTGATAAAGACCTCACCATAATGAGCGAGACGCAAATCCGCACTTGGGTACTCAAGAACGCGCCCATCGCCTTCGAGACATTTCGGCGGATGGATGAGATCTTGAACTTCTTCGCGGCGGTCACGATGTACGAGACGAGCCGCACTTTGGACCTGTCGCGGCAAGCGGCGACAGCATCTGCCGCGCTGCAAAAGAAGGTGCCTGCAAAAGACGTGGCAGGCAACTTGCTGCCATATCCCCAGTGGTGGGCCTACCTGGGCGAGCAAGGTATCCCCCTTAGCTTCTACGCAGTCGGTGGAGGTCATAGAGGCGAACCCGACGACGCAGAGGACGACGACCATTATCACAAGTGGTGTTGGTCAAACCTCGAAGGCTGCGAAGCGGGCCGACCAAAGACAGAGATGGTCGGGCGGGTACTGGCGTGTGCCGACGGCAAGTTCGGTTGTGGCAAAGACGGGTGCTACGCCCAGTTTCGAGCGCAGCTCATGACGAACAAGGACTTCTGCGCCGCCAAGGAGATGGCGTACCTTCGTGTGTTGTCCGGTTTCTCGTTCATCCACATGCAGTACGTAGGCAGCATTCAACGGCAACAAACAACGACCAACGACGCCATCGCGGTTGCCTACACCGAACGGGTACAGACGGCAAAAGACCCGATGGGACCGCTTGGCAAGTGCATTGATCTTCGTGAACGCAGAACTTTCAAGCACAGCCAGGCGCTGTACCAGCTTCACCGCCACTGGGCGAAGGGTGGCAAGCCTCGTAAAGCACCCCGCTGGTCGGGGCCGGTAGATGCGTTGTACAAAGCATCACCCACGTTCAATGGGACGCACCCACAAAAGTCGGTGACTGCCATTCAACACGCTGGGTTCAAGACGGCGTACTTGAAGGGGGCCGATGGTAAAGTCTCGCTACAAGCGATAGACACGGGCCATCGCATCGCGTCGTTGTACCTGCGCTTGCGAAAGCACGGAGCGATCATCAACAACGTGCAGCAAAAAGCGCGTATCCAGGCGCACTTGGATCAACGTGCGGTGATGACCTTGGGCATGGTGCGAGCGCTGCTCCGCGACGAGCCGAAGCAGCGGACGATGATCTTGCAGATCACAGCCGAAATCCTCAATGGCGAGCAGGACTTTAAGACCTCCGTGAAGGCGCTCTCCGGGTACGCCTCCAAGTGTAACAAGGTACAGTACAAGGACACGAAGGGCGGCTGGCAACGCTTCGCTCCCTACGCGGATGTCTGCTGGAACGCAGCTTGCTGCCCCTCACCGTTCTATGCCAAGAACGTGGAGCTCTGCGCCAAAATCGCCAAGCAAGGCATCAAGTGCCCCAAGCAGTGCACTGACCGCAAGCTGTACCTTTACGACCCAGCGATACGTCCTACCAGTTGGCCCAAAGGCTGTGCCACGACACCGTGGGAAGTCACCGTTGGCGCCAAGCCATGTCCTGGTGTGACCATCCCAAGTTGTCCCAGCAAGGCACCAGCGACGAAGCCTGCTGCTACAAGCGGGTTCGGGGCCAATGTCGTGGACGCCGGTATCCGCTTGACGCGTCCGAGGGCGTTTAGCAGCAACGTCTTGGCCGTGCCGGAATTCTTCCGGCAGACGCGGGAGGAGTCCGCGCGCTTCTACGGTTGGGACACGTACTTGAAACACCTTGAACACAGTCGCCAAGCGCTGATCAAGCACAAAGCGAAACAAGCGAAACTGGTTAAGGAAGCTACTGCTAAACGCAAAAAATATCTGCTCATCGGTGGAGGCGCCCTCGCGGCAGCTCTCGTCGCGGGCTTGGCTATCAAGGAGATTTACTGATGTTGATCGAACTACTTCTCGGGGGCGGCGTGGCTGCCGGTGCCGCGTACTACATCGCCACGCGCAAGAGCAAAAGCAAGAAGACTGTGAAGACCGTGGAGACCGACACGTCGCTGACTTTCCCAAAGTGGTCCAAGGCGAACCTGCCCAGTGGCGGCGGCTACGAGCAAAAGCCTATCAAGAAGAAGGCCAAGAAGAAGGCCAAGAAGAAAGCGGCGCCGAAGCCACCCTGGGGCGAGGGCAGGGGCGGTATCAAGACCGCCGCAGACTCCAAGCGTGAGCAAGAGCTGAAGAAGATGGCTGCGTTAGCAGCGAAGCTCAAGAGGATAGAGGCGCAGAAGAAGCACGCCGCACTCCGCAAGATGTTCGGCTTGTCCCAAGAAGAACTCCAGGGACTGCTCAACCGCTGTGCCGCGACACCTGGTCAAGGGCTGTGTCCCCAGGTACTCGCAGCTCTCGATAAGATCTCGGGGGGTGGAAGTGGTCCAACTGCTGTCCAAGGCAAAGCTCTCATCGGCATCCGGCGTGGTCCGAGCTGTGTCTCAGGACCGACCTCGACCAACTGCGCGCCGGGCTCGGTGCTCAAGGCGACGCACGATCTCATGGCTGCGTGGTGCCTCAATAATCAGGGCAACCCTTTCTCTGTCAAGCCGACCAAGAAGGGGCAGGGCAAGCTCAGCTGCGATGTCAAGGGTACCAAGCACGACCTTTTCAAGATCGGCCAGAAGTACTACGCTGTACATCGGCCCCCCACAGGAAGTCGACCCCAACCCAAAAACGACGCGACCAAGAACAACGTCGAAAACCTGACCAACTTCATCCAAGGTGGCGGTGGTGGCCAGACCATCAAGTTTTAGGAGAAAAACATGCCTACCATGCTTATGATACATCCCCCGGAGCTCGGTAAGTCTGACTTCCAGAAGGCTATCGACAACTGCAAGTCCACACCGAAGGCTGGGATGTGTCCGACCATCCTCAAGCAAGCGCAGGCGGCAGGTCTGTACTCACCGCCCACGAAGGCCTCTGTCAAGCAGCCCACCCTGCTGCTCGGCGTGGTCTGTACCAAGAGCGGCTCGCTGCGCCTGCGCAGCAAGCCGGTCAACGGGGCCATCGTACGCAAGGTCGCCAAGGGCACCACCGGGCGCTTCCAAGCGACCAACGTCACAGGGTGGGTCGAGTTTCGCCCCGATGACGGCGGTAAGTACGGCTTCGCGGCGGCGAAGTACATCTGCCCGCAAGATCTGGCGCTGGTTACAGACATCGTGGACCTTCCGAGCCAGTACATCAACCTCAGCCACGGCTACACGACAGGCGCAAGCGTCAAGCAGCCGGGAGGTCCCGTCACGGGTGCAGGCTCCTTCGGTGCCACGATCTGCACCAAGAAGGGACCGCTCAACGTGCGTACGAAGCCCTCCCTGACCGGCAGCGCCATCATCGCGAGGCTCGCCAAGGGCACCTCGGTAGTCGCGACGCCCACCACAGGCGCCTCCTGGGTAAAGGTCAGGACCGCGACGGGCAAGGTTGGCTACGCCAGTGCCAAGTACGTCTGCCGCGCCACCTCGGCGGGCTCACTCCCGGCTGACCTCGGCACGAAGAGTGGCCTCAAGACCGGTGCGGGCGCGTCGGTGGCCGATAAGGCGCTCGCGCTGTCCAAGTACACACCGCTCCTGCTCGGCGTAGCTGGGCTGCTCGGTGTCCTTCTTGTCCTGCGTCGCAAGAAATAAGGAGAACCAGATGAAGCCTTTCTACAAGAGAACCGAGTTCTGGGGTTGTTTCCTCGTTGCCGTGCTGGGCGCATTCCTGGCATCGGACCTCGTGGCCGAGACACACCTCGCCTACAAGATCTCCGGCCTGGTCATGACCGTACTGACAACGCTTGGCTACACTGCGGGGCGTAGCTACGTGAAGGCTAAGCGACCTGCACCGCCGTTCAACATCGAAGACCTGACCAAGCTCGTGGGGCCGCTGCTTGGCCTCCAGAACGCGAAAAAGAAGAAGCCCAAGGGCGAGGTGAAGGTCGTTGTGGATAACAAGCTCACACAGGAAGATGTCAAAGGTCTGTTCGATGAGGTTGATGCGGCCAAGAAGGACAAGCCTGAGAAGCCGATCATCAAGAAGGACAAAAAGAAGGAGTAGCCCATGGCCTACGTGATCAAGAACCCCTTCGGCTACGAAGGCGAGTCCATCGGCGCTGGCGACGTGGCCAAGAAGGTCATCAAGAAGACCGTCGGCGTAGAACCCTGCGAGCCCTGCG
>Ga0080013_1005596_pt1 | contig 11624 bp, 12 predicted proteins | sample ETNvirenome_6_85_FD_69236 | JGI IMG/M metagenome (GOLD analysis project Ga0080013, IMG submission 69236) | Marine viral communities from the Pacific Ocean - ETNP_6_85 (SPADES assembly) (version 2) | ecosystem: Environmental > Aquatic > Marine > Oceanic | place: Pacific Ocean | collected 2013-06-19
ATCAGTCGGGTCGTTCACATAACCACCTTCTTTTTCAAGAACATGTTCTATAATTTCATCGAAACTTATCATTTCATAACCTTATTTTAAAATTTAGAATTGTAATATAGCGTAATCATATCTTAATGATAATGCAATATCAACTGGTTCATTTGATCCAAAATCCAATCCACCGAAATCAGCAGATAATATAAATGCACCTTTAAGTGTCCATTCTTCAACAATATCTCCAACAGGACCTAATACATTAATGGTTACATCTTTCTTATAAAAATCCGAGTATCCATCTCTACCAGTTACAGATTCATGTGATAATCTTACCCACTCCATTACTGATTGAGCTGCTGATGGAACGATTGGATCATATAATGTTATATCCAAAGCTCCCCATTCACCAGTACCTTTTACATATCTTTTAACATTCATGTGATGTAACTTGATTTCTTCAAAAGTTATCTTAGGTCGTGCAACCTTATTAATTAAATATGCGGGAACACCATCAATTTGCATTATAAACCTATTTTTAACTTTAGGTTCATATGGTGTAAACATTATGTCATTAGCGTCAATCAATTCAGCCATTATTATTCTCCAATTTTAATTATATACTTTCATATATAAATATCATAAATCTTAAAAAATATTATCTATTATTCTGGAAACGTAGCACCAGTGGGTTGAACTGTAAAATCAAGAACAATAAACTCAGCAGTTCTCGTTGGTTGAATGAATATTTGTCCATACAATATATTTCTATCAACGACATCTGGAGTATTATTTGTATCATCCATCACTACTCTAAATGCGGTTAATCCACTATTAGATTGAACTTGTTCTAAATATGGATTAACAATAGCTAAAAATCTTCTTCTTGTTGATGAATTGTTTTGTTCAAATACCAAAAATCTTGAAGAACTTGCAATAAACTTCTTCAATTTAATAAGAAGTCGTCTTACATTTATTCTATCTAAAGATGATGCTTTCTTTTGTAAAGTCTTTTGACCCCATACAGTTACACCTTGACCAGGAAATGTTGCAATTGGATTTACACTTGATTCATACAGTGTATCACGATTTGCATGCGTTAATTTTCTCTCTGCTTGAATTGCAGTTTCAATTCCACCACGATTTAGACCAGCTGGAGCAAACCAAGGATGTGCAACTTTATCATTAAATGCAAATATTCCAGGTATCACAACTGATGGTGGTACCCATCTATTTGTTCCTACTTGATTATCAGGAACTTGTACCCAAGGCCAATACATAGCCGCATAATTAGAATCATAATCTTCCGCTTCAGTAGTAGCTTGAGTAATGGTTGATGCATATGGTACTGGGTCAGCTACAACAAAACAATCACCTCTTTCTTCACAAACATCAATTGCCTTTGAAATAATTGGTGCGTGATATTGTTGATTTAATCCAGGCATCAATACCAAATTAATATCATATTCATCTTGATTTTTCAATAAATTTAATGCTCCATAGTAAGCTTGTCCACCATCAGCAGTAGTTGTATTATCAGGATGGAAACATTGTGTATTTTCATCTGCTATTTTGTCATAAAATGTACATTTATTTACATTTCCTGATCCTTGGAATTTACCAACCGCGTCAAATCCAGCATATCCATTATCACCACCACTAAAACCACCACCACTAGAACCACTACCACTTTGTGGTAACGATGCTGAATAATCTGGAACTCTTACCTCTCCGTTCTCATCCAAATAATCATCAGTTGGACTAAGAATTTCAATCCTTACATATTTAGATTTATTTGTATACGAACCACTTAATTGTATAAAAGGATCTGTAGTGCCAATATCTCTCGTCACCATAACTTGGTCACCAATCAATTTAGGTGCGAAATTCTTTGCGTTAGGATCCATACTTAAATTATTCCAAGTTTCAAGAATTTGTTTTCTTTTTATGCTATCATCACCCCGTCTAATTAAAAGTGAAAATGTTCCTTTTTTCTTATTAACACCGGTAACTTCATATCTAAGATTATGTTGAGAACCACTTACAAGAATATTATTCTTTCTTGCAGTTGAATCGGCGTTATTTAAAATAGCACCATCTGCAAGTGTATAAAGTTTAAATGAATTTCCTTCCGTTGATGTATCTGTTCCACCTTCTTGTGCGTTTGCAGAACCAGTTTTTTTACTTCCATCAGATCCTACTGCTAATCCTCCAACAAAAGGAGTTGTTGCAACACCATCACCCCCTCTAGATGGATGAAATGCTTTTGGAAAGTAAAATGCATTTGAAGAAGATGCAGCAGATAAATTACCATCAGTACCGGTAGATGTAGCAGTAAAAAATAATGCTCCAGAAGCTTCATTAAAACTAGCAGTTATATTTAATCCATGTAATGATGAACTACCAATCGCACCTGCTAAATTTAACATTGCAGATTGACTCGTTGAACCTGTTGCCCAATATAGTTCTGTAGCAGAATTATTAAAATTTTTGGGTTCTGTAACTGCAACAAAATCTACACCACCAATAGTTACTTGTTCATTTAAAAGATTTTTACCTGGTCTATCTGCAGATGAAGAAGGATCCATTAATAAAGAACCTGACGCTGTATTAGCACCAGTCGTTACCTGTTCTGAACTATGAGTTATATTTGCAGATGAATAACTACTATCTAATATTCTAACAACTGTTAATTTATCTGAATGTTTTAAATAATTTTCTGCAGTGTGTGATGTTAAATATTGATAATATTGTGAACCACTTTTAAAAGAATCTCCAAATCTTTGTTGAAATTCTGAATATGATGATACTACTGTTGGAACTAATGCTGGACCTTTTACTGTAGGACCAATAATTGCAGCCCCTATTTCAGCGATAGCAGCCGGTAAAAATGTTTGATCTACTTCTTTTGTAAATACACCTGGACTGACGATTTTTTCTGCCATGGAGAGTCTCCTGTAAATTTATTATTTCAAGGTAAAATACTTTAATATCCTATCAAGCAAATAGGATCATTCATATATAAATATATGATTCTTTTTTAAAACATCTATATTTATATTGCTTATTCAGATTTATTTGAAATAAATGTTCCTGTTTCTGGATCTAAAGTTCCATCACCGTACTTTTCAGTTATTTTTTCAATAAATTCTCGTTCACCTTTTTGAATCTCTACAAATTTATTTTTTAATTCATTTTCACCGTCATCAAGAGAACTTAATTGTTGTTCTAACCTTATCCTAGCAATAAATAATTGACCTAATGATTGTTGAATATCAATATATGATCGTTGAAATCCTTTAATTTTATTCATTTCTTCTTCTGTAAATTTTGATTTTTCTGCCATTGTAACCTCCTAATATTTATATACATATATATATATCATTTAATTATTAAAAAAAACAATTATTTTCCTACTTGTTTATCTGTAGCATCACCCTCAAACCCAAATATAACTTTTGACGGTGATATTCTTTTCTGTAACTGTGATATTTTATTTGTAACAACTGAATTTGTATATTCTGGTAATAAATAAGCTTTTGTAACTACAGAAAATGTAGATTTAATTAATCTTTCAGAATCAGCTACCAATTCTGATGCATCAGCTATCGATTCTAAATTACATAAAAATTTATATTCAGTTCCATCACCCCAATAACTATTATTATGTTCCATAAATTCCTCAACTAAAAAATTCATCTGTTCCATATAAGAAGTTAATAGAATAAACTCATAAGTAATATCTACAAAATTTGGCATTGTTGTAACCAAATTTTCATATGTTGGTTTTTTTCCAGTTTGAACAGAAAATCTATCATACCTATTACTCTTTGACCATTTAGATTGTCTTAAAACATCAGAATATTTTCTTTGGACATCATGTTCAAAACCTTGAGGTAATTCTGTATTTTTAGAAACTGTTGTTCTTTTTAAAACAATAACAGGTAAAATTATAGTATTATTTTTATCTCTTAATACACCTCTTTTTCTAACATTTACCCATCTTTCTTCATTACCATATAAAACTGGAACTTTAATCTTTTCATTTGCTTCTTTAATAGAAGGTCTTATAACATCTTTTACATAACTCATAATAGATGTATCTACATCTTTTAATAGTATAGCATAATTTTTATCAAAATTTAAACCTGGAATAATAGATTCACGACTGTTTCCTCTACCAGTAGTATTACGAGATGATATCTGCTCATCTCTTCTTACAGTTGTTTTATCTACTACCTGTCTATTTGTTATAGGTTTAACGGCCATTATTTATTCCCCATTTGTTTTTGATACATTTTTTTATGTCTTAATGCCTTAAGTTGATTTTTCTTATTCTTTACTTTACCTTTAAATTCTTGAGATTTTACAGCACTTGTATCAACCTTTGAAATAGCTATCTCTCTTTGAATATCTATTTCTATTGGTGCAACTCCAGTCTGACTTTTATCACCAGTCCCCACATTGTCCAATTTATTTAATATCTTACCCATCAATTGTTCTACTTGAAGATTACCATTTGATTCTGGTTTATAATAATGTTTTCTTTCACCATATACATCTTCATCTTCAACCACATTTCCATTTACCTCTTCCTCTTTTTTAGGTAAAGGTTTATAATTTGGACTATCTGTATCAAACTTTGTTATTTTTTTACCAAATATTTGTTTAACTGCCATTTTATCTTGGTCTTTCTTCTATTTGTAATGAAGATTGTCTCATTCTATGTGCTGTTGCCTTAATCTGATGTTTAAAACTTGGATGTCCTGCAATTAATTGTGGTTCGGTTGTACCATTTATTTCAAAATAAAAATCATTCCAATCCACAATATCACCGATTTCAGGATAAAAATTTGCTTCTTCCAACGATGTTCTATGAAAATATAATTCAATTGCTGTATTTAAATCTGATCCCAATCCATCATTTATCTCAATTGTTGGTTCTGTAAAGTTTATTAAACAATTAACTCTAAATCCTTTTCCGAAATATTTTGTTGTTGATTCACCATATATATTAGCAGTTGTTTCATCAACTTCAACTTTATAAATATCTACAACCTGACCAACTATTTCATCAATGAGTTCTTCATTCATTACATCAAATAAATTGATTTCCTTTTGAGGAACAAAAAATGGTTTTGTTGCTTGAGTTGTAGTTGTTCCCTTATCTGTTCTTGTGGACAAAATTCTTCTCCTAGGCTATGTAAATACCCAAAGGTGCTTTTGATAAAACTTGTTGATTTGCATCAGCCTGCTCTTGTTCCGCCTTTGTCATTTCTGTTAAAGATACAGATTCTAAAAATACTTTAAGTTCTTCTAATAATTGAGCCTTTTCTTCTCTTCCCTCTGTTTTCAATGAATCACCATCCAAAGTAACTTCTCCATTTGGTAATGGCATATTTGCATATTTACTTCTAATTATTCCAAGTAATTCTTTTGATAGTGCTAATGTAAATTTTCTTATCCATTGTCTTCCAGGTGAATTTATTTCATGATATGTTATAAATTTATATGGTGCATTACTTGGATCTGATACCTTTTGGTTTGTCCATGTTCTATTTGTAGAAGATTTTTCATCTTTAACATAATATTGAAAATATATTTTATCTCCAGCATCAGTAGATTCAGGTCTTGGAAATATTCTTAATTCATTATTTATTAACTCAAATGAATATGCAGATTTTCTAACCAAATCATTTGTTTCAATTGCCTGTGCTCTGGCTATATCATATGATATAGGTCTTAATATAAAAGAAACTGCCGGTGCAACATTTCCCATTCCAAATGAATCTAACATCTGCCTTTGTTCAAATGAACCAGCAAATGGATCATAAAATCTTGTTATTGCAGAAGGACCTTGATTAAATATCCTTTGTATTTCTAATCTTTTACCGGAATGAGAACTACTTAAGGTAGATTCAGTTTTTAAATCATAAACTTGTTTACTACCTGTAAGAGTTATAGAACCAGAATGTAATGTTAATCCACCACCAGCCTGTACAGCCTCACCATATTGTTCTGATAAAAGAAATGTTGATCCCATATGGGGTGATTCAGGTTCATGAGAACCAGTTGAACTCATAGCAGAACCACTAATTCTATCAGTTGAACCATAATGTTCCCATAACCAATTCTTCATATTATAATGATTTATTTGTTGTGAATATTCTGACACTGATTCTTCAAATGTTGCATAAATTGAACCACTATTGAACTCCAATTGCATAATAGGATGTCCAAGTTTTCTAGCTACATATTTACAAACATTCAAACTTTCAGATTGAAATTGTACATCCGAATCATATGTTCCATATGGTGTTGAACCTGTAACTTGTATTGGTGTAGTTGGATCTTCATATAAATAAGAAAATTTTGACACTATTGTTCTCCATTAAAATAATACTATTATTCATCTATAAATATATAATGCAAACAAAAAAGGGATAGAATTAACTATCCCTTTTAAGTTGTTTATTACTTTAGTAATTAAGTAATTAAATATTACTTATTAACCATCAGTACATGTTGGAACAGTAGCACTTGTGCTATGACCCCATACATAATATGTTGATGTAGATTTTCCAACAAAGGTTAATTCAAACGCTTGTGGAATTAGTAGGTCAATAACATCATTATCAACAGCAGAGCAATAAACTACATCTACAGAATCGGTATCACCTTCGTGATGATGAGTAACGGTGCCTTCAAATGTAGCTGAAACTGCATCCGCAGAAAATACGATATCCTCATTAGCTACAGCACCACCGACATAAACAAAATGATATTTTACCCCTACTTCTGGTGTAGGCATTAAATGTATTATTTCTGAACCAATACTTTGTGGAATCATAGTAGTTCTTCCACCATGAGTTGCTTTTGTTACTGTAATTGCTGTTGCTGAACCAGAAACTGGATTTATTATTTGAACTTGTGTATCACCAGTAGCCGTTAGTTTACCATTAATTGTTCCACCATCTGCTATAGAAAGTGCACTTTCTTTATTACTTACTTTATATTTACCTATTCTTTTTGCCATTTTATTTCTCCAAAATGTTGAGTCACTACTCTCTTGGGTTTTTAATTCTTTTTTATACTAACCATGTTTAGTGACTACTCTGGTTAGTTATAGATATACTATAATTTTACTAATTACTTAAAATGTGTCATTGTCATAATATGTATCTCTATCAAAACTATCCTGAAATTTATTTTTTATTTTATTAAAATATTTTCTAAGCTTTCCAGGTTTATATTGTTTTGCTGCAGACTCCAATTTAAATGGGGCTTCTTTTTTCCTATCTACTAATTTTCCTCTAATATATGTTTTTGCCATTATTTTTCTCCAATTATATACATTAATAAATATCCACATAAAAGAAAAACCACTCAGATTAATGAGTGGTTTTTCATTTGTTATTTTGTTAATTAACTAACTTATATTAAGTTGGTATCTTTAACATGGATCTTACCATAGAACTCTGGTCTAATCATCTTCTTAGCGTAACGAGTCATCACACCTTTACGTGGAGTAAAGTCGGATGGATCATACACAAGAGGAGTCATAATCAGTGGAACATATGGGGCGTAAACCGCACCTGTTTCAAGGAAGTTACTACCTCTAAATCCAACCAAAACAGTATTTTCAGTCATATAAGGATTCTTATAGACAGTATATCTATTTTGTATTGAACCTACAGATTGAACACCCATAGCGAAACTTGCTTTATTACCATCAGTATTACTCATATATCCAGGTAATGATTCAAGTACAGTAGCTATCTTTGGAGATACAACAACAAAATTAGCACCACCTCGAAGTGTCAAACGATGTATTTCATTAGATACTTTTTGTATCTTCTGAACAAGTGTTTGCCACCATTCGAATCGTGTACCATAGAATGTTGTAATAGCCCAATCAGATTCTGCATTACCAGCACCATCATAATCTTCACCAGGAGTTACTGACCAATAATCTATTGTTTGAGCATCATGAATTAACATATCAAGGATTTCTAAATCGATTTCCATTGAGATGTATTCAGACAACATTGAAGTTAGTTCAGCTTCAGCGTCTACACTATGATAGGCGTTCAAGTCTTGAGCTAATTCAGGTGTCCATACTGCTTTCAACTTACGAGTTTTAGCAACAATTGCCTGACTTCTTAATTGTAAGTCAATTTCAGGTATTGATAATGTATCAGAAGTAGCATCACCTGCAGTATCTTCAAAGTCACCTCTATTAGATTCAGTAGGTTGTTTTGAATAAATTACAGCTAATGTTCCAAAACTTGAAGCAGCACCAGTACTTGATGAAACAACAAAACTTACAGAGTTATCACTACCAACTTTAGTAAACTGTGGAAGTACTTTTGCAGTTACTGCTGCAGATGCACTAATATTAAATGATCTTGCAGCTTTTAAGTCAGGATTAGTAAACGCGCCTGCAGCAAAAGTTACTTTATATAATGCGCTAGTACCCAATGAGGATGAAAACGCCTGATTAAAGTTAATATCTTTATAATTTGCAGCTGGTGCAGAATATGTACTACCATCGGCATCTGTTGCATGATATGTTCTAGTTGTGGTAGTTGCTTCATTTATAGAATAGTCATAACGACCTTCACCATAAAGACCACCAACACCCCATGCATCTTCACCAGTGGCTGTACCTGCAGATGAACCAGATGGGTTATTAGGACCAGTTTTACCTTGTACTGAATTTACATCACCACCAGGAACTGAAAAATTATTATCTGTTCCAAATCCTTCTGCTCCTGTAGCAGCAGTTGTCTTACCATATTTAAAGTCTAAGAAAAATACTAGACCAGATGGTAGATTCATAGGTTGTACACTTACAAAGTCTTGAGCTGCAATCTCACCAAAGATTCTACGAACCAATGGAAGAGCAACACCAGACCATTCTTCAGAATTGGCACCATTTGGTTGTGGTAAACCACCAGATGAACGACCACCAGTTCCTGAAGCTTCTTGAATTAACTGTCTTGCTTGATTTTCAAGCATAACAGCCATTCCGTTTTTCTTAAAATCCTCATTTAATCCATCAAGAAGACCTGTTTTTTCCCATTTATTAACTAGGGCTTTAGACTCTTCTTGTCTTTTTTTATAAGGACTCTTATCATTTGAAAAAATATCCATGATATTATTCTCCTAAATTATTTAATTATACCAGCCAATTGCTTAAATCTGTTAACAACATTTGATTCCTCTGTAATAATTTTTTTACGAGGTTTTGTTGATCCAGCTTTAGCACTAGCTGATTCTTTAATTGAATGTTTCCTAGTAATTGAACCATTATCACCGAACTGTTCAGCAAGTGTAGAATAAACAAGTTTAATCTCTCTTGTTGATTGTGCTCTGTCAAAAGTTTCAACTACTCTTAATTTTTGATTGTTATCAAGGGAAAACCCTTTAAATAACTTGTTTGTAAATAGAAGTTTAGCATTCAAGATATTTACTTCATGAAGTTTGTTTTTCAAGAAAGTAACTGCTTCTCGATATTCCTTAAGTCTATTACGAAGTTTTGCTTCACCCATAGGTTCAACTTTAGTACCGGCTCCACCTTCAGGATCTTCTTCATCATCACCATCAGCAACATCAACTTTGTTGTCACCATTTCCGATATCGGAAGAATCTGATTGTTCACCAATAGTTCCTCCTACATGTTCAGGTTTTTCACCAGGATCACTTTCTGAATGTGCATTATCTGCATCTTCAGGACCTTCAGCGAATAAAGATTCATCAACTTCATATTCTTCTTCGTCATCTTCAGTTACCATACGATAAAGTTTACCATTTACGTTAACTTCTTTTATATCAGCTTCACCTTGTTCTGAATAAGCGTCATCTGCTGATTCAGGATTCTTGTTTCCAAGATTTTCTTCATCGACAGTTTCTTCTTCGTCTTCACCTTCAGCAACAGGTTCTTCATCTTCTAATTCATCTTCAAGTTCACGAATTATAGATTCAAGGTCAAGTTCATCTTCTTGTTCATAAGGAACTTCTTCATCACCCATACCATGTTCATCTACAGGTGCATATTTTACACCATTGATTTCGATAATACCTTCTTCAGTTGGAACTTCTTCACCAGGAACTTCATCGTTCTCAACAGGAACTTCTTCACCAGGAACTTCATCATCTTCATAGTAATCACCATGCTCAGCTGGAATTTCTTCTTCACCACCAAACTCATCATCTTCAACAGGAACTTCTTCTTCATCCTCGAACTCATCTTCTTTAAGTTTAGCAGAAAGCATAGATTTCAACTGAGGTGTGAATGCTTCTTCTAGTGCCATCTTAGCATTTGCAAGTGCTGTTTCACGAACTGCTTTAGCATCTGCTATGGCTTCTTTTAATAAATCACCCATGATTTATCTCCTCAATATTTTAATTTTGGAATATAGTTATTAGGAACTATAATAATAGTTAATTGGAATGTTTAGACACCGCATGTCCATTTTAAGCGGTGTATTTATATAATTTTATATCTATAAATATAAAAAATATAAAAAAATAATACTAATTATTTTCTTTTAATCTCTTATATCTTTCTCTTGATATTGCTAAATTTTTCTTTCTTCGTCTTTTATGTGATGGTTTTTCATAATATGACCTTTCTTTTAATTCCATCATCAATTCACTATCCTTTACTTTTCTTTTAAAGTTCTTTAATGCCTTTTCTACATTATTGTTGTATACCCTAACTCCAAGTCCACTCAGTTTACTACCTCTATTTTTTCTTGCCATTCTTTACCTCTTTAATTGTATCTCTTATTAAATATGTTAATTTACTCTCACTCAACTCTTTTTGTTGTGTATGTTTTATGTATTCATTTGCTAAATGTCGTTCTCTACCATATTGAGCTTTTGGCCATTTCTTTTTCATTGATATAGGCATTGAATCATAATCTTCTGATAAACTATTATTTACCAACCAAGAAACTCTACGAGCATCAGAATTATAAGTTTTCTTGTATCTATTCTCTTCAAGAGTTTTAAACCATTTTTTGATTTCTTTAACTGTTGTTTTTCTACCTGTTGATTCTTTTATAGATTCACCTTCTTTTTTACTCTTTGGTTTTTCCTTATTAGTTAATAAATCAAATATTTTTTGTTTATAATCCATTACCATATCGTCATCATCATCACGCATACCTTGTTCATTGTCTCTCACAGAATTTAACAATTCATCAGCTTGGTCAAAGTCTTGACCATTATCTGGAATTGAATCCATAAAATCACCTATTTCATCAGCACCACCACCCATAACTAAATCTTTTGCATCTTTAAATCCTAATTTTTTAGCAGCTGAATCATTTGCTTTCATAGTTTTAGCTTGTTTTGAAGTTTTTGCACCTTTTGGTACATTTGCATAAGAAGGACCACCTACATCATCTTTAGCCTGTTGTTTTTTTAACCATTTTAAATAATCTTGTTTCTCTTTTGCTTTTTTCTTCATATCTGTCGCTTGTTTTGAAGTTTTTGCACCTTTTGGTACATTTGCATAAGAAGGACCACCAGTACCCGCAGCATCACCAGCAGTAGTATCTTTACCAGCTACATTAACTTTAGTTGACTTACGCATTTTATGTTTTTTGTTATATGCATCAAATGCTGCT
>Ga0080013_1005597_pt1 | contig 11622 bp, 15 predicted proteins | sample ETNvirenome_6_85_FD_69236 | JGI IMG/M metagenome (GOLD analysis project Ga0080013, IMG submission 69236) | Marine viral communities from the Pacific Ocean - ETNP_6_85 (SPADES assembly) (version 2) | ecosystem: Environmental > Aquatic > Marine > Oceanic | place: Pacific Ocean | collected 2013-06-19
TATATCCAATTTTGAAGGCTCTACCTGATCTACAATGAGCATTCCCAAACCTTTGCCCTGTTTGCTCATCAGCGCATTTATGCAATTCCACTGCTGAATAACGTTTAAGGAAATCCTCAAGTTTTGCGATTCGCTGTTTTTGGTACCTTGCAGCGCTACCCGTTATTTTGACAATCTCCTCTGAGATATTGCTATTTTTAGTTAATGTTACCATTATTCTTTTTCCTCTAATTAAATTTGTGTTTTATGTTTGTTCACCCACAGTATATAACAATAAAAACCTATTGTCAATAGAAAAGAGAAAAATAAATTAAATTTTATAAAATAATTTACAATTAGTACAAAAAATTGTATAAAATGAATATCAGCTTTAATAAAACTTGTAAAACAAATCAATAAACTATACATTATATGGTATATGAAAGTAAAACAGCACAATATATGGACAAAAACAGAAATCGGAAAATATTATAACGTTTCTACGCAGACTATTAATTCATGGATTGTGAAATATAATTTGACAAAATATCCGTTTCCTCAACCTATATACATAATAGGTGGCAGCCGCAAATATTCAATCAAAGCGGTCAAATCCTGGCTGGCAAATCCATTAAAAGATTTATGACATTACTCACTAATTGAGAGCAGGTGATCAGGTTAATAAGATTGAGAGGTTGAGATCATGTTTGAGTTACTGTGAGATTGAGATCATGTTTGAGAGGGAGTGCGATCATTATGATTGCCGGGATTGCTTGGAGAAAAAAACGTGACCCCCACCCTCATAAGTGGAATATGTATATATCCATTGACAAAGGTGTCTATGTGTCTATATTCAAGTACCCCCGTCATTTTTCAGGTATGTGGTCAAAAAATAGGGTTTTTGGATTATGGTTTACTTACGTAGCGTACAGAAGATGGATAAGAAAGTTAGTAAAGTTAGTGTTGTTCCGATAACTCCCTATATAGTTTTCTTAGGACTTAACGGACTAAGACTAACTATACTAACTATTATGTGTTTATCATCAACATAATCAATAATATAACACTATTATGGGTTTATCATCAACTGAGGGTGTATAATGATTAATCGTGATTATAAATGGTCATGGCGAGATAGTCATCAAATTTGGGAAGGGAAGATGTTGACTGAGGAAGAAAAGTTGTTAGTTACCGCAGCTAAGAGGGCTTATTTGTTTTATCTTGGGGATACTGATGATTATAAATCCTTTGATGCTTATTGTATGCACATTCTTGGTATTAAGGGTTTTTTGGATGATGACCCGCATGGTCAGAAGGACGCTGAGTTTATGGAGCGGGTTTCTTCTAAGGTATGTGATCATCCTAAGTTTCTTGTTGCTATAGAGGAAGAGGTAAGGAGGGTATTGGGGAGATATGGATTCCGAGTCATTATAGATGAGCCTTAAAACCCTTCAAGAACTGGGCATAGTTCGTCTATGTAAGTGTGGGTGTGGTGAATCTCTGCGTGTTCGCAGACAATTCGTGGATCAGCGACATAGTGGTAACTATTACGGTAGAATTAAGAGGGAACAGCTCTATCGTGAGCGTGGATATGGTGCTAATGAGCGTCCACGTAAACCAAGATCGCTATCTGCGAGTGATATTGCGTCAAGAAAGTTGATATTTGAATCAGCACAGAAGATATATCGATTTATTCTTGGTGATAATCTTGATGGTGGGTTAAGATTGTGGTTTGGTCGCAATGATGTGGCGTGGTTACTACCATCTTGGGCGAGAGAACCGTCCGGAACGTATGATAAGTTCTTAAAAGTGATGCGTGGGTTAGAAGAGGCAGGGCTTATAGAGACGCAGAGGGCTACAGAGGGTAGCCAGGGTCATAAAGGTAAGCGTAGTTGGCTACAGTATCGTTTATGTAAGGTAGATTTGGATTTTTTAGAAGATGGGTAGCTATCCAATAACCAGAGATACTCTCTTTGATTTGGCGGTATGTAATGAAGAGTGTCCTTTTCTTAAAGTAGAGTATGATAGAGATTATGATGATAGTGATGGCTATTGTTATGCTTATGACAGCACAGACAAAGATGTTGGAAACATAACATTTACCGAGTTATCACCCATTAGTAAGTACTCAAATAAATATATTCGCTGTGACGGTTGTATTAATAATTCTGAAAAAACTTCAGAAATATGAAAACAACGCTTGACAATTGGATTTTAATTGAGTATTATGGATGACAGATAGAAATGCGACATTTATTGCCGGTGTAGTATCCATTCTTAAGAGAATGCTTAAAAGGGGGTACACAGGAAATATTACAATTAACGTCAGGGATGGCGTTGGCGACCTTAAGGTCAAGGAAAATAGGGTTGTAAGTTTAGAAGAATTAAGGAATAAAGGAGCAATATAGCTCCGTGACATAAACTCGGATTACTTGTTAGCAAGCCCGATCACTTTAATTAGTGGTTGGGCTTTTTGCGTTTATATATATGGCAATGAATTACTCACGAATGTCCAAGAAGAACCTTGCGGTGAATTTCGCCAGCATGGATAAAAATAAACAGAAGAAGATGTTATTACACTTCTTAGTGAGGCATAAGGCTTCTGATGAGGAGAAATCACCATTTGAGATGATGGGTACTGATGTACAGAAGATGGTTATGGGATTATGGTTACAGGAAGTGGTTGATGATCCAAGTGGTAAAATATCGCAAGAGTTGTTGAAGCGAGCACCGGAGAGCAAAAAGAGAGCACAGGTTAATATTGATAACACTCATAGGCTTGATCCAGCAATGGCTACAGCAAAGGCTTTGCTGAAGGATTCTTCACAAGATGATTTACGCAAGATTGTGGGTGGCAGGATGAATGGCAAGCGTCCGGTGAAGTCTATTGAAGATGCTGATTATATTGTAATTGAAGAGTGAGTTTTAAGAAGAGGCATAAGATTAATCAGTTAATGAGACAGGTTGGTAGAGATTTGGATGGTCGGTGTACAGATGAGTTGCACCAGGAACTGTTAGAGATTAAGAAGAATAAGAATGTACGTAAAAAGAAGAGTGGCAGGAGCGTAGATAAAAAGGGCTACGTGACCTCCACATATCATAATAACAAGGAGAATGTACAATGAGTACAAAGAAACCTGATCGGTGGTTAGAAAGTCAATTAATTGGCAAAGTACCACCTGTAGGTGCTGTAGATAGCAAGGGTCTTAGGACAAAGCAACATTCAGCATATAAACTTGAGGCTTATGGATCAATCTCGACAAGCACTGCCTTTGGTGATCGTGCTATGCGTGGTTACGGAGATGACTATTTTAATGGTTGGCAGATGGAGTTTATTGGGAATAACCTCAATACAAGTAATTTGGCAGTCGGCGAACTTACCAATGTAACGGACTATGTTGATAAAACTGGTGTGTTTACTGTTGCTGGATTTTCTGGCACGATATTAGTTGGTGACGAGTTCATTCTTAGGCTTCCAGAGGGTGAAAGGGTTGTTACAGCCACAAGTTCATCAGCGTTGACAAGCGGTGATATATTCACTATAGATGGGGGCGAAATTAAGGTGATAGAGTTACGTGGTATTATCACAACAGATATTCAAGCACAAGCTACCACTACTAAGTTGACATATACATCTGATAGATCATCGGCAACAACTACTGACTTATGTGCAACCGCAGACCTTGATGCAAAAACAGATGGTACTATGCTTAGGGTTACAGGCGATTTCTCTGAGGCTCTCGTTGTTGGTCCGGACGGGGATGGTCTTATTGAGGGTGACACCGTTGATATGAATGGAGTGATTATGGAAGCAGGTGATATTACTACTGCGTTTGGGGCAGCATCAACAGGGGCAATAAAGTGGACAATAGTCTATGTCTCTCGTGGTGGACGAGTCACAACTTCATAAATGGAAGTTATTTATTCAACAATATCGGTTTTAATTGTTGGATGTGTTCTGTATCTCGTTAGAGTTATGTGGAAAATTGGGAACGACACTCATCTCACTACCCATCAGTATTGGGATGAGTGCCTCCCTTCTATTCGACAACAAGAGAATAACTGGAATGAGGGTCAAGGGTGAACCACAAAGTTAAGATAGAGCATCTGGCACTCGCTGCATTACATGAAGACCTGTCTGACCCTCTTTCGGCATTTATGCCATATAGTAAGCAAATAGAGTTCATGGAACTTAATACTCATAAGTCTTTATTCTTGGCTGGTAACGGCTCAGGAAAGACTTTTGTAGGGGTTCACGAGTTCTGTTTGGCTTTAACTGGTAGGCATTGGGTAGATGGAAAGTACCCTAAGCCTCCCATAGATGCACGTATCTGTGCAGAAAAAAGAGCGTTAATCGGTGTAGGTGCTAATGCCATGACTATTATTCCCATGTTAAAACGGCTGTTAAAGCCGTTTTTGGCTAAGGGGTATCCCAAGAAAGGTGGTACTGCTCTGGAGTCAGAGTGGTTATTAACTAACGGGTCTTCCTTTGACATATTAACCTACGATCAAGATGATGATAAATTCGAGTCAGTTTCCAAAGACTTGATATGGTTTGATGAGCCATTCCGTAAGACAATCTTTGATGCTTCTATAGCGAGGATGCGTAAAGGCAAGGGTGGCAAGATAATGTTCACCTTAACCCCTTTATTCGAGGCTGCTTGGATGTACGAGAAGTTTGTGGGTAATACGGAAGAAAATGAAGATGTCGGTGTTGTGTATGCTGAATTATGGGATAACTGCAAATGTTTAAGTTCCTACCTGCATGACGGACAGACTGATACTCAGGATATAGAAGGTCACTGTATTTGTAATGCGGGATATATCCATAAAGAGGCTATCGACAAGATGATCTCTGAATGGGATGAAGATGTACATGATGCCCGTATTAAGGGTAGGTTTATAACTATGCGAGACCTAACCTTTAAGGAGTTTGACCCTCAGTATCACATTATTGATGAAGAGTTGCTTAATAAACAATGGGTGCATGATAACGATGTACAGATTCATGGAGCAATTGACCCACACGCTCGCAGACCTCCTGCGTGGGGATTATATGGGTGGAGTAAAGATAATATTTTATATATCCTTGACGAGTTTCCGAACTATTTTGATGGGATGTATAAGGGTAAGTTCTTCGAGCAGATAAAGGACTTTAATGTTGATTATCCAACACTTATACAAATACTACACAATATAGAGAAGAATTGGGGTAAAGTTGAAAAAAGGGTAATAGATCCAAGATTTTATAAGAATAACCTTCCAAACACATCAAGGACAGTGTTAGAGGAACTACATCATGCTGCGGATCAGACTGGAATATCAATGAGGTTTAAGAAGGCTCGTGTTGGCAGAGATGTGGGCGAGGGAGAGATTGCAAGTGGTATAGATATTATTAAGGGTATGTTAAAGTTTAATAAAGATGCACCACTTACACTTGGCAATATACCAGGAATTATGGTTAGTAGCCGATGCGTGAATCATATTCGTATGTTCCAATATCTAAAGTACACGCTAAATAGTGGTAAGCAGGCAGAAAATAGATATGCAAGTGAAACGCTAACTGAGAAATATAAAGACTGGTCTGACTTGTTACGTTACCTTGTGAAAACTATTCCTTGCTATAAACGTAATGTCATCAGAGAAGAGTATGTATATCAACCATATAGTGAATTAACGGGGTTTTAGCACATGGCATTACAGATAATCAAGAATATAGACCCCGCACAATTTGTGTCGGATAGATGGTATATAGCTGCTACGGACATAAATGCAGATGTTCAGCGTTGGGATTCACTGCAAAATCAGTATAGGCTTGGCTCAGCGAAGAACTTAAATACACTGAGGGATGAGCGTGGCAGGAATCATGGCTCTGAGCAGGAAATATCTCGTATCAGTGCATCTGTGATATATAATACAGTAGAGACTATTGCACCCCGATTGATGGGGTTATTCAATAATGATGGCTGGTTTTCTGTAACCCCACGTCCAAGATCAAATACCACTATGGATTCCGCACGAGCAGTGCAAGACAAACTCCGTGAACATATCGACTTAGATAGTATGAATACTACTCTACGTAAGGGTGCAAAGCAAACCGTGAAGATTGGCTCTGCTGTGTACTTTGTGGGTTGGGATATTAGAGAGGGCATAATACATACTGTTGATCCACAAAGACTTACTAAGAGATCGGATGAGGGTATAGTATTTAATGGTGCTACACTGAAGTTATGGGATTACCGTGACTTCTATCCAGACCCTAAAGGATATACGATTGAAGAGTGTGAATATGTGATTACTGAGTCAACTGTACCACTCAATGCTCTTGAAGATCGTGTGAAGTTGGGTTTATATGAGGCTTCTGCTGTCAAGAAGGTGAAAGATCACCTTATGCGTAGTGTCAGTAATGATACAGTGACGCATAACCGTGTGGATTATCAAGAGATAGACCAGCATCGTAACGATGTAAGGATAGTCTCTTATTGGGAGGATGCAAGGTTTATATTTGTAGCAATGCCCTGGAATGCCCGTTCAGGCGCACTTGGCATAGTGCTTAATCCCAAGACTCAGGATAATCCATTCGATCATCAGAAGAAGCCGTTTATCCAGATGAAATACACCCCTGATGAGGACAGGTTCTTCCCTGCTGGTGCGATTGAGGCTGTCAGGGATGATCAGGAATTGATGAGTACGTTTTATCGGATGGCTGTAGAAGTTGGTAAGCGTGATATACGTCCACAACGTATTGTGGATAAAGACCTTGAAGTTGATGTGAAAGACCTGCAACAGTATATTCCTGATAAGATTAGCGTTACTCAAGCACCTGTAGAGGGCAGAATAAGTGACCATATCTTTGAGTTTAAGCCACAGGTGAATGGTATTATGTCATTACTGCCATTCTTGATTGGTGCAGTGAAGCAAGAAGCTCAGGAAAAGACGGGAGTCACAGCGACACTGACAGGACAGGCTGGTACAGGAACAACCAAGACTAAGGGTGGGTTGCAATTATTGAATCAGAACGCACTTATAAGGGGTTCTGACGTAGTTGACACATTTGCTGAAGACTGCGTACTGATGCTTGATATGATACTCTCTATGAGTCAGCAGTTTGGGATGCCCTCTGAGGATATATATGGTGACTACAAGCTAAGGGCGTTTATGGATTCGGGTGTTGATAAACAGATTAGGGGTCAGACGCTACAAGAGTTATTACCCTTGATTGCACAGGTTGGTGGCGATCCTGTAGAGGTTGTGAAAAGAATATTGAGTGATGCTAATGTACCCTCAATAGATTCTATATTGTCACCGAATCAGAACGAAAGGGCTACCAATGTACAACAACTACAGCAACAACAGTTACTTGCACAGGCTCAAGCGGGAGGTGGTCAACAAGCTGGTGGTGGTAATGTTCAATAGTATTAAGCAATGGATTTTCCTTACGCTTGAGGGGTGGTTATCGAGGCATCCAATGTATTATTGCACACGGACTCCAGTGGCTGTCAATGATGGTGAACTGATCAATAAGAATTATATCTATTGGGAGTCCATCGCTAATGTATTACAAAATAAGCCATATCTCAATGAGATTGAAGAATATACAAACAAACTTAAAAATAGAATAGATAGTGAATTACAGAAACCATATACAGATAAAAGTTATAATAAAGTAAAGTCATTGCGTGATGAACTCAGGGGTGCTCGGACATCGTTGGGGATACTTCGTACCGCACATGACAAAGAAATACAATTAAGACAAGGAACTTAACAGTGAACACAGAGAAATCACACTCAACGTATAATCTTCATTTGGTCACACTGAATGGAAATGAAGTTGTAGTAGAACCGCCACTCATAGTTTATAAGAATGGGTCTAAAACCCCGCTCGCACCCTCTATGAAAGTCGGAAGTCTAAACGGAACATTGACATCTCAAGAGGTGTCAGGTGTATCAGGTAAAGATAGCATAGTCTATTCTTTACCGGTAGAAAGTTTTTCATGGGTAAGTCCATCGGCTAAGGTTACTAAGAAAGCAACCACTTCAGCCGGAAAATTCAAACAATCACAAGAAAGAAAATAGGAGTAATCGTGACAGATGCTAACACCAACGGTACGCAAGCTGTGAATAGCGGTACAAATCAGCAAGCCACAGGTGAGAACAATGCCATAATCCCTGAAACGGGAACAAATCTTGACAATCAGCATAATTGGAAACAATACGGTGAAAATGAAACTGATGCCCTTGCTAACCTTACAACTAAGGCAGATGCTTGGGATAAAAAAGAACAAGATATGAACAGTCGTCTCGAAAAAATGGAAGAGCGACTGATGAACAAAGAAGATTTTATTAATCAACAAGCCCAAGAACTCGGTCAAGCACGTCAAAGTGGTCAAAGTGCTGAAATATTGGCGAATGTATCACAGAACTTTAGTGATATTATGGAGGGAGAGGACGCAACAAGGAAGTTGGGTGCTGTCTCTGACATAGCTAAGTGGGAAGTACAGCAATCTCAGATTGCCTCTCGTGAAGCTCGCAATGCTTTTTATACCGCTATTGAAAATGACAGTGACTTGAATACCAAGAGTTTCGATTGGTTACGGCATAAAGCTGACGTTAGTGGTGTCTCGCTTGACAAGATAGCAACGGTAAAAAATATGAAGTCGTTTCTATCACAGGTGAAACCACGTAAAACGGTCAATGAAAGTGCTTTGCGTGAAGCAATACGCAAGGAAGTTGAGGCTGATTTTAATAAGAAGAATCTCGCTGTTGGTACGAATATCCCTGCTGGCAATGGTCAGGTACAGGGTGCTCGTGTTGAAGGTGGTGAGGCTTCTGATTTGAGTCAAGAGGACTTCTTAGCGAAGGCGTTTCAATCCAATCAGAAACGAGGGACTGTTGGTTTGTAAATTCTCTTAATTAGGAGAGAATATAATGGCAAGTCAAGTAACAACGGGGAATGCAGCGACTTCTACGCTTCCGATAGAAGACCAGAAGTTTGCGAATCTTTCCCCTGCATCTCAGGTAGTGATGTTAGGGAGGAGTGTTAGCCGCTTCCCTTTAACCGCATTGCTAACAAACGAAATAGGGTTAGCAAAGGAAAGCGTCACAGACGTTGAGTTTAAGACTCTATCTGAACATCCAATGCCAACAGACCTGTTAATTCAGGGTGATAATGGTGCTGGAGCAGCTGCTGCTTTGGCAGTAGGAACAACTACGATCAGTTTAACTGATGTAACTGGAGATATAACCAATGCTAACAGGCTGGTACGTGCCGGTGATCTAATTCATGTGGCAGGTAAACAAGATAACCAAACTACAGCAGACGGCACTGTTGCCGCTTCTGGCGAGGTTATACGTATCGTAAGTATTAATGCCGCTGGTGACATTGTAACGGTAGCCCGTAATCATGGTGCAACTGCTGCGACCACAAATAATGTTGCTGCTGATAGTGGTAATACACTTCATTCAACCATCATTGGTGCAGCCATTGGCGAGACTGATACATCCCGTGATGCGATTGCTCACGCAATGTTGACACAGACCAACTATCTTCAGGAATTTGAAGAACCGTTTGTCGTGTCTAACGATGCTCGTGCAATTACATTGGTTGGTGGCGATCCGTTGACCCGTGAAATGGAGCAGAAAAGAATCAAGTTCCTTGAGGAAATTGAATATGCAATGCTGTATGGTAAGCAAGCACAGACGTTTACCAATAGCATAGCAACTCATACCACTCAAGGGTTGACCTCTTACATAGCTGGTGACTCTGCGACTGCTTATGGCACATACACTGCTGCTAACGATCTCGTAACCGGTAACGGTACAGAACGTATCTGGCAGGTTGGTGGTGCTGGTGAACTAAACTTTACTAATTTGATTACCCTTATGGAGCGTTCTTACTCTGAAGGTTCTGATAATAAAGTATTGTTTGGCGGACCTGGATTCGTAAGTGCATACATCAAAGCATTTCAAGGAATGTTGAATCTTGAGTTGGTGCGTGAAACGGGCGCAAATGTTGGATTTGGTTTCCAATCAATGACACATCCGTTCTCACCGATACCACTGAAGTTTATGATGCACCCCATGATGAAAGGTGCTCATGCTAATTCAGCCATCATAGTTGATTTGGACTATGTGAGAATGGCAGTATTGCCTGGACGTGATATTGGAATCTGGAAGGGTTCTGGTAACAATGGATTGCAGGCTAATGATGCTCGTGTAACCAAATGGGCGTGGGCTGCAAAGCTCGGTCTTGATGTTACATATCAACTGGCTCATTCTTACGTAATGGGTATGGAAGATTCATCCGGTTCATTAACTGGACAGCATCGTACAGTAGGTACTCTTGATCCAAGTAACACATAGAATAGGAGGATAACATGGCTATTGAGCTTTATACTCCAGCGTCAAAGGAACACGAAAAGAAGATCGATGACTTCCATTTGGAGGTCATCGAGGCTACGCCTGTTGGTGGAACTATATCTAAAGCACTTGGCACAAATACAAGTGTGGTTAATTATTCCAACTTCGCATTTGGTGTTAATCGTACAACTACACCCGATCAGGTGAGCATCTCTGCTCCGGGAACGGGTGCTGTTGGATCAACGGTTACAATTAATGGTGGAAATGTTACCCATGACCTGTTCATCTTTGGTGGTGAACGTGCAATTGGTGCAGGTGATGCGTTTTACTTTCACAACTATAATGGTCAATTAAGGAACAGCGATTTCGTTTGGGAATTAGTTGAATTAACATTGGTCGGAACTGACGAGAAGTTCGAGGGAGTCGGTACGGGAGATGAAGATCTCAGTATCATCTCTCGCCCAATGTACGTTATGGTTACAGAGATACGAAGTGGCACAGAACCTAATGATGCCGGTGTTAGTGTCAGTGAAATTTCATCCATAGACTTCACTATATATGGTCGCACAGGAGCGACAATGTTATGTTTAGTTGGTGGTCTGCGAGGAGGAACTACTCCAGCAGACGACACAGGTACAGATGTGGCTGTCTATAAAGATAGATCATTCTTGCTTCCTAACGCAAAGAACGTGTATAATCGACCCAAAAATGCTTTAATTGGCGAGATAGTTGACTTAGAATTAGGTGGCGAATCGCCTTCAGTAGAGCCAATTACTACTACCGACCTTAATTATATTAAGCAGAGCATTGAGGGAATATTCCCAATGGATACCAACACCGGCGAAGAAGCGGTTGCATGGAATGGCACTCGTGGAGCTACGTCAGGTATAACAGGCAAAGATGGATCGACTCATGTCGTTAAATGCTTGGTCGTTGGATATTAACAACAAACAATGGGGGTGGGTTCACGCTCACCCCCTCAATTTAAGGCGATAATATGGCAACACTTGATACGCTATACACACAGATAGGACTCAAGATAAATGACCCTGTTACCGATTCGCCTGCAAATGGTGATGGTGATGAGGTGACTGCGGCTCAGAAGTTGGTATGGATTAATCAGGTACTACAAGATGTTGCCCTCTTAACGGATTGCCTTCAGTACACAGGTACGATTGCTGGTGGTAGCACAGAGACAAATGATATATCTAATATGCCATCATCAGGCGCAACATTCTCAAGAATATTATCTGTTACGGACAGAAATAATGGAATAGTTTACCA
>Ga0080013_1005598_pt1 | contig 11619 bp, 17 predicted proteins | sample ETNvirenome_6_85_FD_69236 | JGI IMG/M metagenome (GOLD analysis project Ga0080013, IMG submission 69236) | Marine viral communities from the Pacific Ocean - ETNP_6_85 (SPADES assembly) (version 2) | ecosystem: Environmental > Aquatic > Marine > Oceanic | place: Pacific Ocean | collected 2013-06-19
AGACTTGAGAATTTCAAAGCTCGAGAAGGAGGTAGAGAAGCTATGATAGTAAAAGAAATAATAGAGACACTAAGTAAATACTACCACCCCGATTCAAATTTAGTAGTAGATTGGGCTGACTTCGAGCAATTTAATGACGGTGATTTGACTGAAGAAATTTGGAATAAGGCTGTCGATAGTTGTGAGTATAAAAATGTAGGTCTTAATACAGATTTTATACAGGAATTAATCATTGAAGCACAAGAGGAGGTATCTAATGGCTAGTAAACTTAATCCTAAGACATTCTATCAACGAATGAAGGAAGCCTACTATAAAAACAAACAGATAGTATGGTTCGTCAATGACGGTACTGGTCTCTCTATCGCTGAATACTACTCACAGGAGGACGCACAAGAGAAATCTGCGGAAAATCCTTCGTGGAGTATCGGCTATTACTATGAGGAGGTACACAAAAATGAGTAAAATTGGCAATCATTATTTAGGTGTACAAGAACGAGGACTTGACAAGGACTCTAAGGAGGGAGGGAAAGCCTATAGGGAGTCATCTCGTTTCTGCACTGACCGAGAAGTTCTAGCGTGCAAAGGTAACTTAGCATTCAGACTGAAGATAAGGGAGGTGCTCCGTGAGATGCAGGTGTTGTGATAAACTATTAAAAGATTGGGAGTGTAAAGCCAAAGACCCTTTCAATAAAAAAGAGTACCTAGACCTCTGCTCTATCTGTCGTCATTACTCCAATCCATATACCTCCCCTTACCACGAGGAGGAAGAAGTCCTAAATAAAGAAGATATTCACATTGACAACGGGTAGAAAATTCTATATACTATTACTATAGATTGAGTAAAAGTTTAACCATTATAGTTATCACTTTAATTCAATCTATAGGTTTAAGAGTGTTGATATAGTTATAAAAAGACAGGAATAAAAGTCGCCTGCTTAGTGTTACCGGCATACTATATCAACCTCACCAAATTTTACAGACCCAAGGTAGTCCTAGAGACCGCTACCTTGCGGTCTATTTTCTACAGGTCTCAGAGGAAAGTTTATGATAACTAAAGGTATAGCAAAGTACGTCTATCTAGATAGCACGGAAAAATTTCAAGGCGAGGACACCGGTAAGTACACACTTACTGTGGCTCTCGATTCTAAAGAAACCAAAACACTAGAGAGTGAAGGTGTTAAGGTTCGCACTATCAAGACGGAAGACGGTGGGTCTTATAAGGCTCGCAAATTCTCAACAAAATACCCTCTCTCATTTGAAATGGTTAGGACTTCTGACGGTGAAGCCATAGGTCACGACTTCGGAGCAGAGAGTAAAGTTGAGGTACTCTGGAAAAAAGGTAACGAGCACCCACAACACGGTGTTGCTACCTATCTCACTGCGGTCAAAGTATTAGAGCGTACTGAAGGATACAAATCTTCAGACACTGAGACCAGTGAGTTCTTCTCTGCATAGTAACTCTACATTCGTAGAGCATAAGCCTTGCCCTGCTTGTCGTCAGACAGGTGGGGATAGGGCAGGTGATAACCTATCGGTCTACTCTGACGGTCACGGTTATTGTAATGCCTGTGGTCATTATCAAAAAGATGATACCGGTATCAACAATTTTGTAGAGGAAGAGGAGGAGGAGGTAAGAATTATGCAATCAACAATAACACCGAGAGGTGTATCTAATTCCGCTATCAGAGACAGAAGAATATCGTCTAAAATCACATCGAAGTTCGGTGTGACTGTAGGTTTCGATAAGGCAGGTAAGGTAGAGAAACATTACTACCCATACTACGACTCTAACGAGAGCAATAGGCTACTCGGATATAAAGAGAGGACTGTCGAGACTAAGGAATTTCAAATCTTAGGTACTAATAAGGGTTCAGGTCTATTCGGACAGAATGCTAATCGTTCCGGTGGTAAGTATCTAACAATTACAGAGGGTGAACTAGACGCTCTATCCGTCAGTGAGATGTTTGACGGCAAGTGGCAAGTGGTCTCTCTAAAGAATGGTTCTTCTTCTGCGTCTAGAGATGTTAAAGAGAACCTAGAATATATCGAGTCATTCGATAATATAGTCTTATGTTTCGACCAAGATAAAGCAGGTTGGGAAGCAGTTAAATCTGTACAGGATATAATTTCTGTCGGTAAGCTGAAGATATGTAAGCTACCTATGAAGGACGCTAGTGATATGCTTATGGCAGGCAAGGTCAAGGAGTTTACTAATGCTTGGTGGTCTTCTGAACCTTACACACCTGCGGGTATCATTAAAGGTAGTGATACTTGGGAGCATCTATTAAAAGATGAGAACATAGTGACTATAGACTATCCGTGGCGTGGTCTCAACGGACTTACCTATGGATTCAGAGCGAAAGAACTAGTATGTATCACTAGTGGTGCAGGTATGGGTAAGACCAGTGTCGTCAAGGAACTGGAAGCATACATATTAAATACCACTAATGATAATCTTGCAATCATTCACTTGGAAGAATCTATCGAGCGTAGTGTGAAGGGTCTGATGTCTATAGAGGCTAATATACCTATCCACATACCTCAGTTTGAACGAGAGTTGAGTAATGAGGTGAAGAAAGATTTATGGCAGAGGTCTGTCGGTGATAAGAATGTATATTTCTATGACCACTTCGGTAGTATGTCGGAGGATTCTCTGCTCAATGTAATCAGAACTTATGCTAAATCTTACGATTGTAAGTGGATAGTGTTAGACCACCTATCTATAGTGGTCAGTGACCAAGACGGTACACTAGATGAACGTAAGACTATTGATGCTATTATGACTAAGCTGAGAAAGATAGTACAAGAGACAGGAGTAGGTTTATTCCTCATATCTCACCTCAGACGACCTCAAGGTAGAGCACACGAAGACGGAGGACAGATAAGCCTAGCAGAGTTAAGAGGTTCGTCCTCTATCGCACAATTATCTGATATCGTCTTAGGCTTAGAGCGTAATCAACAGGCAGAAGACCCTATCATTAGGAATCAAACGACTGTTAGAGTTCTAAAGAATAGGTTCTCAGGTTTAACTGGTAAGGCTTGTAAACTACAATATGATAGTGAGACAGGCAGACTGACGGAGGTGCAAGAAGATGTTGAAGGCTTTTTTTGATATAGAAACTGACGGACTCATCGCTACTCGAATACATTGTATATGTGCGATGCTTGATAACGGTGAGCCTACTGTATATAACTTTATAGGGGAAAATAATTATGGACACTTTCAAGACTGGTTGGATTCAGAAGGGGTCGATACTCTTGTGGGACACAACATTATTTCTTTTGATGTTCCTATCCTGCGTAGGATTAGTGGGTTGGGTTGGGACTTTAATCTACGGGACACTCTCGTACTTAGTAGACTTAGCAACCCAAGTTTAGAGGGTGGTCACTCTTTAAAATCTTGGGGTGAGAGACTGGGTACTTACAAGGACGACTATCAAGGTGGTTGGAAAAAGTGTACCCGAGAGATGGTGAAGTATTGCCAACAAGATGTAAGGGTCACTAAGGCTCTATATGAGCACCTCAATGAACAGGAAGACACGGCATCAGCAGAGATAGAACATAAGACTGCTGATATTATAAGAGAACAGACCGATAATGGTATGATTCTAAATGAGAAGAGAGCGTATGAACTACTCGCTGAAATGAAAGAGAAGGTATTAGATATAGAGGATGAGGTACACGAGAGATTTGAACCTCTGTCTGTATGGATACCTCTTCATTGGTTAGGTGATAGGACTCATACGAAAGACGGAAGGAAGTCAGTGAACTACATAAAACAATTAGACAAGGGTGCTTACTGGCGAGTTGACGAGGGTTTAAAAGAAGAAGATGAATGGGGCTACTATGCGTATCCTGAATTTAATCTCGGTTCTCGTCAGCAGATTGCTAAGTATCTACAACACTTCGGTTGGAAACCTAAAGCATTTACTGATAAGGGTAATGTGATTGTAGATGAGAAAGTCTTGAAGACTGTGAACATACCTGAAGCAAAACTGATACTGGATTATCTGACACTGACTAAGCGTATCGCTATGGTCAAGAGTTGGGTAGAGGCTATTGATGATAAGACAGGCAGGGTACACGGTAAGGTTAACTCTTGTGGTGCAGTGACAGGACGAATGACTCACTCCAAACCTAACTGTGCTCAAGTACCTGCGTCCAAATATGATAAGGACGGTAATGTCTTATGGGGTTTTGATGGTGGCTATGGTGCTGACTGTCGTGACCTATGGACTGTACCTGACGGCTATAGTTTAGTAGGTATAGATGCTAGTGGTCTCGAGTTGAGAATGTTAGCTCACTATATGAATGACGACCACTATACTCAAGAGTTACTTAATGGTGATATTCATACTGCTAATCAGAAGTCAGCAGGACTACAGACTAGAGACCAAGCTAAGACTTTCATCTATGCTTTCTTATATGGAGCAGGTGATGTTAAGATAGGTCAGGTTGCAGGTGGTGGTGCTCCTCGTGGTCGTATACTCAAGAAGAACTTCCTAGATAATACTCCTGCACTAAAGAAACTAAGAGACAAGGTTAGTAAATCTAGTGATAAGGGGTGGGTAACTGGTTTAGATGGTAGGAAACTACACATACGTTCTAAACATTCAGCACTTAACACTCTACTACAGAGTGCAGGTGCAGTAATAATGAAGAAGGCTTTGGTATTGCTAGATGAATACGCAAAGAAATATAAGATAGACTATAAGTTTGTACTTAATGTACACGATGAGTTCCAATGTGAAGTCAGAGAAGACCAAGCAGATTTCTTCGGAGGTCTAGCGGTTGGTTCAATAGTACGAGCAGGTAAATCTTTTAACTTAAACTGTCCACTGGACGGTGAATATAAGGTAGGTGAAACGTGGCAACAGACACACTAGTTAGCGACATATATCAAATGATTGACACCAAAGAAATTTCTGATGGTGTAGATGTCGATAAAATAATAGATGACTTCGGTGAGAATGTGAAGAAAATCTTGAAGTATAATATCACAGAACATAAGTTTGATAGACGGAAACTTCGTATGTCTAACATAGGTAAGAAGGATAGACAGTTGTGGTATTCTTATAATGGATATAAGGGTGAGGAACTTATGCCTCACACTCGTATCAAGTTCCTCTATGGTCATCTAATTGAGGAGATGGTACTCGCTCTAGCGAAACTCTCAGGACATCAGGTAACTGATGAACAGAAGAGAGCAGAGGTAGATGGTATCAAAGGTTCTATGGACTGTAAGATTGATGGTGTACTGACTGATGTTAAGTCTTCATCACCTTATGGTTTCAAGAAGTTCAAAGATGGTTCTTTGATTAACGATGACCCATTCGGATATGTAGACCAAATCAAAGGCTACGCTCATTCAGAGGGTACTACAGATGTAGGTTGGTTAGTAATGGATAAGACTAACGGACATCTCACATACCTGAAGTATGATATGGCAGATGAAAGTATGTGGTACTGGACTAAACTAAACTTCTTCTCGATAGTAGAAAGGATTAAGGCTATCAAGAATATAGTTAAGTTGTCTAAGCCACCTAAGAGATGCTATAAGCCAGTGCCTGACGGTAAGGCAGGTAATATGAAGTTACCTGTGGGTTGTAGTTACTGTTCATTCAAGCACGAGTGTTGGGGCGATGACCTCAGAACATTCATCTATGCTAATGGACCACGCTACTTGGTTGAAGTTGAGAATGTACCTAATGTTATAGAGGTGGACAAAGATGGCAACAAAGTTTCGGTCTAAGTTAGAGAAGGAATGTGCCATAGCATTAGGAAAGGAATGGGAATATGAACCCTGTAGAGTAGCCTATACGATACGAAAGAACTACACCCCTGACTTTGTTAAGGGTAAGTATTATATCGAGGTTAAAGGGTTCTTCAGAAGCGGGGATAGACAGAAGTATAAATCAATTGCTGAACAACTAAAGTTTGAAGGCAAGGAATTAATCTTCTTGATGCCTCGCCCTGATTCCAAAGTTGCTAAGGGTAACAAGATTACTTATACTCAGTGGTGTAATAAATATGATATTAAAATATTTTCCACCACACAAATAGAGGAGTTAAAGAAATGGACAAAGAATTAGAAGTTTCATATAAGGGTGTATTAGAACCTAGACATCCACCCGCACCACCTATGTCCCCTTTTGAATCGACTATAAATCCTAGTCATTACAAGAAGGGTAAGATTGAGGTCATAGATTTTATCATAGACCAAGATATGGATTACCTCACCGCCTCGTGTCAGAAGTATCTAGCGAGGTGGAAGCACAAGAATGGAGTTGAGGATTTGAAAAAGTGTAGATGGTTCTTGGATAAACTCATAGAACAGCAGGAGGTGGAGGGTGTCTCTAACCCTAAATGAATTAAAAGAACGAATAGTTCAAGAGTCTATAGACCCTTGTACTCTGTGTGAAGTCTTGGATATAACATCGGAAGATTTACTACACGAGTTCGAGGATAAATTAATTGATAACCGTGAGGAGTTTGAAGATGTTGACGATACCCACTGAAAATTTTATACTATTAATGTTAGCCTTTATTATAACGGGTGCTTTCCTACTATGGAGGCACGGCACTAAATGTTATGATAGGGGGATAACAGATGCTGTTCTTATGTATAGGAATGGACGCTTAACTTACAATACCTATTTAGATGATAAGGGTAAGAAGATGATAAACATAGAGATTGAACCTATAGAAGATGAAGACTGACAGAAAACCACACCCTATCAAGAACAAACTGAAGTATGCTTTGAGGTACGATAGACTATGGCATACTAAAACTATTATTAACAAGAAGAAAGAGAACAAGAAGCGAGGAGGCTACATTGAAGATATTACCAAATGACTATCAGAATTTTATAGCACTTAGCAGATACGCTAGGTGGCTACCCGAAGAAAATAGGCGAGAGACTTGGGAAGAGACTGTCGCTCGTTACTTCGACTTTATGGAAGAGCATCTTAAAGAGAACACTAATCAAGAGTTAGTACCTAAGACTAGGAAGATACTGGAAAGAGCAGTTCTGAACCTTGAGGTTATGCCTAGTATGAGAGCTCTAATGACTTCAGGTAAGGCACTCAAAGAGAATAATATAGCAGGTTATAACTGTGCCTATCTGAGTGTAGACCACCCGAAGGCATTCGATGAATGCTTATACATTCTTATGCACGGTACTGGTGTAGGCTTTAGTGTCGAGAGACAGTTCATTAATAAACTACCTGAGATACCTGAGCAGGTAGTAGATGTCGATGATACTATCGTAGTACAGGATAGTAAGGAAGGTTGGCAATCATCATTCAGGAAACTAATCAGTTATCTCTTTGATGGTGAAGTACCACATTGGGATGTATCTAAGGTCAGACCTAAAGGTTCTAGACTCAATACATTCGGTGGTAGGGCTAGTGGTCCTGAACCACTGGTGGACTTGTTCTACTTCGCTTGTAATATCTTTCGCAATGCGTCAGGTAGGAAACTCAATTCATATGAATGTCATAGATTGATGTGTAAGATAGCAGAGGTTGTAGTAGTAGGAGGTGTGCGTAGGTCAGCACTTATCTCTCTATCTAATCTGACTGACGAGCGTATGCGTGGTGCTAAGACAGGACAGTGGTGGGTAGATACACCTGAGATGGCACTGGCAAACAACAGTGTATGCTATACAGAGAAGCCTGATATGGGTATCTTTATGAAGGAGTGGTTATCACTCTATGATTCTAAATCAGGTGAGCGTGGTATATTTAATAGAGAAGCAGCGATTAAACAGGTGGTTAATACCAATAGACGAGACCCTGAACACGAGTTCGGTTGTAACCCCTGTTCAGAGATTATATTAAGAGACGGACAGTTCTGTAATCTGACAGAAGTTGTCATTAGAAATACTGATTCAATATCAGATGTAAAAAGGAAGGTCAGACTAGCAACAATACTCGGTACATTCCAAGCATCGCTGACGAATCTGAGAAGACTCAGAAAGAAGTGGACTATCAATACAGAAGAGGAGGCACTATTAGGTGTCTCACTTACTGGTATTATGGATAACTCTTTTATGAATGGTAGTAAGATATTTAATACGAGCAGTAAAGACTTGTCTGACTTCCTCATTATGCTAAAAACCTTAGCGATAAAGACTAACAAGGAGTGGTCAGAGTTACTAGGTATCAATCCTGCTACTTCCATTACTGCTATCAAACCTAGTGGTACTGTATCTCAACTGGTAGATTCAGCGTCAGGTATTCACCCTAGACATAATGATTATTATTTACGTAGAGTGAGAGCAGACATTAAAGACCCTATCGCACAACTGATGAAAGATGAGGGTGTACCATATGAACCTGATGTTATGAAGCCTGAGAGTGTAGCGGTATTTACATTTCCTATGAAAGCACCGGAGGGTGCGGTACTCAGAGATGATAGGACAGCCATAGAACAACTGGAATTATGGCTTACATATCAGAGACATTACTGTGAGCATAAGCCTAGCGTCACAGTTTCTGTCAAGGAACACGAATGGATGCAAGTAGGAGCGTGGGTGTACGAACATTTTGATGAGGTGAGTGGTGTGTCGTTCTTACCACACTCAGACCACACCTATCAGCAAGCACCCTATGAGGACTGTACGGAGGGAGTTTATAAAGAGGCTCTCGCTGGTATGCCTGAGTCTGTTGACTGGGCTAGAATCGAAGAATACGAACTCTCAGATACCACAAGAGGTATGAAAACTATGGCGTGTACTGGAAGTATATGTGAGATGGTAGATTTAACTGAAGAAGAAGGAGACAAAGAATGAAAATAGTATTGTTTATAATTTTAGTTGTATTGTTAGTTGGTTGTAGTGAATTTGAAACCTTAATGGAAGACAGACGAATGTTGACTTGTTCACCATCATACGAAACTTTGTGTGCAGGTTGGCAGATTTGAGTTATCAGACATACACTAATAAAGAATGTGAGTTCTTCCCCTGTCATAAGGGTATAAAAGATGAGGAGTTCAACTGTATGTTCTGTTACTGTCCGTTGTACTTCATCGAGTGTCCTGTGAATGTACCATTATTAAGTAATGGACTGAAGGACTGTATGGAATGTACTGTCACACACAGAGGTAAGAAAGCGTGGATAATAGTAAGAAAATATTTAGATAAACACTGGGAGGAATGTAGTGAAACTACTTAAATTTATTTTGTATTCGATTTATTTTTTATTAGCAGTTACCTGTACTGGTTCTTTAGTCTATGTAGTTATGTGGCTAGAAGCACTGAGGAAAGGGTGGTTAGTATGACGCAACAAGAGGAAATTGATTTTACTAAAGACTCTGAATATATAAGACTGTTCAGTGATGATGATGACTCTGAAGAGTTTATGAAAGAAGTATATAAGAAAGAACTAGGTTCTAATTTTGAAAAGGTAGAAGGTGGAGTGGGAGTCGGTACTTATGAAAGTAAACCTGATGAGTAAACTATGGAAACAAAAGGTGCAGTTACCTGTTCTACTGACGAGTAGACAAAACACTGAAATGTTAAACGCGTTTAATAATAATAGAAGGAGTAAAAAAGATATGAATGAAATAAAAAACTTGGTGGATACAGTCCTGAAGAATAGGTCGCTTACGGTATTCCTAGCGATTGTAGTGGTGGCTCTGTTCTTTGGATGGATTGGTGGCTAATAAACAACAGACATCATCTAAAAACACTTGGGGTCTCGTCCGTATGGATGGGACTTCCAAGCTACAATGGAGACTAAAACAAGAGCAAAAAGGTGATACCGGTATCAAGATTAGCCCGAGATTATGGCAGTCAGATTGGCAGAAATGAGCTATTTTACCCCTACCCTACCCCTTGCTCACCCCGAGAAGTCCTCGAGAATCGAAGATATGGAGCTCGATATTTTAATAATTAAGGAAATTACTTATGAATGAGAAGAAAATCATTAAAGCACTGAACAGTTTGGATTATGATTTTGAACCTATGGACGACAAGTTTTCTAGATATGATGCCTTCGATAAAGAGCGTGGGATTATGCTAGAGATTAAATGTAGGAATAAACATTACTCTGATACTATGTTAGAGAAGATGAAGTATGAATGGAATAAGGAGTTCGCTAAAGAACACAACCTAGACTTTCTCTATGCAGTATCTATGCCTACATCTAAGGCTAATAATTATATAGTCTATCTCTTCGACCCTATTACTATGGAAGAATATGAAGAGTATGATTTTAAATGGCACACAAAAAAACTCCCTGCGAACACTGAGTTCAAAGGGAGTCAATGGATTGATAAGGAAGTAGGGTATCTACATATAGATGATGCTATCTTATCCTTTACTGAGAGGACGACCCACTAAATAAACCCGCACTGCCTACACCTAGACCTTGATATTGTCTTCCAATCTCGTGTACTAGGTCAGGTCGTGTAGCCTTAGCAGTTGTAATAGTATCTAATGATTCTTTCCAAGCCTTATTATCTAATTCCTTCATCATTGCTAATCTATTCTTCTCATAAAGAGTAGTTTTAGAACTACTACCTGAAGTTGTTTTAGGTTTAAAATTCTTTATCTTGCCCGTTACTGGAGTAGTCATCATAATGACCCTGTTAGGTAGACTACTTTCTATCATCTTACCTATTCCCCACTTTACTTTTTCTAGGAAGTTGTGTTCATCACTAACTGAAGCAATAAAGCGACCACTAGGTTTAATACCAAAAGAGATGTTGACACCGCCTTCTGTTATAGATGTGCCTGTCATAGAGAAATTACTCCATACTTGTCCTGTTTTCTTGTCAGGTATGAATGTCTTACCTGTAAGTTTATTGAGGAACTCTGCTAGTTCATCTAAGTTCATCTTCTTAATTTCTGCTGAGCTCTTTCCAAACGCACCTCTAATCTTTGCAATATCAGGAGAGTATCTTTTCATATCATCAATATGATTTCCTCCTTTAGTGCTACCTACTCTTTTCATAAATACCATAGTGCTTGGGTCATCAGCAGAAGCGATACCCTTTCTATTGAGCCACGCTCCACCCATAAGTTTCTCTAACATATTGGCTTCACTTTTATTAATTCCTGCACCACCCCTTACCTTACCTGCAGATGCTTTATGATAAGTACCTACTTTAAATGGCGTGTACCCTTGAAATCCTACTCTATCTATAAAGTTTCTTAACAGTGTCTTACTACCTACTGTCCCTGATTGTTCAGCTATATGGGCATTATATAAAGCCCTATGAATCAACTCTATGTCTTTGTTTGCTTTGGGTGATAGGTAAGAACTTTCCATCAGACCTTTGTTTATATTGTGACTTCTATATAAAGCCCTAGCATCTGGACTTAATGAGTTCCTAATTATATTCTTTATGCCTGCAACACCTGTCTTAGCAAAACCGGTCTTACCTTTAAAAGCACCATAACCCTGAGCCGGAGTTATTCCTTTTATTGTAACATCAGATAAAAGACCCTCATCTAAAGACTTCATAACTTCTTTAGTCCTTACAGTTGGTCCATATCTTCCTTGTATATAGTTAGGGAATGAGGATATGAAAGAACCCTTCATAGCACTCTCGTCTATGTTAGCTCCCATCTGTTTAGCTTTGCTGACAGCCTTAGTTCCTTTAGTCAAGA
>Ga0080013_1005599_pt1 | contig 11616 bp, 16 predicted proteins | sample ETNvirenome_6_85_FD_69236 | JGI IMG/M metagenome (GOLD analysis project Ga0080013, IMG submission 69236) | Marine viral communities from the Pacific Ocean - ETNP_6_85 (SPADES assembly) (version 2) | ecosystem: Environmental > Aquatic > Marine > Oceanic | place: Pacific Ocean | collected 2013-06-19
CTCACGGGAGTCTTCCCTATAAACCTCGTAATCAAAACCGAGATTGTCGAGAAATTACAAGAAAAATTTATCCCCCCAATCTCTGAGTTTGATATAGACTTGGAAGTGTGCTGGTTTATTCCCCGCAAGATTACGCCGAAGAAAACAAAAAATGGAAAATTATATTGGATTGTAGAAACCATTGATTCTAATAATGAGACGACTAAAATCCGTTGTTGGGGCGTTAAACCCGAGAAAGATACTATCTTTTTGAACAGACCCTATATGGCCAAACTGCGCTATGATGAACAATGGGGATTTTCTACTTATGCAATTGGTAGAACTTTCAGACTACTAGGATAATGAATGACTTATAAAATTAACACAAATCACAATGCTGATATTTGCGAAGATTTGGTGGCTCTCGACATAAGAAAAAAAGGATGGGTAACCTTGCAACCCTCATGCAGAGACACCCCTTATGATCTCGTGGTAGACATTAATGGAGCTTTCCACTCTGTGCAAGTTAAAAAACTTTCAGGTAAAAAAAATAACGGCCTCGTAAAAAGACTAGAGCGCGGAAATCAAAAAGTTACGCAAAATGGAAAAGTGCGGAATACAATTGATTACGCCGAAGAAGGAATTGATTACTTAGTTGGAGTAAATGTGGAGACAGAAGAAATATTCTATTATAGCTACGCCACTTATTCACAAATCCCGGCTAAAAAATTTAGCGTGGATCGACATCCTCCTGATGATTTTCCCGTTAACACCGGTATAAAGAAAAACACTGATTATTAAAACAAGAGAATAATTACTACTATGAACGTCATCAAAAACTTTAGCCCTCTTCTTAAAGACAAAGAGTTTATTGAGGATCTCCCCGTTGTTATTCGGGTGAGGAAGTTTGATGAGTCGGCAGCCAAAGAATTTTCGGCGGCTGTTTCTAAAGCCCAGAACACAGGACAGCCCATATTGCCGGTCGTCATTGATAGCTATGGGGGGCAAGTTTATAGTTTGATGTCAATGATTTCAGATATTAGTGCTTCTCGTATTCCCGTCGCAACGATTGTTCAAGGTAAGGCGATGTCCTGTGGTGCTCTTCTCTTTAGCTTTGGCACAGAAGGTCATCGGTATATGGACCCCGACGCCACCGTCATGATTCATGATGTAAGTTCCATGAGTTGGGGCAAAGTCGAGGAGATCAAAGCCTCCGCCGACGAAACCGAGAGATTAAATCAAAAGGTTTATAAGATGATGGCCAAGAATTGTGGCCACCACGAAGATTATTTTCTAGATATCATTCATGCGAAAGGCCATGCGGATTGGTTTTTGGAATCTGATGAGTGCCTCAAACACAACCTTACTAATCATACCCATGTCCCCCGACTTAAAATTGAAGCTCGTGTGAGCTTTGACTTTAAATAGACGCGCCCCTCCACTAGTTATAGCGGGAGGGACTCTGTGTGGGTACCAAGCAGATCGGCTGGCGCAGAGCTATCAACGAGCTACGCTATTTGTACAATGAATTCGAACTCATCGAGGAAGTAGTAGATTTAAGCGGCCCCGCATTTCTACAGTACTACAGCCGCTTTTGCGAGAAGCACAATATCACAGTCCCCCACCCGATGCCGGAGATTGCCGATGAGGAATCCACAGAGGTGTCCGTTCGCAAAGAAGCCGCCGGCTGGGAAGAAGAACAGCCTAAAACTTATTTGAATGACGAGTTTGGTAACATAAAGGAAGTAGAGGACCACAGTGAAGCCCCAGGAGAAGAAGATGAGTTACATAGAGCGTTTACTAAGGTCTTTCGAGCACTCGCGCTTTATTTTCACCCCGACCGCCTAGGCCAAGATGCCACTTTCGAAGAACAACAGGCTAAATTGGATATGTTTAAGACGGCCAACAATTGTTTAGAAGAGAAACAATATTTTAAATTAATGGAATTAGCGGAGCGCTACAAGATTGACTTACCGGAAAACTTGGAAGACCATGTGGATTGGATATACCATGAACAACACAAGGTACGGGGAGAAATTCAACGCGTCAAGAGCACCTTCAACTATCAATTTTCAGGGTGCGAAACCGACGAGAGCAAAGACAATTTAATCAAGACGTTTTTAGCACAACTTTTTGACATTCAGGTGTAAAAAACCCTTGACGTCTGTAGTTTGATCTGTTATATTATAGAAGTAACAAGGAGGTAAGTGTGGCAAATTCACACAATGAGAAGAAGAGATATGTCAAGGAGTATATTCGCTCACTGGCAGCAATTGAAGAGGCGATGGAACCCTATAAGGACCAACGCCGTGACCTGCGGGCAGAGTACCGCGAGAATAGCTGGTTGAATACAGATGAGATTCGAGCAGCGGTAAAGGCCTACCGTCTTTATAAAGGAAAGTTTAACATCGACGAAGTGGTGGAGAACTTTGAAATGATTAGCGGAGGGAAGAATGGCGAGAAGTAAAGACATCCGAAGAAAAAAAGATATTTTAACGGAATACAAGACACCTGTAAAGCTCTGCGGGAGTTTAATCCATAAAGGCTATCGTCTGCGCCCCTCGACGCTTTCCAAGGCGCGCCAAGAAGAAGACGCATATTGGAAGCAGAGCATGAAACCTTATCAGGATAAAGGGCATGAAGATTATAAATGGGCAATCACTGAGGCTGAACGTAATGCCACGCGCCTTGCCGACTCGATCTGCAGTGCCTTTGCCACTGAATTTAATCCCAAGAGTACGTTTGCGATTGAAAGTTACAATGTAGACGGCCGCATCGAGGGCTCTAAAAGTGATTTAATAATCAAAGAGTATGATACGGGCCCTGGAGACGCCCTAATCAGCACGCGCCATTTCTCCCTTAAAGCCTATGAAAAAGACGGCAATATTCAAGTATGCTCTGGAACCTATATGTCGACACTTTTGTCTCTTGCATTCCACAAGGTGGGCGTGGGACAATATATGAGTGCAGAAGGAAAGAAGGTCCCCCGCGCAGTGGTGGCGAATATCCCTGCAATTGCGGCGCTGTTCGGTGAAGATTACAGCGTGGATATTGCACCCACTCTTCAGTGCATCAAACAACTGGATGCCAATTTTAAATCGTTAGTGCAGGATAGGTTCCCGGGAAAAGAGGCATGGAAGAAGATTTGTAGCGACACAGCATACACGGCCATCCCGCTGATGATTAAAGTTTGCGAAATTGTTAAGGCACAAGATCCGGGCGCCTTCAAGGACAAACTGCTGGGCATGTGTGGAATGGATGGACGGGACGAGGTGGTCGCGGTCGCTGGCAACAAAGTATATTCTACTTTTGGGAAGCCGAAAGCGAAAGAAATTGTAAATCGTTTAAATTCTCCTGCATGTGTTCTTAACTTTTGTCAGAATAATCAAGGAATAAAGTGGTCTTTTAGTGATAAGGCGGGCCCCATTTACTCCATTGACATGCCGCTCACTATTAATAAGAATGGTGCATGGTGGACCGAAGGGACCGTGGGGAGCGCCAAGAACATTCATTCTAAACTTCCAGGAGAACCGCGCGAAGGCAAGCGCAACGAAATTGCCACCAGTACAAATATGTGGGTGAAACCACGCCAGATTTTTGGTGAATAATGAAATATGATGTTATAGTGGGCAATCCCCCCTTTCAGAATAAAGAGAAACGCAACACGACGCCCCATAAAGTTTGGATTGAATTTACTCACCAAGCTTTTGCACAATTAGAAGACAACGGCGCATTATTGTGGATCTCTCCCGCATCGTGGGGTAGTCCCAGCAATAAAGTATTTAAATACTTTTGCAACTATCAAGTCGAGAGCGTAAATTTTGATACCGCGGAATACTTCCCCGGTATTGGATCTACCTTCAGTAATTATTTAATTTATAATACTAGCACCATGCAGCAGCCTACAGTGATTACTAAAAGTGGTAAAACTTTTACGGCGACTCTCGATGAATCAGTGAAGTATTTAGCTAATGATTTCTGTGAGCTTTCTTTTAATATTCATAAGAAAGTAATGTTTGATTCAACACAAAAACTCGATATTAATTATGACTATGTAACGTGTCATAATGTAATCCGCCATGCGCTTAAGCTACACGATAAAAAGATAGCGCGCGCTCATCAAGCTGTGGAGAAAGCGAAAACTGATAAAGCTTTAAAGCGTGCTGAAGCCCGCTTAGAAAACCTTATGGCGACTCGCGACAATGTACAAATTACCATTAGTGAAGAGCAGACTTCTACCCATACGTTTCCGATACTGCATACCAACAATAAGATATGGTATTCATCGGTGAAGCAAGACTTTGCGGATAAAAAGAAAGTGCTCTGGTCACGCAGCGGCTATACAAAGCCGTTTTATGATGATGGGAATTATGGTTGCACAGACTTATGTTATTATGTCCTAGTAGATAACGACCAAGAAGGCGAAGCTCTTACTCAAAATTTAAACTCCGACTTATTTAAATACATATTCGCGACAGCGCGGTGGTCGGGCTTCGGGAATGATAAAGTTTTTAAGATGGTGCCCGATCTTAAGACGCTCGCACCGCTTACTAATACACAGATGTATGAGAAATATAATATTACCACTGCAGAACAAAAATATATTGCGCAATATCTGTATGGAAAAGTTAATGGCCGGCCCCGGAAATCAGCTAAAACTTCCCAAACTAAAACACAAGAGCGCATAGATAATCTTGGAGAAGTGTTCACGCCAGAAGAGTTAGTTAAGAAGATGATTGCAACGCTTCCTTCTGAGAAGTGGGCGCCTAACGTGACGTTTATCGATCCGGCTTGTGGTATTGGTAATTTTCTGGTCGAAGTAATAAAAGAAAAGATCAAATACGGCTTAAGTCCTGAACAAGCCATCTCAACCACTTATGGGGTTGACATCATGGAAGATAATGTCTTAGAATGTCGGCGTCGTATAAATGAACTAACCAACTATGCACACCCCGCTTTAGTAGAAACACAAATAACCCCTGGAGATTTTTTAAAAAATGAATAAACAAACACAAAAAGTAATGTTCTCTAGTAAGACAGGAGAATGGGGCACGCCCGATGATTTTTTTAAGAAGCTAGATTGGCGGTTTGGCCCCTTTGATTTGGATCCGTGTGCCACGCCTTATAATACCAAGTGCGCCAATTTCTATACGGAAACTGAGAACGGCTTGGCCAAAAGCTGGAAAGGACATACAGTGTTCGTAAATCCCCCCTATGGGCGCGGCATCGACGAATGGATCAAGAAGGCTTACGAAGAAGCCCAAGACGCAGACACCAAGGTGGTGATGTTGATTCCAGCGCGAACCGACACAAAATATTGGCATGACTATGTAATGAAGGCAGAAATGGTTTTTTTCATCAAAGGTCGTTTAAAGTTTGGAGAAGGCGCTAATAGCGCTCCCTTTCCCTCCGCCGTAGTGGTATTTACAAAGCGCCCCGAAGGGTGGACCATAGTTCCAAAAATGGGCGCTCTCACACGATGAATAGAAAACAGCGCCGGCAGCGCGAAAAGGCGAAGAAAAAGATGTCCCCGGATGAACGAAATCTTTCGGAAAAAATTTTATTGTTTAATCAATTACCCGACGCATGCAACCGCTGTTCTGCCTCATTTGACAACACCAACAAAGAGATGGTAAAGTCATGGACAGTCGTAGTACGAGAAACAGCCGGCAAGGTACGGCTCTTCTGTCCCTCATGTATTAACTCAACCAAGGAAGAATATAATGCCAGTAACCCGACTATCTAAGGCAGCTTTAATGAAGCTTATTGAAGGCCAAGTAAAAGAAGAAGCGCAATGTATTGTGCAGTTTTACTCCAATTCCTGTCACTTGTGTCACAATCTACAAGAATATTATCAACAACTGGCTGACGATCCTTCTTATGCAGACCTTCATTTCTTTGCATTTAATATTGAAGATGCACCTGGGATTTCGGAGCGCCTTAATTTTAACGGGGTTCCCACCATTTCCAGCATTGTGACGGGCAATGGAGAATCGGTTGTTAAGATTTTAGCGGATCCCATGGAACCGCATAAAAAAACATGGTATCGTGTAAGCGAGATTAAAGAATTTATCGAGAAAGGAGATAAAGAATGAAGCGCAAGTTATATGAAGCGTTGATAAGTCGTTTGAGGGCTGATACTCTTGAAGCCTATGTGCTTATCGAAGAAATTTTAGACAACCCCGGGTCCGTGGAAAATCCCCTGGACGCCCTGGTAGTACAAGCCCAGCGGCTAGCCCAAAGTGAAGGCGCAGTACTCACCATAAACGGATATTTTGATAAAGTGGCAGATGCGCAGGCAGAAAAAGCGTTCCTTCATCGCCAAGCCAATGAACAACACCACCAGTTACATCAACTGATGTCGGCTATTGAAAGCCACGTGCGCCCTACTGAACTGCCCGCGGATACTCCCCTCCGCGTGGTGGATGAAGACATGTCACCTACGTTTAAACGCAGTCAAAAAAACTCAAAGAAGGAAGAACCTGATGAGGAAGAATAATGCTGCCCTTTCATATGATGACGTCCTGCTTAAACCCCAATACTCGGATATTCAGTCGCGCGCAGAAATCGATATAAGCACCAATTTAGGCGCCGGCCTAGTATTGCGGCTCCCTCTATTAGCTTCCCCGATGGATACGGTAACTGAAGGCCCTATGGCTACCTGCTTAGGGCGCGAAGGTGCTGCCGGCGTAATTCATCGCTATAATTCTATCCAAGCCCAAGCGCGCTTTGTGCGTATGGCTCGTGAAATTGGTGGCGACATTAACGTTGGGGGGGCAATTGGAGTGACGGGGGATTATCTGGAGAGAGCTACTACCCTGGTCGAGCACGGAGCTACGTTTATCTGTGTAGATGTGGCTCACGGCCATCATGTTTTAATGAAAGGCGCCCTCCATGCTCTCCGGGAAAAATTTAACGAACTGCATATCATGGCGGGCAATGTTGCTACCCTAGAAGGCCTTAATGATGTGGCGGATTGGGGTGCTACATCAGTGCGGTGTAATATCGGAGGCGGATCTATTTGCTCTACCCGAGTTCAAACAGGCCATGGAATGCCGGGACTCCAAACCATCTTTGATTGCGCGCAAACCGACCGGAATGTGGCTATTATTGCTGATGGTGGAATCCGCAATTCCGGTGACATTGTGAAAGCGTTGGGAGCCGGAGCCGATGCTGTTATGTGTGGCTCTTTATTCGCCGGGAGCGCCGAAGCGCCGGGACAAGTCTATCGAGATAAGGATGGGAGTGTTTGGAAATCTTATCGGGGAATGGCCAGCAAGGAAGCCCAAACAGATTGGAAGGGGCGCTATTCTTCTTATGAGGGTGTCGCTGCACGAGTGCCCTATCAAGGAAAGGTTCATGACATTTTAAACGATTTGGTGCGCGGAGTGCGCTCGGGATTATCGTATAGTGGAGCGCGCTCAATCGAAGAGTTACAGATGAAAGCTGAGTTTGTGCGCCAAACCTCTTCGGGTTTATCGGAGAGTAACACTCACATTTTAACACGGAATTGGTAATGATCGATTATGGAAATTTGACCAAGCGAGTAGTTTTTACTGAGACCGACCATCGTCATGCAAAGTTATTATTACGGCTGCAGCAGGATGGCTTAACTCAGGCTGCATTCTTTCGTCATCTGATTACTGGCTACATTGAAAACGATGAACGCATTGTGGAATATATTGATGATGTTAAAACACAATCGAAGTCTCGCAAAGCTAAAACGAAAAAGCTCCGGGCCCAAGGAAAACAACTGACCGCGGAGTGTGGCTTTTCGGAAGAGCAAGTCCACGACCTTTTTGACATCATTGCCCAAGAACATCCGGACCTATAAAAACTCCTTTTTTTGGCCTTTATTGAAAGACATTACTATTTATTTTTGAGTTAGCATATGCATGCTTAAGGAGAAAACTAAATGGCTCGTAAAAAACTGTTATCAGAAGGCGAGGTTAGGCAATTTATGAAGCTAGCCAATCTCGGCCCTTTAAGTGAGAATTATTTCACCAATAATCCGCTTGAAGAAGAATCCGAAGAGGAGAGCGAGCTTCACGCAACCGAAGACGAACTGGGTGCCGAAGATCACTTTGCCGACGAAGAAGGCGATGAACTGGATGCACTAGAGGGCGACGACAACGAAGCGTTGTTGGCCCGCGTTGTTCAAGCTGTCGCTGATGAACTCGGCGTTGAAGTAGATGTAGAAGGTGCCGACGAAGAAGGGGGTGAAGAAGAGCTTGACGTCGACGCCGAATTAGATATGGGCGGCGACGAAGTTGATCTTGGCATGGATGTCGAAGACGAACTTCCCGGCAGCCGAGACCTTTATGAAGATAAACCTTTCACCTCGAAGAAAGAAAAGCCCGGCGCTGACAAGCGCAAGGGTGCCAAGAAGCGAGGAGCCGAAGGTACTAAGCTTAAGCAAGACGAGCCCGGTGGCCGAGGTCACAAGAAGGGCGACGATGCATATGTGAATGAGCAAGCCGAAGATATCGACGAAGGCGGCACTATGGTGGGGCGCATGGACCGTCCTCCAACAGCCCGTGAACGCGGACTGGCTAAAGGTGGCTATGCTGATGCCGAACGCCGTGAAAGGCGCAAGTGTGAAGACCGCGGTTGGCACTGGGACAATGGCGAATGTCATGAGCCCGGAGAACGCGGCGCATCCGATCCACTTGCTGACCTTGGCGAGGGACTGGACCAAGATGCTATTGTAGCTGAAGTGGCACGCCGCGTAGCAGCACGGTTGAGCGCAACTCAACGCAAAGAAGAACTGGCGGAACAATTAGCAGAACGCATTTTTGATCGCTTAACTTCAAAATAATACTTGACAAAAACGTTACGAGCAGTTATATTAACCACTGAGGCCACAAAAGGTTTTAGTGGTTAATTTGCATGGGAGTCACAGGTGGAATGGGCGCTTCTTACATTAATGTTCATTTTTGGGTATATTACCTGTAAGCTGTTATATTTTATCCGCACTACGCGCACTAGCTTCCACTTGCTTAAAGCCTCCCAGTTGATAAGTGTCGCCATGTTGGCTAAATCCATGGAAGATTTTTACTATGCTAAAATCTATCGGATGGAGAAAATGGTAGAGTCGGGCGACTCCGACCACAATGTGACAGCTTTTTCTTATTTAATGGAAGAAGAGGTGCGGCACTTTAAAGAGAAGTCCATCGAAGGACTCGTCGCGTTACATCCTGATTTTTTCAAGCAGCTACTAGAGTTTCAAGATTGGAAAACTGCAATGCAGTTTCTAGAGAGTAACAAGGAAGTAGCAGCCGCATTTTTATCTAGGAGGAATAATGATTAACCGCATTAAAGAGGCCATTGGCGCCTTTGTAACCGATCAAGAAGCCGAAGAGAACCAACCCCGGTTGGTTATTGTAGACCCAGCAGCGCTACAAGCTGCTGTTCAAGAAGAAGAGCCACGCTCACATTTACTGGGCCTTTTCGCCGAAGTGGCGGAAGAGAAAATCGCAGAGCTTATTCATGCTCTGTTGGTTGTGGCGGAGAATGAACACGATAAAGAAGAAGAAAAGCGTATCCCCATCGACTTTTATCTCTCGACGTATGGGGGAGCCGCTGACGATATGTTCGCGCTTTATGATGTAATGCGCTTAGTGCGTGAGGATGTGGTGGTGCGCACTGTTGGACTCGGGAAGGTCATGTCTGCCGGAGTGCTCCTCTTAGCAGCCGGCACCAAGGGGCAACGGAGCATTGCGAAGAACTGCCGTATTATGATCCATTCGGTCATCGGTGGCAACCAAGGATCTCTTCACAATATGCTTAACGAGATGGAAGCCATTGAACAATTGCAGCAAATGTTTGTGAATTGTCTGGTGACCGAAACAAAAATGACTAAATCTCAATTGAAAAAAATGCTGGATCGTAAAGTTAATGTCTATTTATCAGCAGAAGAAGCAGTGGAACTTGGCATTGCCGACGTTATTATTTAAGGAAACCCCATGTCAGACCTAACAGAGATTTTGAGAGAAGAATATGAAAAGGGGATCGCTGAGATCATGGATCCTCACGCTTTAATGGAAATGATTGAGGCAGTAATGTCGCATCCGGCTCCTAAGACCCTAAAAGAACAAGGCGCAAAAACGAGAGAAAGGGCCCTCAGACTTCCTAACATCATGGCCACCGAAATTACAGTTGGTCAGAAGCCGAGTAGCGAAGACCGCCAACAATTTCAATTATGGATGAGCAATATTGGAATGTCGGGCGATGCGTCGTCTAGCGCAGTAAACCAAAAACTTACAGCACTTACTGATTTTTTCGACAATCCGAAAGAGAATCTTCAAGGAACCACCATCCCAGAGACATTATCATATTTGATGTTTCTCAATCAGTTTGTATACATGCTTAAAGAATTCAATGCATCGGTAGCTGGATTCTTGTGGGAACCATTTCTGGCGGCCTTGTTCGGTGGAAAATCACGACAAGTTCCAACTAGCGAAGGAGATATTGCAGATATTAGGATTGATGAACCCGGTGGAGATCGTAATAGACCAATTAGTTTAAAAATCTTAAATGAAGTCGGTCTTGTAAAGGGCTCTTTTGTTGATCTAGTGAAGCATTTTGCGCACGGCGGCACAGAAATGCGCTATGTTATTGTTGTCAAACACCAAACCAAAAAGGAAAAAGCTGTTTCAGCAGTAACATTCTACGAGTTTAATATTGCTGCTGACAACTTCTTTGAGTGGATTGGAAATGTCGCATATACACAGACTGTCATAAGTAAAGATAAGGCTTTTAAAGTATCCCGAGATTTGAAAGAGAAATGGTTAAAAAAGGTCTCGGGAACATCCGCTCGTATCGAAATTGAACACGCGCTCCCGGGCGCTACTGCAAAAGGACCCACCGGAAAGGTTAGTACTAAATTTGTTCCACTTGCGTATCTCAATAAAGAAGAAGGAGCTTATATTATAAATCCCGAAGTTGCTGAAGCTGTTAATTTGAGATTGGGCGATGGTACACCTGTGCGAGAAGGAGTTTTCGATGAAAACACCAACTACATAGCCGCAGTCGCCGAATTCAAGGCGGGGGGCGCCGGCGGAAGAACAATGCAAAAGGGGTATGAGGCTATTCCTGGTAGCGAGACAAAAGATACCGTGAGATTGTGGGGCGGCAAGGATGAGCTAGCAGCATGGTCTGATCTAGCAACCCGGCTCCAAGATGCCGGACAACCCCCCGCAGTATTCTTTAAAGCAGTATTAGGAATCGATCCTGGCGTTCCATGGCCCGGACAAGCAGCACTGGGGGCCAGGCGGGGTGCCGGCGCAGAAGCAGGCGGAACACAGTTCCACATTTCGCCGGCCCATTACAAAGGGTTAGGCGGAAAGTTAGGTACTCTTAGGATCACCACACAAGCCGTTGAAAAGTTCTTTGCAGAGGCCGCGGCCACATTGAATGAAGAATTGGTAACCATGTTTAACAAACTTGCCGATCTTAATGATAACATTGGACGGTTTTTCTTGGCGAATTGTGGACAAGAACAAGTTGTAGAGAAATGCACTGATAAAGACGCGGCAAACCGCACCGAAGCTGGGCAGAATGCAATTAATGATTCGAAAGAGCTAGAAGCAGCAGTTGTTAAATCTGTTAGTGGAATGCAAGAAAATACTTGACATA
>Ga0080013_1005600_pt1 | contig 11615 bp, 25 predicted proteins | sample ETNvirenome_6_85_FD_69236 | JGI IMG/M metagenome (GOLD analysis project Ga0080013, IMG submission 69236) | Marine viral communities from the Pacific Ocean - ETNP_6_85 (SPADES assembly) (version 2) | ecosystem: Environmental > Aquatic > Marine > Oceanic | place: Pacific Ocean | collected 2013-06-19
AATTGTCTGCTTTGTTTTCCACTCCCTACAACTGTTAAAGCTTTTCCTTCCTTATATTGTTTTTCAAATATTCCTATCACAGTAGCATAATCCCCTTCTGATATATGATTCTTTCCGTACACATTATAGAAGTAGCATATTTCATATTTTAAGTCATACCAATCGTGATAATTCTTTATAAGCTCTACCATTTTAGCTTTCACCCAAGAATACGGACTTAAGTTTTCATTGTCACCAAATTTTGAACTTGAGGCTGAATAAATCAATTTAGCATTCCATTTCTTACATTGTTCTAATACTCTACTTGTACCCCAAAGATTACTAGTCATCAAATACTCTACATCTTTAAATGATGGAACTACTCTTGAGTATTCTCCAAAATGATAGACAATATCTTGCTTAGGTAATTCGTTTATCTTCCAAGTACAATCTTGTATATATTCAACACCCTTGATATGATTAACCTCTTGCCCTGTGAAGTAATTATCTAATGATGTTATCGTAGCATTAGTATGTCTTTTCAAATGCTTAATTAAATTACTTCCTACATACCCTGCCCCACCTGTAACTAATATCTTCATTTATTATTCTTGTAAAACTTATCTAAGGCTTTATTTTGTATCATTCCTACCTTTTTTAATTTCATACCAAACTCATTAAATTTTAAATTTTCCCACTTAATATCTTTTCTTCTTTTTAAAGGCTGCTTAAAATACTTCTTCCATTTTACATCATGATGAGGTCTGCCAAATTTCATTACTGTTCTTACATATTGTGGCCATACCTCTTCTAAACTCTTTGCTTTTAATAACTTCTTGTCAAATGAATTTCCTTTATATAAATCTGTTTGATTGCCACCTTTCATTTTTGCAGCCGTACTTGTTTTATCCACTAAAAAAGCATTAAACAACACCGTACATAAACCACTATCTAGTACCTGTAAACATAAATCAACATCTTCATTATATTTTAATCTCCATCTATGAGGTAAATAACTGTCAATCAACAAAGCAGAATATACATGAACATTATAAAAAAATGGGTGTTTCATTTCATTCATACAAAATGTAGTATAGTTAAATCCAGCCACTCCAATGTTTTCATATCTATCTGTAAATTCTTCTATTGCACTTATTGATTGTTTAGGATTACATTCTATTCTTTTGCCTTTATATAATCTTCTAAACTTTTTTATATTGTCATCAAATATCCAATGTCTTTTATCCCCATTATCTTTAGCGTGTTCCCATATCCAATTCCTTGCAGGTGTTCCACCCATTCCTAAATTTGAAAATGGTAATACTAATACTTTATCTCCAAGTACATTTCTATATTCTTGTTCCTCTTGAGGTTCTACTACTATATAAAAATCTAAATTATGTTCTAGAAAACATTTAGCTGTCATAGGGTTTTCCCATCTCCCTTTTGATAATATGTAAACAGGATATCTATTCATCAAATTTCAGGTTTTTTAAATCTTGTCTTTCTTTATAAGGATACCAAGTTGTCCAAGTATTAGTCTCTTTCTCTAATTTGGTTTGTATCTCAATAGGGTGTAATTTATGAAATGCATCTCTATCTTCTTTCGTTTCAAAATTTACAATTATCTTATATGGATTGTCTTTAGATTCAAATTCAGGCATTCCCACCCATTCATCTAAAGAGTTTATTTTGTTAATAGTATCATCAAGATTTTGCCATACATCTAATCCCCAATCATCTAACTTGTCTGATTTCCATTCATTCCCTAGCATAGCCCAATCCCACTCTCCAAAGCCTACATTGTCTTTTACAATAAATTCTTGCTTTTGTTCTGCCGTTAATCCTTTAGCTATTTTAACAGTCACTTCTTTTAATCCTGCTTCAATACAAGCCTTATGTCGCATATTTCCACCTAAGATTAGATTGCTCTCATCTATAACTATCGGTCTTAGTTCTAACATTTCAGCGAACTCCTTAATACTCTTAACAAGCTTTCTGAATTTATGGTCTTTAATAATTCTTGGGTTTGATATATTTGATTGTATCTCATTGATTTTTAATTTCATACTATATAATAGATTTATTTGTTATTTATTTGAAGTCATCATTGATCCCTCTTTCCCCTATTAGTTTTTCTTTAGCACCATCCCAAAGTTTATCACCTTTTTTACTTAATGATGGTTCGGTTCTTATTAAACAAGGGAAGCCATCAAAGTCTTTTTTTTCTTCTTGCATATATTCCCCACAGTTACAAAGAGCTTCAACAGTCCTTACTTTACCATCTATTACTTTAAGAGTGGCTCTCATTAAGTGTTTAACTTCACCGCAAGAATTACAAATAAATCTTATCATATTGTTCCTGTGGGTGATAGTCCTCCTGTTCTAGTTTCCCCTTTGTTAAATAGTTTGTCTAATTCAAAGTGCAAATGGTTTATAGCTTTCTGTATATCCTGTTCGGCAGGGTTGCCTTCTTTTTTCCCTGCTCTAAGCAAATATGATACAGCCGTGCCACAATTGTACCCTAAGTCAAAATCTTCAACTACACATCTTGCTGAGTAGCCGTATTTCGTTCCTGTGTAATAGTGTGGTTCAGGATGTGATTTGTAATCTTCTTTTTTTGTCATTTTCTAGTATTTTAATTAACCCCTCTTGTGTGTTTAGTGTTCTTGGCTTTTTATAAGCTCTATATTCTTCAGGGCTGTATATTAACTTGACCTCCCTTACTAAATCATCATTATCATATTTGACTATCCATCTTTCTGAGTAGTGCATCTTGTTTCTTTTTAAGTGTGTTAGATAACTCATTCGCTGTATTTTTTATATAGTTTTTTTATTCCATCATAACAGGTTGATATACAAGAACCGCAATTAGTTCCTGTTCCGTAATTAGTCATATGTATTGTATTATAAAGTTCTATCATTTTCTTTTTAGCTGCTACATCTTTTGCTCTTCCTGTTTTTAAGTCTTTCCAAATATCTAAAATTTCATCTATAATTTCTTGTGGCAAATCATCAGGAGCTTTTATTACTTCTGTTGTCTTTTGCCAATAACCCTGTGGGCATTCCATAGGGGCAATTCTTGCTTTGATCTTCATGAAACACAAACACCTTTTGCATTGCCCTAATATACTTGAATAATAAATACATTCCTTACAAATTGCCAAGCGTTCTTCATAGACTTCATTAGGTACAAAAAACTTATTCATATTTCCTTTTATCATTGGGATGCCTAAAGCCAAAGTGCATAAAGAAGGTATCATTTATTTTAGGGTTATACATCTTCATTTAATTCTTTTTTAAGTATTGTCCTTACTTTATCTATCGTAGTAAATAGACTGTTACGACTTATCCCTGTTTTCTTAGCTAGTGAATCTAGGGTGTTGCCCTCGTAATAGTACAATTTGAACAATTCCCTATCGTACCAATAGAGCTCATCTAACTCTTTGTCAATTTTCTCTAAATTTTTTAACTGAGTATTATCTACTTCTTCATTCGGCAAATTATATATATATTTATTATTGTCAAAATGATATGCCATAGTATCGTTGCTATAAGTAAAATGCACATTATAAGAATTGCTATCAATATGTGTGTAATACTTTTCATATTTATAGTAAAAATTACTTCTTCTGCTTGTCAATGCCCTTCTTAATGCAACAGCCCCATATCTTGTAACTCCATCTATTCCATCCTTTTCCCAAATAGCAGAAAGTGTGGTTGGATTCATACTCAGAAAATACAGCATCAATTCCTGCACAGCTTCATTTATTTTATTTTCATCAGTTGTTAAACCATAAGCCATAGTTCTAAACTTATCTGTTAACTTAGATATTTCTAAATATATCTCAGTCATTGGTTGGTTCTAATTCATCTAGTCTGCTTACTGTTTCTTCAAGTAATTGGTCTAAGACTACCCTATATGCTCTTACTATTGCAGAATTGCTTTTAGTTTCTATCCCCGCAAAGAATCCACTTGTAGCAACTGACAGGTTTATTGGTATTATCATGAGCCAATCATAAAAATTGTTTTCTTTTAGCCCTGAGCCGTACCCATTAGAGTATTCTATTATTAAATCTACTACTTCAAGATAATTATTGTATCTGCTTTGAGTTGTTATTTCTTGTGTTAACTGTTTGCACATGGTAGTATAAACCTCAATTATTGTTCTATGTTCTTCACTTGAATATATCGGCTTGTGCATACGCCAAATTTAATAGAAATGTTTACTCTATACCCTTTTCTTTTTTTAAGTTTTTAACAGCCTCTTTGTAATAACTTATCTTTTCTTCATAATCTACTCTAGTAAACTTCTGTGTTTGCCTAGCTTTTAATTCTAATTCTTGTGCCTTCCCTTCTCCATACTTTGCATTTAAATTAATAGCAAATTTATACTGTTCTCCCTGCTTAAACATATTACAACCTACACATTGAGGTTGGCAGTTGTGTTCATCAAATCTTGTTGCTAAGAAACTTCTGCTTTGAAAGTGTCCGTTCTGCATTCCTGATTTGTAATGCTTAAATCTTTTGCAAGTGAAACATTGTACAAGTCCTAATTCATCAGCACTTCTAAGTCTTATGTAAAGACTAAACCATTTATCTAGTTCTTTTTTAAGTTTGCTGATTGACTTCATAATCTATATCCTCTTAATCAAAGTAGCAACCATTTTCCAATCCTCAACTGTGCTAATGTTTTTATTTTTATATAATTCTCTTAATGAATTTAAAGCATCATCTACTCTTTGCTTCTTTGTTTTATTGGGGTTTTTTATTTTTATAGGCAGTCTATCTGTCAAATCCCATTCTATTGATGTTCTTCCTGTAATAGTACACTTTCTATTCTGAACCTCATAAATAACTCCAAGTTTTCTTAGTTCAGTAAATCTTGTTGCTTCTTGTTTAATGACATCCATAGTTTCATATACTTCTCTAGTGGTAGATGGTTTTCCCATTGACAATAAAGCTGAATAAACTTTAAATCTCATTTTAGATAATGAACCATCTCTTTTTATCTGATTATAGCATTCTATTGATGTTTGTCTTGTTTTCATTCTCTTATTTCTCTAATTAGCCACAGCACTATTGCTGTTATTATTACCCACCCTATCATTTTAATAGTTTTTGTTCTTGATAAAATGGAACTTCTTTAGGGTCTTTTCCCATTGTTCTAACTTGATATGTTGCATCATTTATAACTTTCTTGTGTGCAATAATCCATCTATAAAATGTTCTGATATTTAAAAAAGGTTCAAAATTTCCAAATCTAACCCCCTGTCTAAAAGCATCATCTATTTGTTCAAAGGTTAAACTTTTAAAACGATTTTCCTGCTGTAGGTCAGCAGCTAATATCTTTGCCAGTGAAGCCATAGTTTTGCCATCTGTTCTTAATCCTAGTTCAATAGAAGTCCTAGCTATTAAATCATAACATTTCTCTTTCATAGTAATTCTTTTCCTTTTAAGTATTCATTTAGTTGATTGTCTATTTTAGAATTCTTTTTATCCCATTTCTTTTGATTCTTTTGCCATCTAGTTAATCTTCTTTTTACATCAAATGTTTTTTCCATCTCAAATCTCATTTTTGTTTTTGATTTATTAAGTTCTGTCCAATAAGAAATAAACTCATCTAACAAATCTATATTATATCCATAACCATTTGTTGATTTTTTTACTGATTTTTCAAAGTCCTCTTGTTTTATAGATATATTAGTATTAGATTTAGTAGTATTAGATTTAGTAGTATTATTCTTTAATGTTTTCATTAATAGGGCATTGTTGTTTTCCAATACACCCCCTTTAAGAATTGTGATATACCTATGGTCAATTTCTTTACTACCTATTTTGTAAGTGTATTCTATTTTAATATATCCATATTTCACTAATTCACTAATCCAACCTGATATTGTTCCTTTACTTTTTCCATAAAGATTAGAAAAGTATCTATTTGTTGCAAAACATTGTCCAGTCGTATTACATAACGCTGTAATTTCTGCATACAGCAGCTTTACATTTGGCCTAAGGTTATTATCATATCTAACCTCTGCCGATAGTATAGCGTAGTAATTTGGTTTTGTCATATAATCTCTAAATTGTAGTTACAATCAGTAAGTGCAAATTTACACTTTTCTAATTGGCTATAAAAATCTTTATAAGAAACCTTAATGTCAGTTTTAACCCTTCCTGAAGTAATCCTAATAGTAGTTTGGTGCTTATCATTATTTTTAATTCCATTATCTCTTAAATATATTTCTAATTGTCGTTCATCTACAAAAGTTCTTTTAGCACCTTGTATATTGCTATAAGCATTGTACACCTGATTAAAAATTTCACGATACTTAGGGAATGACCTATAATTAGATTCATGCATTTTCTCATAGTGATACACCAAGCTTCTATCTCTTTTAAGTTCTTTAGCTATTGTTGTTCTATGGGTGTCATCTATCATCCTAGCAACTACACTTGCAACAGCTCTTGGTATTTGATATTTTTGCTCTCGGCTTTTATAAGCAAGAGATCCCTTTCTTAGCCCTACTAAATTTGTAGTAAGATTGCATAAGATTTTAAAATTAATTGCATCTATCATCTTAAAATGGTAAATCTTTATCTTCAGATGTTACAAATTCAGAGTTATCACTTTGATTTGTAAAGTGGTAGCCATCTATATTATGATAGTATTTCCCTTTATATTCTCTTGAATAAACATTACAAAGAATAGCTACTGTCATTCCAACATCTAATTTATTTAAGTGTTTAATTTTATCTTCTCCAAAAGTACTAATGGCAATCAAGTTATTAAATTCACCTCCTGTATCAATTATAACTGTTTGCTTTACCCAAGGTTTTCCCGCCTTTGATGTACCCGCTTCTTGTTCTAATTTTTCAACCAGTTTTCCTGTTACTTCCATTTTTTATTTATTTTTAATATTAATAATTTAATTTATTCGTTTCATAACTTCGCTTAGCTTATATCTTATCAGCCCTTGTCCAAGTTTATAGTAAGGTATTCTCCCCTCCCTTCTCCAATTATGTAGAGAAACTTTTGTGACTCCTATCTTTTCAGATAGTTCTTTTTCGGTTATAAAAGGTTCATTTACTATCCCCATAATTTCTGATAATTTTTCTGCTATTTCTTCTTTTTTCATAATTTTATTTATTTATTGATTATTATTTTTTTTAAAATCTTCACTTTCATCTTCGCCAAATACTCCAAGTTCATAGAACCCTGTGAGTTTTAAGACAGCCCTTGACATTGCTCTTTTCTCAGCCATTTCCATCACATACCAAGTATTACAATTTCCATCTTTAAATCCTTCGCCTTTTAAAGCAGAGCCAAAAGTTTGTATTGTTGGTTTTGTTGACCCTTGTGCCATTATAGTTGCATTTGCTTTTACTACACAAAAATCCTTTTGGCAATTTATCACCTCATAGTCAATTTCTATGCTTTCTAAAGCTTGGATTTTATCTATTCCGCTTCTTGTGATGATTAGATAATGTTGATGTTTAAAAATATCCTCCTTTTCTAATCCATAATGGTGATATTTTTCTTTAATTTTTTCAGTTTTCATATATTCTGCCTGTGTTAGTGGCTAGGACTTTTGCCTGTTAGTAATTGTGTTAAAAACAATAAATTTAATTCAAATTCTTTAATTTATATTCTTTTGATTTTATTTTATTTTCAGTTTCATTTTTCTTTTCTCCTAAAAACATATTCCTATATTTTCCTGTCGTTGTTGAGTAATCCCAATAGTATTCATCTAAATATACTTGACCCTTATTGTTTATAAATACTATTATAGAATTGTAACTTTGAAAATATCTACCTTTTTTATCATATATTTCAAATTGATTTGCTATTTGGTTACCTTTTTGGCTTGTCATATTATATACTTTCATTTTGTTTTTATGTATTTGTTTAATTGTTCTTTTATATATTCTAAATGTTCTGTATCTATCCATTCTAAGAAGTTGTAGCTGTCAAAACAGATTTGAAAGTCTTTGCCATACTCATCTGTTCCTCTTAAATATACTTCATTTTCATGAGCTTGGAATGTATTAATATCATTCATTCTTTTGTGTATCAGCTCAGGTTCTGCTTGTCGCTCTTTCCATTTTTCATATTCATCATCTCCTGAGTGTACTTCTTCTAATTCAGGCATTTCCATAAGTTTATCTTCTAATTCTTTTTTTGTTGGTTCTAAAGGTATTGGTATCATTATATTATATTTATTATTAGTGCTTTGTTTTTATATTGTTTTTTGTATTCTTTTAATTTGTCTTTATCCTCAAAGTCATAGCCCTCATCTAAATTAAGACCTGAAGCTTCACAGTAGTCATCAAGTGCTTTGTCTATTTGTTTTCTAGTTCCAAAGATTCTTATTGCTTGACTGTAATCTTGTATATCACTTTCATAACAACTAAATTCTTCATTCCACTTAGATGTTGTTTTAAATTCTCCATTAGGATAAAAATAGTACGAATCGCATTCTAGTATCATAATTAGTAGTTTAAATGTAAATGTAATAAAAAAGATCCTAAAGCTAAAGCAATTAAACCAAAGCAACACAAAAAGAATTTAATTTGACTTATTTCATTAGTTTCATCATCAATAGAATAATCATCACCTAAGTTGATGCATTCTCCCTTAGCATTTTTAGAGTAAAAAAAATCTGCTGCCCCTTTACCACTCAGGTTAAAGCTATGACCTGTTTTTTTGTTTGTAATTTTCATTTTCTTTGTTTTAATTAGTTTCGTTTTAATTATGATGTAAAAATAACATAAATAATTGAATTAACACATATATTAACAGAATTATTTACAAAGTTATTAACAATTAAGGATTTGAACCATAGAGCGACTTTAACCCCTGTGTGGTATGTTACCATTAAAAAGAAAAGAAAGTGCCTAAAACGGCTAGGAGGGGTTATAAATTTAGCATTATTACGACTACTATAATAAGTAGATATACTGCAAAGACTTTCCAAGTGATGTCATCTTTCATAAGTCCATTAAAAGGTTTATTGGGAGTTGCCCGTTATTTAAAACTACTGCACAGCCGATTGCTTGTCTTTTGAAGTTTCTAGCATAAGCTGCTGCATAAGTGTCAGCATCTACACCACAGCCGACCTGCATTCCAAAAATTCTATACCTTTTCCCTACGAACCACTTACAATATGCCTCAGTATGTGTATGTCCGCAAATGCTTGACATTAGATTATTTTTTGCTTTACTCTGTGCCTGACCTCCCTCTCCATGTTCAAAAAGTACATCATCATATACTACGGATTCTACCCAATTCCAATTTGGAGTTCCTAAGACTTCATTATAAGACTTGATCCAAGCGGCAGGAATTCCTCCTGTCATTGCTTTCCTTGCTGCCATCCTATCATGGTTTCCTATACATACATCAGCTTCAGGGAATGCTTTATACCACTCAGCTACTTTAACAATACTTTTTTCAAGTTCTAGTCCTGCTGAATCACCATTTACATCTGGCTCATGATATGAGAAAGCGTGGTTATCTAAAATGTCGCCAATGAATATAACTTGATTACAATTCCATGTTTCGTATTGTTCTATACAAAATTCTAAATAACCATCTAAACAAAAGGGTTCATGCAAGTCACCGATAACTAGGATGTTCCTAGCTTCGGTTTCTCGCATTTTTTTAAGTGCCACCATTTCATGTGGCTTTAATCTGAATCTATTATTTTGCACTATCAGCAATACCTTGACCTACCACTAAAGTAAGACAGGCATAAAATAGATTAGATGCAGTTGTTTCATCAACTCCTAACCAAGTAACGATTAAAGGAATTACAATACTACTTACTGCATACCAAAACTTCTTGGATTTCAACATTTGTCCGATTAGAAAATTTTTCATTGTTATTTATTTTTGATTATTAAATTTATGTTTGTTCCCCCCAAATTTATTATTTCTTTCATAAGTAAATCCATAGCTAAAGCTGAGTTTTGAACAATATCTTGTTGGCTTCCCTGACCTACTAGGATGCAGCCCCTTGTGTCTTTAGCTGTGTTGCCTTTATGGAATAATATATATGAGCGGTCTTTTACTTCTTGAACTAATAGGTGCAAATAATCTCTAGTTGCACTTTCTCTTGGGTATCTCATTCTGACTTTATAACTGCCTGTGGGAATACAAGATACACTTCTTTGATTATCTCTATAAGGGAGTTCTAGTGTATCACAGAATCTTTCACCATTTAAAAACAATTCACCAATAGTTGATTCATCAGTAAATGTATCTCTAATTAATAAAAGATTTATTGTACTCAAATTAGAGGTAATAGGTTTTATAGATTTTACATCCCTTGACTTCTTGAATAAACTCCTTACGAACTTTAGGAGCATTTTCATCTTTTTTATGATATTTAGGATTGGTGCTATTTAGCTTTGTTTTTTTCATAAATAAAAAATTTATATACAGTAAATGTTATTGCAAGTGTTAGAGAAACAAAAGTTAAAACCTCGTTGCAATCTGTTATGCTGAATCCAATAGCTGATCCATTAGCTATCCCTACTTGTATTGTATCTCTTAGATGTGTCATTTTTATTTATTTTGGGCTTAGTTTCCAAGTAGGATTTCAGCTTAGTTATATTTATTGTTTTTGGTTTATAGTGTTTCTTCATTAATTTCCTGATGCTGTTAAAAAGTTTCTTAATGTAAGTTTAGTACCCTGTCTAGGTGTTTCAAGGTTCATCCCGTTATAGTAGTTTTCACTTGAAGGGTTAACATCAGCACCTGTGTTAGTTGAATAAGCAGGGAAACTAGCTGTATTGTTTCTTATGTATTCAATCATTCGTTCCCGATAATACGAAGCTGTATTTAAAACTTCCTCTCTAAGATGTTGAGCTTCTTCCGTAGAAAGAGCTGTTCCGCTTTCTGAGGTTTTGGAGTAAATGTTGCCATTCTCAAACTTAAACCTAAGATAAGGAATAGCTTGATAGACAGCGAATCCAGGCAAACAGTCGCCAATATAATCATCTACTAAAGTCTTATCTGCACCTGCTAAAGTTCCTGCTATTATTTCATTTTTCAAATGAGTGGTCAAATCTGTCCCTAGTGCTGTTTCAATTCTCAGCTTCTGTGCCTCTTTTACAAATGGGAGTAAAATAGCAGGGTCTATATTAAGGTTCAAAGCTGTTGAATCCTTTAGTTTTTCTTCTGATATAAAAAGTACATAGCTCATAATTAATTGTAATATCCGTTATTTTTCATTTTTCTTGGAGGTATTGCTACCAATTTGTCATTCTTCTTTGCTGTAAATCCTTCTGACCTTGCCTTAGTGTAGCCGATTAAGTCAGCATCTTCTATCTTAGTAGTCTTAGATTCACCTATTACAGTCTTAAAAATTCTTCTAGTCCAAAAATGAAAGCATTGAGGCCCTCCTTTGTAAAGCCATATTGAGTAGGTCGCTGCCCCATTAATACCAAATCCAGGATTAACTGCTTTCTTTCCCATATTAATAATGTCCTCTTTTCTGTAAAGTTTGTTTGCACCCATCATTTGCCTACAAAATTTTCTTTGAGTTCCTGATTTGTTAGTTAAGAAGTTATCATTTTCATAAACATAGCGAACTCTAAAATAATCTCCACTCTTTTTAGACAACCCATCTTG
>Ga0080013_1005601_pt1 | contig 11611 bp, 18 predicted proteins | sample ETNvirenome_6_85_FD_69236 | JGI IMG/M metagenome (GOLD analysis project Ga0080013, IMG submission 69236) | Marine viral communities from the Pacific Ocean - ETNP_6_85 (SPADES assembly) (version 2) | ecosystem: Environmental > Aquatic > Marine > Oceanic | place: Pacific Ocean | collected 2013-06-19
TGTCCTCCACCCAAAGGCAAAGCCAAAGCAGGCTCCTTGGTGCTGGTTGTATCAGAAGAGATGGTTGCAGACCCTAAGATCTCAAAGAACATTGAGTCGGCAATCGCTTATGTCGGCGGTCGATGCGAGACACTTTTCTCTGGCGTTTACGTCCGAAAGAATGTGCCCGGATTGATTGCGATACTAAGCATGAATGGATTAGCAACTTAAAAGGAACACTATAATGGCTATAAGAAAAAACAAGAAGAGAATTGACCCTCGTTACTTTATGGACGAGAAGGCAGATACAATTAAAGAGGCCATTAACTTCGACGCCCCCGGGGGCCAAAGCGTTTACGAACCAGAGCCCGAACCAGAGAAGTACCCGGATATGTCAGAGCCTTATGATCCTTTCTACAACGACGATGTTGAGGTTGATAAAGCGAAACTTGCCGCAGATATGAAAAACGCATTGAAATATTTCAGCGTAGATCATATTGCGAGTTCACTTGAGAGCGGTCTTGAGTATATGGGTCGCCCCGGCAAAGAAGCTTTCATTGAGATTTCTCAGATCTTTGCAGAACTTGGTAAACCACATCACGGAAAGCATCAAGATAACTAAGTATGAATGGATTAGCGACATGAAAAAACTATTTGAAAATTGGCGAAAGCACTTAAACGAAAATGAGCCCCTTCACGGCTTTCCACACGAACCTATGCCAGAAGAAGACGCAATGCGAGATTTGGCTGATAAGTTTGGCGTTAAAGTTGAATTTACCGCCACCAAAAAGGGCGAGTCCATCGCTATTGTAACTTTTGAAGATGGCGAGCAGATAGGATACAGAGACGAAGAAGAAATGTATCAGGATTTAGCGAAGAGATACGAAATGAATGAAGGGGCCGTACCACATTCAGCCCATCACGTCGTTAAAAAGATGATGAAAACAGGAAAAAGCGCCAAGGAAACACTAAAGAGTTTAACTACTGATCTTTCTGATGAAGAAGCTGAACGTTGGCTTGAACGCCACAAAGATGAGATGGATAGTGCTAAACAAGATTTGGATGAGGCCCTCGGAGATCAAGCATCTCAGAAACTGTCTCAAGCAGGCATTGCCAAAGAACCCGAACAAGTTCGTAAAGAACTCATGCGCATGATACTTGGCCTTGATACTGGCGATGAGGAAGACGTCGAGGCACTCTCTTTCATGGCCGCATATCTAAAAGACGCAGCCGCAGCAAATGTGCACCAAGGTTTGGGCTTGGAAGAGGGCGTCGAAAACATCACTCCCGAAAACATTCAGATAGCAGTAGAGGCTTTTAAACAAGTCGCAATGAATCTGGCACCAGCAGTTGTACTTCCCGCCCTAATGATGGCATACAAAGAACTTAAAATGAGTAAAAAGGATTAATATAATGAATTGGCTAAAAGCACTTTGGGATAGCCTCGTAAGTAAAACCTCGGTTTCTCCCACGCTTGTTATGGTTGAGGAAGAATCTTGTGGCGATTTATTTGCGCATATGTGTCGCGAAGCTGGGGTCAGACAAAAAGATCTAGATGGCACCAATGCGGTTGCTTTGTTTGAAGAATGGTATACGGGCCCCTGCGATGCCGAAGTGATCACTTCAGTAATAGAAGATTTTAAAGAAGCTCACCCAGCCGTTAGTGCAAAGCTACAAGGAAAGATATAAATGAAAGTTACCAAACAGCAACTTAAAAAGATTATCCGAGAAGAGATGCAACAGTTGAAGCTACAGGATCTACAGCCCCAAGTGGATGCCTTATATGAGGTTGTACAGAAAGAAATTGATAAGATCCCAGTAGAGGCACGAGGTATTGTTTTGCAAGCTGTAGCAGCCAAAATGTCTGAACCACCCTCGGCAGCCCCTGACATGCAGGAGGTTTCATCCGAAAAGCAGCGCCGCTGGGCTTGTGCGCAAAAAGATAAAAAAGCAGACCAAAGAGCACAAGGATTGTCAGCTGCAGAAGCAGATGAAATGTGCGCGTCTAAAGTGGAAGCAAAAATGATGTCTGATCGTCCTGTTGGCAATCCCGACTTTCCTGCAGGCCATCCTTTTTCTACAAAAATAGAGGAAGATGGTTGACCAGACAAGGAAGAGCCGGTTCGGACTCGACATTGGAGTGATAAATGATGGCAAAAGCCCAAGCATTCGTAGACACATGGCTAGCGAAACTTACTTCTCGTAAGTTGATGGTGTGGCTCACAGCGACAGGCTTAACATTCACAGGTCATGTTACGAGCGAAGACTGGGTTGTCATTTCTGCAATCTACATCGGCGGCCAAACGATTATTGATGGTATAGCAAGACTCAGAGGTTATAATGATTAAGAAGCAAATATTAGAATTTGCGCTAAAAAACTGGAAGGTAATACTCATCGTATTACTTTTTGCTGTTATAGCTATGAAAAATCATCGCGACTACTCTCTAATGCAAAAGGCGTATGAAACTCAAGCAGATTCCCACAAAGCACAGATTGATGGATTGAAAGAAATTCACAAACAAGAGATTCGCGCGAAACAAAAACTCATGGAAGAACACATGGAGGCTATTGCTGCCATTGAAGAAGACTATGAAAATGCTCTTGAGATGATTGAACAATTGAGAGAAGACAAGAAAGGCGAATATAGAAATAAGTTTAATCAAGATAGAGAGCAATTAATCATAGATATAGAAAAGAGGTTTGGTATCCAATATGCTCCTTAATCTTCTTTTAATGTTCAGTCTATCTGCCAATGCCACAGAGCCGGCCAAGTTCACTATCTTAGAATACAAAGCGCCGGCGCCGTTTGCTGGTGTACTTTTTGATGAGAAAGCCATGGCCAAGATGCTAGCAGACTTTGATATATACAAATATTCGTGCGATATAAAAACCGACTACCAACTAAAAATTCAAAAAGAAGAATACGAATTCAAATTAAAGGATCTGAGAATTGAGCATAAAGCCTTAACAGATGAGTACGATTTGTTTATAATGCAGAAGGATAAAGAAATTAATCTTCTATCGGACGCACTAAAAAAAACTTCACCCCGGCACAAATGGCTATATTTTGCTGGTGGCATCCTCATTGGTGGTGCGGCATCTTATGGCGTATATAGAGCAATAAATGACTGAAAAGAATCTTGATCAAATCGCCGCTATTGAAAAAGCAATTGCTGAAAAGTATGGAGAGGAGACAATAATCAACCCCCGTGCTGCATGGGATGAAAATAGAGAACAAGAATATCTTGAACAGATGAAGAAATTCTATAAAAAAGTAAAGAGAAATGAAGAGTACCAAGAGAAAATAGAGATAAATGGCATAAAGGTGTCAAAAAAACTACTTAATAGAGAATCTTTAAAATCTTGCCCTGTCTGCGAAAACTTTCCAAAAATATCGATGGATGATGTCTGTCTGATTAAATTTGAATGTTGTAGCGTTTGTTATGATACATATGTTTTCGGAAGAGAGGAAAGATGGTTAAAGGGGTGGAGACCAAATGAAGATAAATAAAGAAATTCTTAAAGACATTATAAGAGAATCCATTGAAGAAGTCGAGGATGAGAAAGTTCCGGGCATTAAATCTGGAACCATGTCAACATCTAAAAGACAAAGGTCTGCCCGAGATAGAATTAAAAGCGGCCAACAGGACAAGGAGTTTTCTTCGCAAGAGAAGAGTATTGTCGACCAGTTTGAAGCCTTTGTATCAGAGTTGGCCGGCAAACCCGGAGTGGATCTGATGGCCCATAGGCCTCTCCTCAATCGAATAATCGCACTTTTACACAAAACAATTAAACCTAAACCAGCACAAGGAGTACAAGAGTAATGGCAACAGTTTACGAAATCGTACAAGGCTTGACACAAGCCGCGGCAAACGCTTATGACGGAGCGCTTGACGAAAAAGGAGAGCCAGTAAAAGCTGGTCTTCAGCGTGAAGATGGAGATCCAATCCTTGATAAGAGGGTGTTAGATGGCTTCCGCGTTAAATTCTATGGAGACAAGATGTGTCTTATGTATCACTCTGAGGTACAACTTAAAGAAGTTCACGAAAATGGCTTTGAAAATGAAATTGAGGGCCGCATCGCGGAGATCTCAAAGTTCCTCAAGAAAGAGTATCGCAAGATTACAGGCAACTCAGTGACCTTAACTCCAGAAGGTGAGGTGGATATCAATGTAGAATCTGTTTCTCGCGTCCGGTCTTGGTTTGTCGCCAAGAAACATTATACTGTTGGCGGCTTGTCTGAAGAGATGGCTGTTGATAACGCTGACAACCAAGGCGCCATTGACTCCGACTGGCGCTCATTCATGGATCTTGGGGGCTGGAATGGTGATGGCGGCAAGCGCCCACAAAATGACACTCGGAAGAAATAAAAATGAATATTTCGAAGAGAAAGCTTCGCCAGATTGTTATAGAAGAGTATATGAGAGAAGAAGGTCTTCAGGTCGAGGCCATGACTCAAGAAAAAGCCGATGAGTTTATAGCTTGGATTAAGAAGGAAGGCCCCAAGCCAGAGTGGCTTGATCGTGAGTATGGTCCGGGCAGCTACCGCCGCGGCAAACAAGCGCCGGCTAATGATCCCCACGTCGATAGATCTGCCGAAACACAGGCCTTGTCGACAGATGATATGCCTCAATACGATGATGAATATGACGAAGAAGGTGCGTATGATCCGGAGGCTGAAGCTCCAACCGAAGACTCGTTGGTCGATCAAATCGCCATGCTTGTAAAGGGAATGGAAGCTGAAGATGTTTCAGAACTATTTCAGGCGGTCTTTATGAAGATCCCGGGTGTCGAGATTAGTTCTCCTGAAGAAGAGTCTGAAACATTGTATTCCCCCGGCGCCGAGGGCCGGCCAAGAATTGGATTTAACGAAATCAAGCAGCTCATTCGAAAAGCACTAATAGAAGGTCACTATCATGATATGGGTGGTGGTGATGAAATTTACAATGCTCTTGATCCTCATGGATTTGAGGACATGTCAGATACGGAGCTAATCGATGCGATGCGTACGGATGGTATGGAAGAAATGATTGTGGTAGACGGCGAAGGCGGCCTCGCAAATCGTGAAGAAGTTATAGCGGTCCTGAAAGATGTATGAGTTTCAAGTTAGACAAGAAACAACAAGTTAAAGAAATCCTCCGGTGTGGCAAAGATCCGGTTTATTTTCTTAAAACATACGCCCGTATATCTCATCCGATGCACGGGCTGATTCTTTTTGACACCTACGATTTTCAAGACACACTACTACAGGATTTTAACGACTATCGTTTTAATGTTATTTTAAAGGCGAGACAACTCGGGATCTCAACCATTACGGCCGGCTATATTGTATGGCTAATGTTGTTTCACAGAGACAAGTCAATTCTTGTTATGGCAACCAAGTTTGCTACTGCTGGTAACTTGGTTAAAAAAGTTAAAGGCATTATGCGCAACTTGCCTGATTGGATTCGAATCGCCACGATTAGTGTAGATAACCGAACATCCTTTGAGTTGTCAAACGGATCAACGATCAAAGCTGCATCTACCTCTGGTGATGCTGGTCGCTCTGAGGCGCTGTCGCTTTTAGTACTTGATGAGGCCGCACACATTGAAGGGCTTGAAGAACTGTGGACCGGTTTGTATCCGACGCTGTCAACTGGTGGTCGATGTATTGCGCTGTCCACTCCCAACGGAGTTGGAAATTGGTTTCATAAAACTTGTACTGATGCTGAAGCCGGCGCCAACAATTTTAACTTAACCACACTATCGTGGGATGTCCACCCAGATCGCGATAAAGACTGGTACGAGAAAGAAACCAAAAACATGTCCAAGCGCCAGATTGCACAGGAGCTTGAGTGTAATTTCAATACTTCTGGTGAAACTGTTATTGATCCTGAATGTATGGAATGGCTATTGACAAACGTATGCGAGCCCAAACACCGAACAGGTTTTGACAGGAACTTCTGGATCTGGGAAGAGTTTGATCCTACGTGTAATTATTTAATGGTGGCTGATGTAGCCCGCGGCGATGGGGCCGATTATTCTACCTTTCACATAATTAAGCTCGAAACCCTTCAGGTTGTAGGAGAGTATCAAGGGAAACCCTCGCTCGATATGTATGCGGGGATGTTAAATCAGATAGGTCGTGAGTTTGGAAATGCTATGCTGGTGGTGGAAAATAACAACATAGGTTTTTCTGTATTGACAAAATTAATTGATTACGATTATCCGAATGTATATCACTCAATTAAATCAACACACGAGTATATCGAGCAATACCAAGCAGAAAACATCAACTCAGCTGTCCCCGGGTTCACGACTTCCATGAAGACTCGCCCCCTTATAGTAGCGAAATTCGAGGAGTTTATCAGAAATAAACTAATTACCATATATTCTTCTCGTACAATTAATGAGATGAAAACTTTTATTTGGAGGAATGGTAAACCCCAAGCGATGAAAGGCTATCATGATGACCTCATTATGGCTCTGGCAATCGCATGTTGGGTTAGAGATACGGCGATTCAATCAAATGCGAGAGATTTAAACTATCAGAAAGCCTTTGTGGATGCCATCATAACCAGTAGAACAACAATGAATGCACAAGTAAAAGGACAAAGTGGCTACAAAAAAGATAATATCTTTGATAAAATGAGTGAAGCAGAGAAAATATATAATCAATATAAATGGATAATAAAGTGAGAAAATAAATGGCTAATAATACACCTACTAAAAATCCGAAGAATCAACAGTCGACATTATTCAAGTCGTTGACAAGATTGTTTTCCGGTCCCATCATCAACTATCGTTCACAGTCGGGACGCCGGATTCGTCGTCAACATCTCGACAAGTTTGCGAGCAGATTTAAATCAGCGTCCGGACAGCAGTTCAAAAAGGCTTTGTATAATCCTTTAGATGTAGTGGCCACAAATGCAATCGCTAACCAGAGAAGAGCCGAGCGATATGTCGACTTTGACCAAATGGAATACACTCCTGAGATTGCCTCATCCTTAGATATCTATGCAGATGAGATGACAACCTATTCCGATCTGCGTCCCATGTTGAATATTAGGTGCCCCAATGAAGAGATAAAGGCCGTGTTGGGTATTCTCTATGAAAACATTTTAAATGTGCAATATAATCTATTTGGCTGGTCCCGCACAATGTGCAAGTATGGAGACTTTTTTCTATATCTAGATATCGACGATAAGTACGGCGTCCAATCTGTTATTGCACTTCCGTCGGCCGAGATAGAAAGATTAGAGGGCGGTGATTCTACAAACCCGAACTATATTCAATATCAGTGGAACTCAGCCGGTATGACATTTGAGAACTGGCAAATAGCCCACTTCCGCATTTTAGGGAACGACAAGTACGCCCCATATGGCACATCGATTCTTGAGCCTGCTCGTCGTATTTGGCGACAACTCACTCTTATGGAAGATGCCATGATGGCTTACCGTGTGGTACGCTCATCTGAGCGCCGTGTATTCAAGATTGACGTCGGCGCCATTCCACCCCAAGATGTCGAACAGTATATGCAAAAGATTGTAACTCAACTCAAGCGCAACTCAGTTGTTGACTCAGACACCGGCCGCGTTGATCTACGTTATAATCCAATGAGCATTGAGGAAGATTACTTTATTCCAGTCCGTGCCGGCTCTGTCACAGACATTCAGAACTTAGCCGGCGGCACCAACACTACTCAAATAGACGATGTTAAGTATCTAAGAGACAAACTTTTCTCTGCACTTAAGATTCCCCAATCCTATCTGACGATGGGAGAAGGTGCCACCGAAGACAAGACAACACTGGCGCAAAAAGACATTCGGTTCTCGCGCACTATACAAAGATTACAGCGAGTCATCATTGCTGAACTTGAAAAAATTGGAATCATTCATCTTTATACGCTAGGCTTCCGCGGCGATGATCTCTTAAGCTTTAAGTTGGCTCTAAACAATCCATCTAAGATTGCTGAGCTGCAGGAAATCGAGCACTGGAAATCCAAGTTTGATATTGCAGCTTCCGCAACGGAGGGATTTTTCTCTCGTCGCTGGGTCTCTGACAATATTTTTGGACTGTCTCACGAAGAGTTTATCCGTAACCAAAGAGAGATGTATTATGACCGCAAGCATGACGCTTCACTGCAACAGGTTGCAGAAGCCGCAGCAGCCGGCGAAGGCGGCGGTCTGGGTGGAGACATGGGCGGAGACATGGGCGCCGATGAACTGCTCGGCGGAGACGATTTGGGCGGTGATCTTGGCGGCCCGGAAGAGGTTCCCGCTGGTGATGTCGGTGCAGAAGAACCCGCCGGAGATGATTCTCCTCTTCTTGCTGTGCCACCGGGCTCTCGCAACTCGCCGCGCCTTACACCGGGCGCCAAAGGAAAGGTCTATCATCCGACTAAGACTGATAGCCGCCCACAAGGCGCACGCAGTCGGCACCTGAAAAGCATGGGATCTACCGAGATCACTCCACGCACCACATTGCCCGGGCGCGATATGTTGAGCGCTCTCGGTCGCGGCGTTGTAGAAACCTCAGCGACAAGTGGCTTTTATAACGATTTGGAACCTACTTATTCTTTAGAAGAGATAAACCAAGAAGAGCGACTTTTTGAAGTTAACCGTTCGATTCGCGATTTGGTTGAGGTTTTAGAAGAAAAAAACAATATATTAACGGAGCAAAAAGATGAAGACTAAACACAACAAAAAGAGGAATACAGCGTTTGTTTTCGAGTCTCTTATGAGGGAAGCCACAGTGGCTATTCTGAAGGGAGATGAGAAAAGAAAAAACACTGTTCTTGAGATTGTAAAGAAGCACTTCAAACCCAACAGCGAACTTAAAAAACACTTCCAGTGTTATAAGTCACTGTATGAAGATCAGGATTTAGATCGTGAAACAAGTGAAAAGATCCTGCGAGAGGCAAAAATTGCCATGCGATTGATTGATCCCAATGGCTTGTTCAAAGAACAGAGCGCCCTTATCGGCGATATCAATAAAGATCTTTCGCCTTCGGTGTTTGGCAACTTCGTTCCTAACTATAAAACACTGGCCAGCATTGATCAGATTTTCTCGGATAAAACTTCTCCCAAAAATCGAGTAATGTTAGAAGGTGCTATTGTGGACAATATGGTAAACAGTTCGCCTGATGAATCCCCTCAACCAGAGATTGATGATCTCACCGTGAGGTTTTTCACAGACAAGTTTAACGAAAAGTACACAGGCACTCTAGCCGAAGAACAAAAACAGCTTCTTTCTTATTACATTACTTCATTTACAGATAATGCAGTAGGCTTAAAGTCCTTCCTTAATGAAGAGATTAGTCGCCTTAAAGCGTCACTTAAAAGTACGAGCCGCGATGAGATGTTTATAGTCGATGATGAAATGTCTCGTAAAGCAGAACAAATTGTAGAAAAGCTCGATAGCTTCAAAAAGACAGAAATAAATGACAATGTTCTGTTAACAATATTAAAAACCCAAGAGTTAGTAAAGGAATTGAACGATGGCAGTGATCATTAAAGTTGGCGCCAAGGCTAATGCCAAGAAAGTTAGACTTGAATTAGATTTAAGAAAGTCTATGAATGGTGACTTGATGATCTTTGATCATGGAGATATAGATATCGTACTCTCGCTTACAAAAAATAAAGTAGTAGTATTTCCGAAGGACACTATGAACGATCTGGTTTATGGTGCCCAGAATAGATTATTCGCCCACTTAAGAAAAAAGGGAATCATTATTCCCGAAACAATCCAAGCCGGCGCTTTCTATGGTTCCATTGAGGGAGTCATGGAAGAATCTACTCTTGAAGAGGCCAGCTCGGCAAAGTTGGCACTTATTAACATCTCCAACTTTATTGATGAAGAACGCCCCTACTTTGAACAAACTGAGGCTATTGTTTCAATGGCCGATGACGAACTTATTCATCCCGATAAAGCTGATTCTACAGAGCTTGGCGAGGTTCCTCAAGAAGTTGAGCAGGGTTCCATCCGCCGAGGCCAAGTGCGTGATCCGTATTCTATTGGCTACATGTACACTGTGTGAGAAAATCTATGTCGGATATGAAAATGATAATGGGCCGCTGGGATGAATATTTAATTTTTGAAAATAGCAAACTCGAAGATGTCAAGAATGATCCTAAAGCTGTTACAACCATAGGCAAAGAACTCCAGTCAGCAGATAAAGAGAAGCTACAAAACTTTTTGAATATCGTATCGACCGATGCTGAGATCATAGATCTGGTTAAGTCTTTTAAAGAAATGTCCGGACTTGCTAGCCAAGATATGCAAGAGGGTATCTTAGATGATCTTGGTGCTAAAGCCTACGTAAAAGCAGACGCCTTTTTCAATACCAATTTGGGAAAGAAGATAAAAACCTATGGGGCCCCAGCTGCAGCGATTGCCTTCATGGCGTTTCAAATAACTCAAGGAGTAGAGATTGACCCCGACATGCTGAAAGACGTATCGGAAATACTACTCAAGGGCAAGAGTCTCACAGCGGCCGATGTGGTCGGAATGGCCGCAGGTGCAGAGACCGGCCTAGCAGAACAAGAGAATCAATGGAATTAGTAACTTTTATATTAGCCGCTTACGGCTTAACACAGATCGTAGTGTATGGTAAAATATTCAACAAGATTAGACCATCGAAAGGCAAACTCGGAGAACTGTTCAAGTGCCCAATGTGCATGGGTTTCCATGTTGGATGGGTTTTGATGATACTTTCTCCATTTACGGAACTATTTAACTTTGACGTTTCGTTGACCAACTTCTTTTTGTTGGGATGTTTGTCATCGGGAACCTCATACATTTTAAATATGGTCTTTGGAGACGAAGGAATAAAACATGAACACAAACATATGGATCAGTAAGTGGATGCTACAACCTGTACGACACTGTTGTAAAGGAAGTTAGCTATGAAAAAACTTACAGAAGATTACGTAAAACAAATCATCGACGAAGAGATTCGACTGATGATCGAAAGCGGTGAAATCGATGAAGGATTCCTTGATCGTATGAAAGCCCGCGGCGCTAGCGCTTTGTCGCGCGCCGGCAGCACGGCTAAGTCAGCAGGCAAATCCTTCGGCGCCGGCGTCACCGGCGCTAAAGCTGCAGTAGCCACAGCACTTGGTGCCGATGCCGCTAAACTAAGAGACAAGCAAAGAGCCCAGCAAGCAGCTGCGGTTGATGCAAAGGCACAAGGTGATGGAAAAGCTGACGCAGCAAAGATTAAATCTATTTTAAGCGCTCATTTCGAAAGAATGAAAGAAGATCTTGAAATCTTAGGCCTATACAACAAGAAAGGAGCAGCCACTAAGATTAGCTATCTCCTTGATGCGCTTGAGGATGCTATTGATGCGGCCGCAGAAGACGCAAAGGCAGGGGAATAACAATGTCCAAGAAACTATTAAGAGAGTATTATGCCTTATGTGACGGCGGAGTGTGTCAAGATCTTTTAACGGAAGCTGAAAAAAACTACGTTAGAGATGGCGGCATGATTCTGTCAGGTATCATGCAGATGACTGAGACACAAAATGGTAACGGCCGTGTATATCAGCACAAGACAATGCAAAGAGAAGTGCAAAACTATAAAAAGCTTGTTAAAGAAAATCGCGCTCTTGGTGAGTTAGATCATCCCGACGACTCTGTTATAAATCTCAGA
>Ga0080013_1005603_pt1 | contig 11609 bp, 18 predicted proteins | sample ETNvirenome_6_85_FD_69236 | JGI IMG/M metagenome (GOLD analysis project Ga0080013, IMG submission 69236) | Marine viral communities from the Pacific Ocean - ETNP_6_85 (SPADES assembly) (version 2) | ecosystem: Environmental > Aquatic > Marine > Oceanic | place: Pacific Ocean | collected 2013-06-19
CTTGAATAGGTACCTTACCAGGGTTCATATCTCCTTCTTGAGTAAGTGATCTACCAACTATCGAACCAGTTTGGAAATACATGTTCAATGCTTCAGCTGGATTATAATTAGTACCATTACCTAAATCTACTTCTGCAAGCCCATCCATATCTAAGAATACACCATCTGGTACCATTCTAGCAATAACTTGTTGTAGTTTTAAATGAGTTAATTGGATCATATCTGCGAATCCAGTTATCTTACTTACAATAGAATTAATTTTACCTTTGTACATTCTTGGAGCTACTAGAGTATAACTCATTTCTACCTTAGTAGTGTCAGCAAAAGGTCTACTCATATTTTCTGCTAACTTCCACTCTATTAATTCATTGTTTCCAATAACTTTACATCCTTGATATAGTACTTCAATTTTTCTTTCTACTCTATCAAAATTATCATTTTTAGGAGGATCAAAAGAATCTGTTTTTTCTAAAGCTTTTTCTAATCCGTGATCAGTTTGTTTGATTTTAAATACTTGACTATTATATGTTTTATATTCAAAAAATAAAACCTGTACAGTATTTTGATCATACGATTGCCAGCCATAAAGTTGTTGATTACTAAAAGACCTGGTTTGTTGGATTTTCTCTAATTGCTCTTCGGTTAAATGTGGAAATTGTTTTGCTATTTCTGGAATAGTTAATTGTTTAACTTCTCCTACGTAATATATATCATCAAAATTTGGATCTTCTGTATATGAATATATTATATTAGCAGGATCTACATAGTCTATAACAATTCCATTTGACTTATTCCATTGAGTTTTTACTGCACCAATACCTAATGTAACTAGATCATAATAAAATCTTTTCTTTGTATTATTAAATTTATTTCTAGCTAAAGTATTATCAATTACTTCTTCTTCTGCAATTTCTACAGCTTGTTTATAACTTAACTGCATATGAAGATCTAATTCTTCTTTGTTTTCAGGTAAATTACCTGGATCAGGACTTTGGTATTGATCAATACCTAATGTTCCTTTTAATTCTTCAAGATAAGGTTTTGCTAACATATCTTCATAAATAGCATTAGCATAATCTGTTCTTTTCTTTAATGATACAGGATCTTGTGCATAAGCATTTATTTCAAATATTTTATTAGCCATTCCATTTACTACAATATCTACAAATTTAGAAACTACAGGAACAGGTTTCCAATCTAAATTCATATAAGACATATCACCATTAATAGCTAATTCATCTTTATATTTTTGAACTGGTTGTTCACCTCTTGCATACAACCTTAAAGTATGAAATCTATTATAAGAAGTAGCAAATCTAGTACCATTACCTCCTTGCCTCCACCATTCACTTTCAATAGCTTGTGCAACTTGTCTACCATATTCAATGGAAGATTTTTCAGCATCTGGCACTACTTGGCTAGGAAAGGCACTATTTGGATTTGCGTATGTATTCATTTATTTAATTATTTTTGAAACTAATCCCTTGTTATCATATTTTTTAATTCCAAGATCAATTGGTTCTCGTTTTCTTCTACTTACTGGAGCATATCTATTTTTGTTACAAGCCATGATGGCTAAACCTGAACTAATAGAAGCATCATGTTTAGTTCTATTGTTCATATCAAAAGATGCCCAATCTTCTAATGTTCTTTGAAAATACAAATCACCATATCCATCTCCATTAAAACCAATCGCATTTTCTATATAAGATTCAATTGCAGCAGCATGTGCTTGTTTAATATCTTCACTTGAATTAGGTATTCCACCTATTTCTTTTTCTGTTACTGAAAGTTTATTCCAAACTTTATCAGGTCTGTTCATTGCAAACCCTCTATAACCTCTTCTTTTAAAATGATATAAAAGTCTAGGTTTATTATTTTCTATTAATATAGGCATTCCATAAAATATACACGCCATAAGTACATCTTCAAAAAACACTTCAGCTGTTTGAGGTCGTGCTATATATTCTAAAAAGAAATGATCAGCTGGTGCATCTTCCATGCTAAACTTAGTTAATCCATGTAAGGATCCATTAGAACCTCTTCTATCTACAGTTCCTGATATATCGTAAGGGTCACATCCAAATGCTCCTATATGATCATTTCCAGGATATTTAATACCATTTTTTTCTATATATCTATTTTGTAGATTATCATCTGGTATCCAAGTTATAAAGAATCTTCCTTTATTATTAGGTGCAAATATAACTCGTGTATCTTTTATACCATTTTCCCATAAAAAATTACCTTGAGTTACAGCTGCTCTATTATTTGAATCTTCGTTAAAATCTATTTGTTGATAAATCTTAGTTAGATTAAATAAAGATGATTTAGACTCATCTCTAAAAGCATGCTTAGTAGTTCTAGGGAATTGTCTATAAAATTCGTTTAAAGCATCTTGATCATTCTTTAATCCTTCAACTTCGTTTTCCCAATATTGTATGACTCCAAGATCGATAAATCCTCCATGTGGACCGGTAACTTCTGTTTGTGGAGTATCGAAGACAGGCATCCCATAAGAATCAATGTATCCTTCGTAGTTCCATTCCATAGGTATGAACAAACTATATAATCCCGAGCTAGTCTGTCCATTGCGGTTTCTTTTTGTAACATCTGAGTTATCATATAATTTTTTAAAGTTTCTACCTCCTTTATCTAACGCATTTGAAGTACTACCCATCATACACTTACCAATAATCCTACTACCTAATCTTAAAGTTGTTTTTGTAACTCTCCAGTTATTAAGAATATTATTAGGTTTTTCCCATTTCCCACTTTCATCGTGCACTAAGAGTTTTAATTTTTCACCATCATAACTATTATCACCAGTATTTTTCCAGTCAACTGTTGTGTCTAATCCCTGTAAATCTACTACCTCACTACCTGCTTCAATACTTCTTCTAGTAAATTTAGAAGCTGGAACTCTATATGCTAGTTCTGTTTTAGGTCGATCCATACCATCTTGAATCGGTTTAAAAAAGAAAGGATAATTAACTGATATTGGTACAACCTTATCAGTAAACATCTTTTTAGCATCTGGTCCAGTTTTAGATAATATTCCATACCTGGAATCACTAGATATACTAGCAAGATTTACAATTTCTCCTGAGGCCATAAAAGAAAATCCAGATCTACGATTTTTAAGGTAACACATACCATAACATCTCTTATCTGCTTTACAAGCTTCCCAAAATAAAAAGAACAATCTATTAGATTCTCTAAAATCTGGTGGTCCTACATCAATTTTAGACCATTGTAAATACATATAATGAGTGCCAGTAAGATAGCTAGGAACTCCTTTGTTATAAAACCAAAATCCTTCTTCACGTCTTTTAAACTCTTCATCAATATATTCAAACCATTTTTCTTTAAAATCTTGAGGATATTCTTTCCAATCAAATACTGTTTTAATTCTTTTTAAAGCTTTAGGATATTCAGTTTTAGTCCATTTATCATTTTCAAACTTATGAACTTTTTCTTCCTTAGGTAAAGCTATTTTAAGATTTTGTATTTCATATATCTCTCCTATTTTACCAGTCTTAGATATTATAATTACATCATGTTCTTTATTATATCCATACTCCCATTTTTTATACCTATTATTCCTTTTAAGAATTTTAGGTTTAATATAATCAGGTAATATTTTATATAAAACTTGTTCGTACATTATTTAGACCTCCCTTCTGCAAAACCCTTAAAGGTTTTTTCTTTTTTCACCTCTTCTTTAGGTTTGTCTTCTAACATATTTTTCTCTTCTTCTAATCTATTTAGTATTTCAAAAGCATCGAATATAGCTAGTTTTTTAGTGGCTGCAGCATTCTTTAATCTATCTGCGGAAATATCTGGGCCATAATCTATGATTGGTTCTTTAGCAACTTTGATTAACTCTTTAACTGCTACTTGTCCAGCCTGGATTATATTCTTCTTCGTTTCCTTTGTGCTCATATTTTATAACAATATCATTTGATTTCATACAATAAATTCGCTTCTTATCTATAATAAATTCCCATTCTCTTCCTGGTTTATAACCAACTAAGTCTCCTGGGTGAATATCAAGTGCCTCTAATTCATTATTACCTATCTTTAATATCCCAACACATTTCTTTTCAACATCTAACGTTAGAGATTCAGTATCTTTAATGGGCATTACGAAGCATCTATTTAAAAAAGGCATCCAAGTGTCACCTTTTTTATGTAAATAGATTTGATCGGGTTTACAAAAATATAAATCTTCTTTAAAATATTGACCACTATTTCTTTCATTTCCTTTAACATCATACCATCTTCTAAATATATTGTGATGTATTATTATTTCATCACCTACTTTAATATCAGTAGTGTATGCTAAAGGAGTAGAAACTACAATAGCATTTCTACTTACCATTCTGTGATCTTCAATGTTTGCATTTACAATAAGAGTTTTATCTCCTACTTTCACTTTGTTATTGTACCTATCTTCTTTAGGAGTTATAACAAAACTATATATACTTTCCATTAATATTCTAAATCATATTCAACTGAGATAGCCATGTTAGAATTAAATTTCTTCCACGGCATAACCTCTTCATTTTTTTTAATATAAATATTATAAGAATTATCTTCTTTACTAAAACTAATACTATAAATTGTATGTCCACCATAAACTGATTGACCTACAGAATAATGCATAGCTTCGTTTTTATAGTCCGCGCCTATACTTATTTTTCTTATAATAGAGTCCATGTCCTACTTTGTAGTTTCTTCTGTCTCTATTTCTTCGTAAGAACCATCAGTAAGGTTAATATTAACTTGACCATAAGCCTCTTCAAGTTCTTTTTTAGTACCTTCTAAAGCAGCTGCAAACTCTTCATATTTTTTACCTACTTCCATCTTCTTAGCTTCTAAAGCTCCAAGATCTAATAATACTTTTTGAATATTATTTTGTTGAGTTTTTACTGTTTCTAATTGTTCTGTAGTAATTTTATTTACTTTTGTTTCTTCTTTTTTTGCCATTTGATTAAATTTTAATTATTATTATTCTCTATTTATTATCACCTATTAATATGTGATTTTACTTTTTGAAAATGCTAGTTGCCTTTTCAGTTGTGCGTCCGCCGAAATAGGCCAAGACGACTGACATCATTACCTTCTCGAAAGTGTCATTCCATAATTCATTTATATGAAATGGTATTGTTTCTACACTATCTAGTATTCCAGCCATTGAAAATATAACTATACACCATACTAATATTAAAGGACGTACATTTTTAGACATCCAAGAATCAGACATAGAATCTGCCTCCCATCGTGAGGTAATAGCTTCTAATTCTTTACTCTGTTGATCGTATATTAATTGTTGAAGTTTAACCTTTTCATCTGCAGGAACATCTGATTTTGTTATTTCTGCTATAGCTTCTTTAGGTGATGTAACACCTTGTAGTATATTACCCAGTGTTGGATTAATAACAGATGCAGCTCCAAATAAAAGCTGCCCAACGGTTGTATCTTTAAATTTTTTCTTTGCCATATTATTTATTATAAGGAAATAATCTGTTTAAAGTAGCTTTTCTAGACTTACACCCGCATCCACCAGGTATACTATCTGCTAACTTTTTTATTCCTGTAGCTGTTGTAAATTTTTCTACTGTATCTCCTAATCCTTTTGATTTCATTTTATTATAATTTTTCGTAAGGATCTGTTTTTGTATAAGCTTCTTTTTCCCATGGTAAATCTGGTGCACCTTCTTTCATTTTACTTCTAGAATATTTTTTACCTTTCCAATATACCGCTTCATCATCATACCATAAATCTCCTCTTTTAATTTGATCAATGTGTACTTCTTCATGTTCAATAACGCTTTCATGATCTTTATGAGGTAAATCTTCAGATATTAATATAGTACCATTCTTATTTCCTTTTCCTAAGCAACCTGGTTCTAATTCTCTTTCATAAACGGGAGAGGTTTTTTTAAATGGTGGTTCTAATTTAAATGCCATGTTATTTTAATCTTTAAGTGGACCTAAATCTAGGTTTTTATATCTCTCTTGATTTGCTGGATGATTAAAATCACTATCTTTTACATATTCTCCATCTATCATTCTTCCTGGTGGTCTAGCATGGGCTGTTTGAGAAGTTAAAAACATTCCCAAAACCCCAGCCGCTGTTCCTGCTACAGCTCCAAGACCTTTTTTTATAAGACGTTTAGCACCCTCTTTCCATACAGGCATTGGTATATTAGAAAAAAGACCTGCAGTTTGTACTTTAGACACTTCATTATTTTGCTCTATAATATCTTTATCAGCTGCTTCACTAACATCTACTTTTGGTACAGCCCAACTTGGTTCTTCTTTTTCAACTGGTTCTTCCATTATAGTTCTTCTTCCATTATCATTTAACGGAGATTGAAAGGCGTTACGGGATATACCCCAATGCTGTGTGTAAGGCATTATTTATCCTCCGTGAACTGCTGGTACTCTTAAGATTTTTTCGCAATCTTCTTTGCTGTCACATCTTTTAAAGATACCACCTTTCTTGTTATTCCATATGAACCAACCTTTTTCATCTTTATCGATGCAACCTGGTCCACCTTCATCTTTTGCGCATCCTTTTCCATCAAAATTTAATGGAGAAGAATTACGACTTAATGGATTGTTTTGTGAATAAGCCATAGTTATTTATTTATGATTGTAAAAATTTTAAAGCATCTACTTTAGCTTTGGTTTGAGCTGCTTTTTCCTTATCTTCTTTGTCTGTATCTTTTTCATCTGCATGAAATGGAGAAGATTTTCTACTTACAGCATCTCCCTTTGCTTCAATTATATCACTAAGATTGTGACCTCCTCCTTCAAAAGAAATTTCTTCTTCTACTTGTTTAGAAGGATTTTCTCCTTTCATTTCATTAAATGGAGATGAAGATCTTCTGGATATGTGCTCTTTTCTTTCGTCGTCTTTAACGTCTCTTGCTAAATTCGTGATATGCTGCTCGTCATGTAATTGTCTTGAGTCTTTATCTTTTGCATGAAACTTTTGATCATCTTTAATATCTCTTTTAAGATAATCCATATGAGCTTTATCGTCTCTAATTGCTGCCTTCACATTTTGCTTTGTAATGTGAGTATGCATGTGTTTATGTATTGGATGCATTTTTTTGATTTTTAATTATTAATTTTTTATGAATATGCGTATATTATTTTACTAGCAGTTGTACCTGTAGATTTTACTCTAGTTACTGCTAAAGGAGATAATGTTCCTATTGCTAAGTCTTTTATTAATATATCATCACCACCTGCTGTAATAACTGCTACATCTATAACAGAAGTATCTCCATTATAAATTTGGAAAGCTTTTGGTTGACCTACTGAATTACTTCCGATAATTTCTTCTTCATCACCTGATGCTACGTTACCAATTGTAACAGTTACAGCACCTGTACCACCACCACCAAAAGTTGTTTCAATAGCTGCTGTATTAAATATTAATGTTAAACCTGCTAAATCTGTTAAACTATAAGTACTTACTGCTACCACTTTTACATTTGTAACAGCACCACCAACAGTTGTTGCTGTAAATGTAGCTCCTCTTCCTGGTGTCATTGCATCTATATAAGTTCCTCCAGATGGAACAATTGCTTGATCCACAGCGTTATTAAATCCAGCTGAGGTGTTTGCACTTATATTAGATAAAGTTACACCAGCATCTAATCTAAATCCATAAGATCCAGTTGGAACTCTATAAAGACCATTAGCTTGGTAAATTGAATAAGTTTCATTTCCATCAGGAAATAAATCTAAATCTGCACCATCAGCGTCCATAATACTTAATTGTATAGCGCTATCAACAGCTTTAACAAGTCCTACAGTCCAGTCAGTTGTGTTATATACTACATCACCTACTTGTACTCCTTGATCAGCAACTTGACCCTGACTTGGTGCTGCTTCCAAAGATTGTACGAAACTACCTCGTGTAGGATTTATCTGTAACGGTCTTGTTGTATCAACTAATTTATTAGCTGTATTAACATTAGCCGTTCCAGAGAATCTTAAAGTTGAGCCTGGAATATTTATTTTATCGCTTGGTACAACTCTTAATCCATTTGTTAATGTGCTTGGATTTATTATCATTTTACTTATTTATTATTGTTATTCTTCTTCTTTTGGTGTTTCTTCTTCCTTGTGAGACTCTTCAGCTGCTGTTTTTTGTTTAAACAATGCTTGAACATCTTCTCTTTCATAAAAATCTGCCTCACCATATTTCTTTCTTAGTTCCTCAATTTTTGCTTCTATTTGTTTTACTTTTTCTCCATGAGCATTTAATGGTGAACTAGATCTTCTTGAAACACTTTCTGCGCCAGGACCTTGGCCTGCCTTTTTTGCCTCTTCCGCTTTCTTTTTATCACGCTCTGCTCTCATTTCAGCAAGTTGCTTTTGTTTATCTTCATCATCTTTATCCATGTCTAATGGAGAACTAGATCTTCTAGATATAGCTTCAGCTTCATAATCTTTGTCTCCTGGTTCAATACTAGTATCTTGAGACATAGTTCCTCCTTGAGTAGTATCCATTTGATCTAACATTTCAGCGTTTTGAGGAGAAATTGGTGCATCATCAGATAGATCTAACATTACTTCATTAAGTGGAGATACTCTTTTAAACGGATTGTTTGCGTTTAAAGGAGAATTTTTTCTTGATATTGGATTCTTTCCTTGTATATATGTCATTTTATTATCCTTTTGCTTTTTGTGTTATAGGCAAACTTCCAGAATATGGAACTGCTCCTAATTTTAATTTCATTCCGTGGATACCAGCGCTCCAACCTTTACCATGAGGTCTTCCATCTTGATCTAGTGGTCCGTCCCATATTTGAGATTCCCCAACAATTCCTACAGAATTATTTTTAGAAGCATGCGTGTGAGCCTTGTCTTCTATCATTTTAAGTGGTGATTTGTGATTTTTCATAATTATTTTTATATTAATTCGTTTACGTCTTCTGGTACTATATTTCCTTCAGCAGCACTAGTTAACATTTCTCTATCAAAAGATCCGTCTACTGGTTTACCAAACATTCCCATTGCGGCTTCTTTAGTTCCTGGATCAAAAGTTGGAGCAGCTATTCCTGTTGGATCAATCTCTGGTCCTGCATAATCTGCTTCTGGAGTAGAATCTATTTCTTCTCCTATTCCACCTGAACTTAATTGAGCCACAGCATTAGCTATGCCTTTAACTTCTTGTTGAGTTGCATCAACTGTCTTTTGCAGTTTATTAATACCTAATCTTTTCCCTAATTTTCCACCTAATCTTTTTCCAAGTTTTGCTCCTAATCCTCCTAATAATCCCATGTTTTAACGGTTTTTGTCTTTATTTACATTATAAATAGCATGAGTTAATACTTTATCTGTATAGGTATCTCCAGCTATTAATTTATTTCTACGCTCGCTTGTTGGTATATCATCATGACCTAATATGATTCTGTACATTCGACTAATTAGTTGTTTACCTTTAAACGAGACTTTATATATATTATATTTTTGTGTAGTTCTATTTCTATATCGCCACACTTGAATCCAATCATTTTGTAATAATTTACTCCATCTTCTGTTGTTCCAACTAAAAGAATATACACCTATTTCAAAATCTTTCTTTGTAAATAAATCTATACAGTCTAAATAAATTAATAATTCTAACTCAGCATCAGTTAAGCCGTTGTTTTTACAAGCCCATTTGCGTATTATACGGTAATGTTTTAACAAATTAAGATCTTTAAGATCACTTGCTTCTAGCTTTTTCATAAAACAACGACCACATTTTCTTGTCTGATGACATGATATGGTTCTTTTTCAATTTCAATTTTATGTGCTGCAGATTTATCAAAATAAATTATATCATCTTGTTTAACTGCCACCACAGAATCTCCTACTTGAACTACTTTAGCTTGTTGAAACCTCACATCTTCACGTTGTTTCTCAGTTAAAAGTAATCCACCTTTAGTTTTTTGATTAGATTCTCCTATTTTTTTTATAATTAAGTTATTTCCTATCGCCCTCATGTAATCTAATATTATTAATTATACAATCAGTTGATAAGATAGTAGTTGCTACAGAAGCCGCATTTAATAATGCGCTTTTTGTTACTAATAATGGATCTATTATTCCACTATCAATCATATTTACCATATTTCCTGTAACCACATCTATTCCAAAACCATGTTTTTTAGGCATTTCTGGTTTTAGTCCAGCGTTTTCTAGTATAATTCTATAAGGAGAAACTATTGATCTAGCTAGAATTTTTTCAGCTTCATTAGTTTCTTCTATATATTCAGCGGCATTAAGTAATGCAATACCTCCGCCAGGAACTATACCTTCTTTTATCGCGGCTTTTGTAGCACAAATAGCATCTTCGACTCTATCACTCTTTTCTTTTAATTCGATTTCAGAGTTAGCACCTACTTTAACCACGGCTACTTTTGCAGCTAATAACGCGAGTCTTCTTTCATGTGCTATTTTATATGCAGGAACTTTCTCTATAGCTTGTTTTGCTTGAATTTCTTCAATCAAATCTTTTACTTCTTTTGGAGTTTCCTCTACTTGTATTATAGTGTTTTCTTTATTACTAATAATTTTTTTAGCTTTTCCTAAGTGCATAGGATCTATTAAATCCATATCATCTCCTAAGTCTTCATTTATAACAGTAGCACCTGTCATTAAAGCTAAATCATTTAATTTTTCTTTCTTTGTAAACCCATATACTGGAGCATCTACAATACAAACTTTTATATTACCTTTCATTTTATTCATTGCAAGTGCGGCAAGAACTTGAGGTTCAACATCTGCAATAATAAATAAGGATTTTTTATTCTTTATAGCATACTCTAATACACCTTGTATTTTTCGTATGTTTTCTATCTTTGATTCAACAACTAGTACAAGAGGATTTTTTAATTCAGCAACTTCTTTATTTTGATCTGTAGCAAAATGTAAACTTTTTAAAGGTCTATCAAATTGCATTCCATCAATAATATCGACAGATGAGACTAAATCTCTCGATTCTTCCATTATTACTACACCTGTTTTATCTACACTTTTAAATGCTCCACCAATTAGTTTACCTAATTCTGAATCATTATTTGATGAGATAGTGGCAACTTGATCAATCATGTCACCTGTGACTTCTATTTTAATGGATTCTAAATAGTCTACAACTTTTTTTACAGCTGAATTAATACCCTCTTTTAGTTGTCTAGTATTAATTTCTTTTTTATCTGCTTCCTGCAATATTGCTTGGGCTAATATTGTGGCTGTAGTTGTACCATCTCCGGCTTCTTCTACAGTTTTTCTAGCAGCTTCTTTTATTAATGTTGCTCCCATGTTTTCAACAGCATCTAATAATACTATCGAGTTAGCAACAGTTACACCATCTTTGGTTATAATGGGTTTTCCTTGATCATCTTCTAGGATAACACACTTGCCGCTAGCTCCTAACGTGGAGCTAACAGCTTTAGTGAGTTTATTTATCCCTTCAAATATTTGATCTTTTGCATCTTGACCGAAGTTAAGATGTTTCACAAGTTTATTGGACATAATTTAATTGTATTTGATTTTATTTAAAGGTTTTCACGACTTTTGGTCCTTTGACAAAG
>Ga0080013_1005604_pt1 | contig 11608 bp, 14 predicted proteins | sample ETNvirenome_6_85_FD_69236 | JGI IMG/M metagenome (GOLD analysis project Ga0080013, IMG submission 69236) | Marine viral communities from the Pacific Ocean - ETNP_6_85 (SPADES assembly) (version 2) | ecosystem: Environmental > Aquatic > Marine > Oceanic | place: Pacific Ocean | collected 2013-06-19
CCTTGCATCCCGACCTCCAAAAAGTCGATTCAAAGGACCACCAACAAGTAAACCTACAACACCACCGGCCCCTGCTGATTCTCTGAAGTCTGGATCACGTACTATCTCTGAGAAATCAATATCGCGGTCTTGTATATAATCTACAGTAATTTGTTCAATAACATTTTGACCAGCTTCTGTTGACATTTCGCCAACCATTGTTTGCATGCTTTGAACCCAAAGGTTCTTATACTTGCCGGATGAAATTTTTCTACCTACATAAGCGCCATAATCTCTGCCTCGACCCATTCTTTTTAGGGCTCCTGCGTAAGGCAGTCTTTCCATCCAAGCTATAGGAATACCGGCAACTAACGCTGGCCCTATATGAGCCCCACCAGTTTCAGCAAGGGCTTGGCTGTAAACTTCTCCAGCACCTAAGATGTAACTCGTCGTCCAGAAAGTGGCTCCTGCTGCACCGGGCCCACCAACAGCACCAGCAACCAAAGAGAGGCCAAATTGACCAACCAGCTGAGGAGCCTGTTTCGCAACGGTATATAAGCCCCACTGGAAAGCCCCTCCAACACTGTCGATATCATCCATCCGGGTTGGGATATCAACATCTCTCTCTAGATCATGTATAGAAAGCCCTGTTCTAATGCTTTCGTTATAAGATTTTAAGTCCCAGTCATCGGCTAATTTATCAGCCCCCATAGAGCGAAGGAACCCAGAGCCCACCCCTCTAAAAAACTGACCGCCCATCTCCCCGAGCTGAGTTACACCAACCTGAAAACCAGTGCCTAAATCACCTAGAAATCCTTGTTCAGTTCCGGGCGCGAATTCAGGAGTAGCGGGAGCAGCAGTTTCCTGTTCCGGAGCAAACCCAAGCTTACGGTAAGTTCCTATGACAGGTGGTGGCGAAACTTTTGGAATGTCAAATGAAGCCATTATCTATTATGTAGAGATTTATATTTATCAATTAGTTGTCCGGTTCCACGCTTTGTAGGTTTCCACCACTGTTGTAACGCAGACCCAGAAGCCTCATCAGGCGGAACGAATTCTTCAAAACGACTGGGCTGATTTTGCAATCTTTGCATAGACCCCCCGTAACTGGTTAAATCCTTAAAAGCTTGTCGATAAGCCATTAATTCTATTCCTTTCAACCCTTGCTCTGCAAGAAAAGCTTCAAAGACTTTCTGAGTTACATTGCCTTTCTCAATAAACATTCGAGTTATAATTTGCTGCGCGTCCGTATAAGCTCTTTTATATTCAGTTGAAGAGATCATTCCTTGTTGTTTAGCGTCAACAGCAGCCTGTTGAGCCCTGTCTGCAGCTACTTGATTAGCTATTCTAATAGACGGATCAGTTGCAGCCCCTTGTTCTGCAAGTCTTGTCTGTACCTCACTCCCAACAGCTTCATTGAATCCTGCTGTATCTACGGCCTGATCTCCAATACCTTGTTCAATAACTTTACCCTGTGTAACTAATGCTTGCTGTGGAGAATATGTTTTGTCAACAGGACTAGTGGGATATGGGTCTCTCGCTCTCGTAGTTTCAAAGGCCCACTTATTTTCTTCATCGAGCCTCTCCATTATCATCTTACGAGCAGCTTGTTCCTGTTTAGACGTTAGATGCGCTTCCTTCTTTTCCGCATCAGTAAGCACCCCAGAATATCCAGCCCCTTTCCGTTTTTCTAAATAGATATCTTCCAAACCGCTATTTATTGTCCCTATAATAGCATTAACATCTACTTCTCCACCCTCTTTCCGTTGCCTCATCATAGTTTCAAAGTTTTGGGGACTCTGAAGCACCTTTCCCTCATCGTCAAATTTATTGATATAATGTCCTACCATAACGGAATTAACCATCTCGGCTAATTTGCCTTTAGATTTGGTTGTTCCGGTTCCTCCTGCTATTTTATCTAAATCTTCTGGAACCACTTCCTTAAACTCTTCTCCTATGCCAGAATACTCAAAGAATTTACGTCGGGAATAATTATATTCTTCAACAGACTTCAAGTAGTTAGTTTTTATTTCAGCTATTTGGTCATCTGTATAAGTCCCTCCGGTAGACAAAAAATTACCATCCTCAAACTCTGATCCTGTCTGGCCCTTCATGGCTCTAATATATGCTTTCTTCCAAGACTCCATAGCTGAAAAAGCTTTATCTGCTGCAAACTTGTAACCACCTCTTGCGTTCTTTAAGGCAGTAGCCTCTCCAGTCCTTCGGTATTTTTCTTTCTCGAGAGCAGCTGCATAATCACGAGCTTCTCGTTTCTGGGCATCCTGAAACATTAACCCGCCAATAGCTGACTGTCTTCCAGCCCCTGCAGCAAGTGCTTCTAATACGTCTTTAGTTGCCATTAAATAGCCCCCTCGTCAATTACTTCTTCTTCAACTGGAACCCCCATCTTGGCTGCCATTTCTTCTTGCGGGTAACCGCCACGAACAGCTTTAGCAGCTAGCCTCATGGGGCCAGATGGATCAATTTTGTCATCACCTTCGTCCACATATTTCTGGGCAGCATAAATCAAAGCCTCACCCTGAACTTGCTGGTTCTGTTCCTCGCTTTCAGCTTTGTAAATCCCAGCATTCTCAGCAACGTTGAATAACTCATTCACAACCTCAGCGCCAGCAGCATACAGAAGGTCTCTTGAGAAAGGATTACCACCCTCGTCAGAGGCTGTAACCTCTCGGTTAACCATGCGTCCGGCAATCACACCAATGGTTTCTGCTATATTGTCCTGACCAGCCTGAATTTTCTCTACGATAGCGTCATATCCCTCATCCCATATAAAGTCTTTAAGGGCTCCCACGAGCATGTCAAGCTGCTTCTCCTCAGATTCAGAAGGCGCGGGAAGCTTGTCATCCATTTCCGGTTCGACAGGAAGAGACTCGGTTCCGAGAACTGCGCCCGGAGACTCATCTGGAACTGTTCTGCCCGGTGGAATTTGCATTCCTCTTGCTTGAGGTTTTTCAGCCATTATGAATATCTCCTTAAGGCGTTAGGATTAAAACTTTGAGCGGTCCCTTGCTCGATAAGGCCCTGTTTCCTTCCAGAAAAAGGTGACCCAGAAGGAGAACTATAAGCAATATTCTTGGGCGCTTGTCTACCAAATGTTGGCTGTCCAATGTTCTGCTGTTGAATAGGCATTGCACTCTGAGACATCAAGCCACGAGTTCCGGGGGCCCTTGTTGACGGGTGAGTTGATAACCAACCCGGATTCTGAGCCAGCCATGATTTCTGTTCTGGAGTTTGAGCAGCCCCGTAAGCATACCGTTTTTCATCAGCAGCTTTGTCTGCATCAATCCTCATCTGAATAAGCTTTTCTTCATGCTCTCTATTCAGCTGCGCTTGTTTTTCTGCATCTTTTCCGCCGTAAATCCCAGCTACTGCCGAAAGCCCAGTCTGAACCATATTCCACTTAGTCATATAGGCAAGAGCGTCTCCAGTGGTCATTCCTCTTTTACCGGAAACATTTACATATTCGCTTATAATGTTTTTACCAACCGCAGTAGTACCAGCCCCCATTTGACCAGAAAGGCTAGTTGTTCCAGTATAATTTGTAAATAATTCTGGACCAGTTGCGCCCGCAAGTGAGGAAGTGCCTCCTGCAAGTTGGGAAGCCCCTCCGGCAACATTAGGAGCACCAGTAAGTGGTCCAGTCCCCACAGGATTGAATAGCCCTGAAGTGAAACCTGATATCCCCTGTCCTATCCTTGTTAGCCCTGCCGAAAAATTAGATGTGGATAAACTCCCTAATCCTCCAGCCATAGAGCCAGCGCCATAGAAAGCCACTCCAGCATAGACGGCAGCTGCTACCAGTAGGGCTGGGCCAATCTTCTTAACGACTTTCTTTAAGCCTTTGCCAACCTTTTTTATAGCTTTGCCTATTGATTTAACTATACTTCCCATATATCACTCCTGTGACAGTATAAAATTGTCCCCAATTTTAACTGCGCCCATTCTTTCGTAAAGTTTTCTAGTGCGATCTGTATCACCTATGCCTGAACTAATTCCTAACATAATTTCCTTAACTCCGGGACTCTCTTTTGCCCAACTTATAAAGCGTCTCATCATCTTAGCGCCCCACCCGGTTCCTTTCTCGGTCACATAAAAGAAGAGGTCAGTAGCCTGTTTCTTTTTGGAATACCACAACTGGTGGGTAACTCCAATAAACACCCCCTCGATCTCCCCCTCCAACTCGACAACTAAAACAAAATGCTCCGTAGACAAAATGCAAACCTGCAGGTTGTTTCTTAAGGTCTTAGGGTCTATTGCAACTGAATTTGAAAGGGACTTTTCGTGCGCATCCTTGGCAACTTCCATTATCCCGGAGACATCCTTGAACTCCGCTTTTCTAATCATTAATTACCGGGATATTCGGGCCAACCTCCCCCACCTTTCATTGCATCCAGCATTCTCTTCCAAGCATCCTGATCAGCACCCGGTGAGGTGACTATTCGGTTGATCCAATCTCCGTATCTTCCCCATGCTCCAAAGGACTCAACCATCTTTTGAAGTTGCATATCAAGAGTGCTCTTCATCTTGGTTAGCATTCTCTCATAAAAATATTTATTCGCATTCGCTTTCTGTTGATTAGTCCAATCAGTATTATAATAAAGATTTTGCTGGAGAGCCTCAACTTCAGCTGATGCTATAGGGAGAGCAACGTCCATAATTGCATTCATAACAGCCTCATTTGCGAGAGAACTATTTACGATTCCTCTTTTCTGCATAACCTGAAGAGCTTTCGTTGCTGCAGCTTTAAACAAAGGACTATCCATATTTATGATTTCCGTCAACTTATTTGACAAGTCCATTTCATCTGTTAAAGTCGCCATGTCCATAGCTTGAACTTCATCAGAAACATAAACAGAACTTGTGGGATCGCTCCAGTCAGGCGTACTTGGTGTCGTGACCTCCGGGTCACCCGGTCCTGTTATTTCAGGCCCCAAAACATCAGAAGAAGCTGGTAATTGAGGGTCAAACATTTCCCAACGAGTCAAAGGCGCTTCCGCAGTAGATTGGGGAGTATCTGGATAATTTAACGATGTGCCGAATTGACCAGCCTTCGATGTGAACAACTCCTTCCATGGATCACTGCCAATTTTATAATCAGTCCCGCTCTGTTTATATGTTCCAAGTTTGAGGGCCATATCCTCAGCAGCATGAGCCCGTCCAAAAGCTTCTTTTGATGTGGCTCCACGTTTTTGCCAATATTCCGCCTGTTGCGCAGGAGTAAGTCCTGCTGGATGTTCATACTGACCAGCAAATAATGTATTTACATCCTTCCCTTGATTGGCAGCATCTATTAATGCCCAAGCTGAAGCCAAATCAGGAGATAAATCTACATATGAGGCAGCGGTTTTGGGGGCAGCTGTAGAAGCTGTATCCGCTGCAGAACCGTAATAAGTTTTCGGAGGAAGCATAGTAGCATTTTCGTATGATCCACCGGAACCTGGTTCAGGGTTCCGCGGAGGACCCAATAAATCAGGAAGTCCACCGGCAGGTATATTCCTACCTTCTTTATGACCGTGTGAGGTATAATGCCATTTACCCCAATCTTCAAGAGATTTACTGGTTCCTAAACCATGCTTATCAACATGAGCCTTTAATTGTGGGTTCGCTAGAACATAATCTGAATAACTTGCCATTTCTATCTCCTAATTCCTCTTGGGGTAAAATCTACGATAGCCCCTTGAAGAGTTATCGGCTTATCATATATAGAACTATTACTGATAATTAATCCCATGTTAGTTCCTATTCCATTAATCTTAACTCTTTCTGAAGCTACCACTGTAACACCAGTGGAGCTATTACTTATATCCGCCTCAGTCCATTGATCTGCGGTTACTGAAACGCTATAAGAACTGGAGATCGGAGATGTGTTGGGAGTGTATGTTCCGCCAAAATCATAATCAGGTGTCACAGTTAATGTTGTTGAAGTATCCGCATTTACTTCTAATCCTAATTCTCTAAATCTTTTCCTAGAGCCGGGAGTATCATAATGATAATAAGCTGACCTCACAAAAGAGGATACAGTGCCACCATCAAAACTGGTTCCTGAGTCCATTCTCCTAACATATCCATCATCAAATCCGCCGTATAAAACCTCAAACCCATTCACATCTTCCGCGGAAACTAAACACTTAACTTGATGATCTATAGTGAATGGCATTAAACCCTGATTCTTTTTATTTATAAAAGTCATCTCAACACCAGTCTTATCATCAAAATAAAGACGATATTGATTCTTTCCTCTAACCCTTAAAGAGCCAATAGCATTATCTTTTTTATTCTGAATATAAGGATCAATCTTATCTGAGGCTACAGAGGATTGAAAATCTCCAAAATATTGAACCGTAAAGATGGAGGTAATACCTCGATCATCCAAGAAAAATGTTTGATCCATCTTCTGAAGGGTATAGGGAATAGCTCCAGCACCCGCGTGAAATTTCCTTAGTTCCCAATCAGCAGATGAAGTTCCATATAACATGTATGCCTCATTCTTTGTAAAGATAGACATAACATTATTAACTTCATTAGAGAACCCACTCACATTATCCCCGATTCCTAATTCAGCTGCCCCCGTAAGAGCGCTCCATTTATTTGGTGCAACAATACTAGAATGCTGTATAGAACCATTAGGGAAAGAGAGAAATAAATGTTTTTGATGTGCAGCGATATGCTCTGGAGTATCAGTATCCATTCCAGTTTGAATGGGGATAAAAGTTGTCCCATCCCAAGAGAAAGCTTTCCCAACTGTATTTGCCCCATACATTGTTGCGCCAGAAGTTTCTCCTCGGAAATTGTAATTCGTAAACTCATACTGCCCACCGGCTGTAAGAGATTGAGCATATTGTGTACCATCCGCAGAGGCTACAGCAACTTCGGCAGGTTCAGCAGCACCATTAATCAAAGCATGTTGAATTCCATTTATATTTATAGGTTCGCTATTCGTCCAAGTTCCACTATTATTTTTTACTGAAATAAAACCTTCAGCATCTCCTCCAGCAATAGTTCCGGTCGTTATTGTTACGCTTGTAACGGTAGCAGTCTTACCAGAAGTCCCCCCTACAAGAGAATCACCTTCGCTAATTTCTACGGAGCCCGTATCAAATGCCAACAAAGGCATCTTAAGGTCTTCATCATCTACAAATGTACCAGTGATATTGGTAAGAACCATGACCCCTTTAGCGCCAGTAGTCCAATCCCCATAATAAGAGATTCCCATTAAATCCCCTTGAGCACCACCGTTCCCTACTATAGTAGTGGGAGTTCCAGAATCACCGGGGACAGGTTCTCCAGACACAACTGAAGCATCGAAATTTAATGCAGTTCCCAAGTCCACTTCAGACCATCCTGTAGAAGTAGATTTATACATACCAGCGCTAGCGCCACCAGTTTTGTTTCTGAAAGCATAAGTATTAGCGCCAAAAACCCAAACCCCTCGAACTGGTCCTTCTCCGGGGACTATATTAATATTACTTCGTTGGTCTTCTATAGCTGCCTGAAGTTCAGTTACAAGCGAGGCATCAGCATCAGCATCTCTTAAAACTGGAGGACCATAAGAAAGAGCGGTTGCAAGAACCCCCATTATCCAACCCTAAAAACTGATAACTGACCATAATGCATTTGGAAATTCTCAGACCCTGCATCCCCATGTTTTACTTGAGCCAACACATCTGTATAAGTTGTATGCCCAGTAGTATCAATTATTCCAGAAGCAGATACCATATTATCTAAAGTTGCGGCTACTCTTTGAACCGCACAATCATAGCCCGGATAAGTTGCGCCAGCACCATCTATATCATGAGCAATTCTAAACGTCCATATTACTGTATCCGTCCCGGTCTGTGCGAAACTAATGCCCAGATTAACCATGAAGAATCCTTTGTCATATATCCTGATCCTATCATTAGCAAAATCTGCATCTGTTCCCACAGTATTTGAATCTACCGTTCCAGTATCATCAGGCCCATTAGCCCCTACTGAATCCTTATTCCAATCTATTGTAACAGTTGTAGCAGTTGCTATTGCTTGGGAAGCTGGTGTTCCAACAGGAGAATATATAGTTCCATATCCACCCATGCCAGATTCTGTAAATTGCCTAACCATCTGGGCCGTGATAGCGCCAGTAGTATTGTTAGCAAAACTAGTCCCGGTTAAGTACGCCCTTGTTTGTCTTGCCGCTGTTGGTGTTCCCATTATCCATACCCCACATTAAACGCGCTTCCAAAAGCGCTGTCTGTATTTAGAAAGTAAATTGTCTCTCCATCCTCAAGTGTTCCACTTGTGACAGTAAAGTAAATATATCCTTCTGCGTCATTGTCTATAAATGCCCCAGCGTCAGTAACTATCTCTTCTACAGTTACAACTAAAACCTGACCTATGGCCCCGCTAGTTTCTCCCTTAATCGTACTGCCAACACGCGGTATCTGAAGATCAAATGCTATACTGTACGCGCTATCAAAAACAGAATCTTTCGCGCTACCAATAGTATATGGTATTCTGTAATACACTATTGCAGAAGGTAATCCAGTACCGTCATCCCTCTCATATCCATCAAACCTTCTATAACGTCCACGAATATCAACTTCAAAGTTATCAGCGGCAATACATTCTCCCGGCTCTAGAGAGAGGGCCGGAGTAATAATATTTAATCCACCAGAAAATGGAAAATACTGCGAACCTACAGCCGATCTTGATATCTGTCTTGATAGGGTCATTGAGGAACTACCGTATAATTAGCCAAATCCTGAACCAATGAGAACCTTCTGTTCCTTTGACCCGGAAGTTGGTCGGCTTCCAGTTTCAATAAAATATCCGTAAACTCCGTGATAGCACCAGATAAAACTTCTGCCGCATCATTCTGCTCTCCATAATAAATCTTAGCTCTAGCGATTATTATCCTATGAAATCTTACTGGAATTGCAGATTCATCGGTAGAGGCAGATAGTTCAGTTGGTGTCGCCCAATACTCTGATGAAATAGCAGTCGTGGAGTCAGGAGTTGGATAAATATCCATTACATTATTTGGCTTTATACTAAAAAATTCTGGTACTCCAGTAGCAACAGTGCCATATTTATAATCTTCCCTGTATTGCAACCATGGAACAAACTCCAGTGGTTGGTAACCAGCGGCAGTAGGATTATAAACAACAGAATCTGTATTCCATTGGGCAAGATCAGATGGGGATGTTAACGTAGAGACTCCTGCACTTGGAGTAAGTGTCGCCTCTGACCACAAAAAATCCCAGTTAAACCACATACGCTGTATATCTAGATCGGCATCCTTTATATACCTGACAACATCCTTCTCCTCTTCAGGAGTTGGCGTAACAGTAGACGGCCCTGTACCGGGAATTCCTACATCCCTCGCCATGTCTTGACATAATTCTATATAGGTGCTCATTTTAGATTTCTCATTATATCGGTGACTACTCGATCAGGTTTAATATTAGCGGCACACAATGCACCGCCACTCTCTTCATCTCTATTACAAGTAGAGAATCCAAAATGCAGTTTATGACAAGGGAAACAAGGACAATCTTCTGGTTCAAACGCAGTTGTATTTGTCCAGTGCTTTGTTAGATTTTCATTAGAAGAATGAGAAAGAAACACGCATTTATGGTTTGGTAACATACTCGCCGCATTTAAAACCCCAGTCTCTGGCCCCACCACAACATCACAGTGAGGTAGTAACGAAAGAGTTTTTCCTATGGGTATTTTTCCAGACTTAAGAATTACACGCTTTTCTTTTTCCCAACCAACTTCCAATAATTGGCAGAGATGATCTCCAACCATAATTATAGAAACGTCTTTTCTTCTTAACAAAAGAGCGGCAACTACATTATCTGTCCAAGGATATACCTTATGAACAGAGGAGCCAGACAAAGACCACAAAACAAGATTCCTTGTTTTTATTTTCTTCCTCTGTTTCTTAGCCCACTCTTTATCTAGGGGTGATGGATAGAAGACAGGATTGTGTTTAAACTCTATATCTGCAATCCTATGAGTTTCCTCAAGATAATTCTTATCACATAACTCGTGTATTTTTTCTTTTGATTTATAATATCCTTCACTTGCTTCGACTCTAACTTTTTTCCCATCTATTTCAACGTCTCTTGATGGGTTCAGTAGAAGCCGTCCCTCAACTGATTCAGATAATTGGACAAACTTATCAAAACATTCTGACATTTTGTCCCAATAATCTTTAAGTTTAAAATTGTTTATTTGGTTATCTTTTTGCACTATTAACTGATCAACATCTGGATTATGCTTAAGCATATCCGCCCCTATCTCAGTTACATTAACGCATACATCATAACCCTGTTCTTTAAACCTAGGAAATAACGAGGACGCCTGTATTATATCTCCAAAGGCTCCATACCTCACGATACATACAGTTTTTCTATTCCTTATTCCACCAAAATCTTCTGGGACAAAATCTTCTACTTCCTTAAAAGGAACTTTTGTTATTTTCATTCAGGAAGCCTAGCGATCACCTTCTTCCTGATGGAATCTATCTTTTCATGTGGGTCTAGTACGATATCACCTAGATTCTTAGCTTCCCATATTAAAAGATTCCTACCACCTAATCCTTTTTGTTGTTTAGCCCATTCTTTATTTCTAATTCCAAATACCTCTTCGCCATGAAGATCATACTGCCTATTATCTTGTTCATACTTAGCCTTATGAATCCCTTGGACTTCTCCATAGGGCTTCGACCAATCGATAGCCACAAATACTCCCCCTTAATCTACAGACCATCCAACCCATTCTGGTCTATTGCCGACATTGGCATTGTTTTGTTTCTGGTTATTCTCGTTCATATAGGTGTCTTTTGCATCCACCAGAGTATAACCACTTTCTTTGGGATTATTAGAAGGCTTTGCCTTCTTATCAAAAGTCTCCCTTTGGAATTTCTTACCGATCATTATATGCATAACACTACCTCATTTTCCTTTAGGCTTTAGGCCATAACCACCGCCCTTACGAGCGCCCTTGGCAACCTTGCGACGCCCACTAGCAGACATCTTTTTTACAGATTGCTTTCCTCTGGTCATGCCAAGTTGCTCGTCCTTTCTGGCTTTGTAACCTTGTTTTTTCTTAGCCATCGTTTTCCCCTGAAGAAGGGGGGGCTTTCGCCCCCCAATCCTGTATCAACGAAATGTAAAAGAACCTTCAGGTGTTGAAACCTTCTTGATCTTTATCCCATCTGGCATCTGATTTGGGCCATGGCTGTCCATTCCCAATTCCTTGGGAGTGTCCGACACCTTTTCCAAACTAGACAAACCATTTTCAGGAATTTTACCGTCTGCTGAATGTTTTTTACTAGCCATAATAGACCTCCTTAATACCATTCGACTTCAGCGTATGCGTAACCCTTACCAGCAGCCGTGCCAGAATCAGTCGCCTGAACATAGGTAACTTCAATCTGTGTATCGGCAGCAAGAGCTTCTACAAGGACGCAATTCGAGTCATCTTGGTTGTTAAAAGTTTCAGTAGCCGCAGTAGTATCAGAAATTTCTAACTGACCATAGTAGTTTGCATCACCAGTCGTGCCAAGCAAAACTTTTCCAGTGATGGTATCATCTGCGAAAGTTTCAGTTACATGCACTCCGAT
>Ga0080013_1005605_pt1 | contig 11608 bp, 16 predicted proteins | sample ETNvirenome_6_85_FD_69236 | JGI IMG/M metagenome (GOLD analysis project Ga0080013, IMG submission 69236) | Marine viral communities from the Pacific Ocean - ETNP_6_85 (SPADES assembly) (version 2) | ecosystem: Environmental > Aquatic > Marine > Oceanic | place: Pacific Ocean | collected 2013-06-19
TTGAGATTCTCAGATATAAAATAAATCCGTGGTATCAAATGTCGCAAGTAAAGAATCAAAAAGATATTAAGCAACACTGATATCGGGAGTGTAATAAATAAAATAGTTTCCATTATTCCCCCACGTCGTCAATATTATTAACGCCTTCTTCCATACTTCTCTTATAATCAAAAACTTCACGCTTGGTTTTTTCTATAAACTCATTAACAACCTTGCCGGGCTTTTGTTTTATCTCGGTGGAATTGGACCCTAAGCCGGTTGTGTTAAAATCCGAAACCACTCTAAATAGTGATCCTTCCATGTTACAATCCCCACAATAAGTTAATTTATCATGTATTGAGTGCGATATAGCAAATCCTACACCGCACTCCCTACACTTATAGTCGTATCTAGGCACTTGGGTGCTCTTCATCGTCCTCATCATCACCGGGGAGTTTAACAATCGGCGGGTTCAAGACTACAAGCCCTTCCTCCGACAACTTAAACCGAAATCCCTGTAACACCGGAACAATATCAGATTGCTCCATCAAAGATCGTTGCAGCGCCATCATAAGGGCGCCCAATGCCTGATCAGACAAATTCATTTCACTAGCCATTTTATTTCTCCTCTTTAATTATTGCTCTACCGAGCAGTTTTTCCCAGTCTCTCTCTGGTCTAACGTTTAGATTTGTTTCCCAAGCTCCCTTAAGAACGCAGGAATCAACACCTACCGACTCTGAATGTTTAATCAGAGCCTGTATGTCTTTGGGGAAACAACTTCCCCCAAAACCATGTTTGCCATCGGGTCCGGGGACAGATAGGTGCGAATGCCCTATTCTTCCGTCCCTCACGAAACCATCAACGGCTGCTTGCCAGTCTACACCACTCTTGTCAGCGATAAGCTTCATTTCATTCATAAACGACACCTTGGTAGCAAAATAGCAGTTATTCATATACTTGATAAATTCTGCTGTCTCAAAGTTTGTTTCGATGGTTGGTGTAGAACTACCAAACCTAATTCTAAATAACTCGGCAACCTTGCTTGTATTCTTCGGGTCTCCGCCAAGAATAAATCTTGCTTGATTGATAAAATCAAATTTTGCAGATCTCTCGGTTAAGAATTCCGGGTTGAATACAAGGGTTACATTTTTATACTTTTCCTGAAATCTTCTGGTTGTGCCCGGGATCACAGTTGAACGCACTAAAACCACACAGCCCTCTTTTGTGCCGTGTGTATTTATCTCGTCAATGACGCTTTCTAAAATTGAAAGGTTAATTGAGCCGTCGGCATTAGAGGGGGTAGGCACAGACAGAAAGATAAAATCGGATTCTCTCAGAACCTCTTTCAAAGTATGCGTTGATTTAGCTGGATTCTTGTCGAAGATCCTAAGTGCTGCTCGATCGAACCCAGTTTGGGGTGAAAAGCCGTAGGCCACTGAGGACCCAACAAACCCAAACCCGACGATCCCAAGGTTGATCATACTAATTGTCCCTTGAGGATTTCAAAACATTGCGAGATACCCTCTTTAATGCCTCGCTTGGGCTGCCAGCCGAGTGTTTCGAGTTCTGACACATCAGCCTTAGTCAGCAGCACGTCACCCTTTCGTTCTTCAACATAATCAAATTCCACTTCGGGGAAGTGCTCATTAACAATGTCCTTCATTTCATTGAGGGAGATATTATCACCTGTTCCCACATCATAATTTTGACCGCCGAAGTTGCCTTCATATTCCATAGCGAAGATGTTGGCTGCAACCACGTCGTCTAGGTGGGCCATATCTCTTCGCTGCTCGCCGTCACCTGTGATGAAAGGATTCTTTCCTTCTCGGATAAACCTCATCCAATTTGCAACTGCTGTGGCATATGGGCTATCTGCTGTTTGAGTGGGGCTGTACACATTAAAGTACCGCAAGGTCACGGTGTCGATGCCATACAGATCCGAGTATAGTTTCGTCTCCAATTCAGATGTTAGCTTCTGAAGTGCATACGGGCTAGTGGGGCCGTCACCGTTTCCAACCACCGAGGATGAGCCCGAGTAAATAACCCGCTTGACATTTTTCCTCTTGGCGAAATCTAGCACAATACTTGTTGACAAAACGTTGTTCATCATTGTGTGAACAGGTTGCTCCACACTATATGCAACGCGGGGGATGCACGCAAGGTGGAATACATAATCAAAATCATACTGCTCGATTCGTTCCAGTCCGTTTAAAATATCCCAACTATCATCTTTCTTATAATCAATTCCCACCACGTCGTGACCAAGCGATATAAGCTTCGCGTACAAGGCGCTTCCTATATATCCCTGATGTCCTGTTACTAAACATAAAGCCATTAATTATCTCCTTTTAATTTGTTATCATAATTTTGAACCTGCGCAGAATCTTTAGTTCTGTTAGATTCGTGAATTCTGTATTTGTAGAGAGGCAACGGCAGATTGTACACTTTGTACTTTTCCTTAAATCTGCGAATCATTTCGTGACCCTCTCTCATTCTGTAACCTTCATCGTAAAAGCCAATATCACATAACGATTCATATGTAAACATAATACCACATGCAACAAACTCTTTCTCTGCACTGTGGCGGCTCATAAGCTGGCCTGTATTGTCGACCTTGAAGTAATCGCAGGCCACCGCCTGACAATTCATACCTGATCCCATAATTCGAGGTCCAGAATTCATATCAAGAAAAGTAGACAGCATATACAAAAAATGCTTAGAGACATAATCATCAGAATCAATTCTAACGAAATATTGTCCTAAGCTATTCTGCAATATTTTATTTAAAGATCCCGGGAGGCCGAGGTTCTTCTCATTGTTGATTAAACGTATATTGAGGTGCTCTGAAAATATGCCGCATACGTCTTCCAACCTTTCTTCCGGGTCGTCATTAACTAACACAACTTCAAATTTATCCTTGCCAATTGTTTGGTTGACAAGACTTCGTAAGCAGCGGTGTAGCCATCTTTTTTGTTTATAACAGCTAATTCCTACCGTTATTTTATACATAACTCTAGTATGCCTCGCAGAGCCTTTGTTTGACTCTCTATTGTTGCCCCCGCAACGTGAGGCGTAATTACTATATTGTCTCTTTTAAGATTGAAAAGCTTAGATTGTTTAAGTGTTTCGATATTTTGTTCATTACAAAGGACATCACAAGAATAAAAAATCTTGTCTTTCGTTACAAGGTCGTAGATATAGTCCTCATCTACGGTCTCGCCCCTTGAAGTATTAACAACAATCAAGTTTTCCTTGAAATTGTCTAAAACACCGTTACTTATTATTCCTCTAGTTTCATCTGTAAGGTAACAACTTATACATAATATATCAGCTTTTTGTAGGTTTGTCAAGGAAAAAACTCTATTATATTGATAACTCCCAACATAAGGATCATAATATTCCACATTCATACTAAAAGCTTTAGCATAATTGGCTATCTTGTTTCCAATACGTCCCATTCCGACAATGCCTATGGTCTTTCCTGCCAGTTCATTAGAGCGTAAAAACTTTTCGTTTTCGTTTTCTCTCCAATTATCAACACTGTTTACGGCTGGAATGAACTTGCGGAAGGCGTTCATTATGTGCAACCAAGTGAACTCGGCCGAGGCATGAATGTTTTCGAGCACATCTCGATTATCCAAAAGACATTTAACATCTATATCCCTGTTGTTAAGGTAATCCACATCCAAATGGTTTACGCCTGTTGAGGGGGTGCCGACGGTTTTAAGACTCTTATAACGAGAGAAATATTCTTCCCCCAAATATGCGTCGGTGCCCGGGTTTACAACAATGCACTCCGGGTCTAGGCTGTCTATCGTATATCCCAAAGAATCCAAAAGCACATTAAGGTCCTGTACCTGAATGAAATTAATCGGACATTCAATCTTGACTCGCATTTCTTTCCTCAAGTAATAACTCTGCCAATTTAAAATCCATTAGTGTGTCGATATTGACCGAGCATTTCTCCGGCATTAGGTAGGGCCGGCAAACTTCACCGTGTCTTGAGAACCAATCTACGATACACTCTCTTGTCATAGCAAAAATGGCGCCGTTTCTAATATAGCACGGCTCCAAGTCTTGCCTCCGTGATCCTTCGCCCTCGGGGAACTCTGTTGTGAAGTCTCTAATCTGGTCGCTTACAATCCTCTTCATCCGGACAGGATGCTTGTCTTCTACGGAAGTTAAGGATGTCACACTATCTGCACCGGTGGTGACTAACTTGTCCACTGCCTCAACAATGTGCTCAGAGGTCCTCAGAGGGGCCACACAGGGCAATTCAACCACATAGTCGTATGTTACCCCATAATGCTCCTCCGAAGCCAGCACGGCGTGCTTAAGAGCGTCTCTGGACCATATGTGATCTTGGGCCAATTCATCTGGCCTCATAAATGGGACAGAAGCTCCATATTGCCTTGCAACTTCCGCTATCTCTTCCGAGTCTGTACTAACGACAAGATGAGTAAACATCTTGCTTTCCAGCGCAGATTCGATGGTCCACGCAATAAGTGGTTTTCCGGCCATCATTTTAATATTTTTCTTCGGGACTCCCTTAGAGCCTCCGCGAGCTAAAATTACTGCTATTGTATTCATCACAGGTCCTTTACTAAGTTGTTAATTTCATCTGTTAATCTGTCCATCACGGGGGTGCAGGCCTCCCTTTCCCTGTTCGAGCCTTCGTATGCATCCAAAATCTTTCTCAATATCGAGTCTAGAGTTATCTTCTTTTCTTTTTTTTCAATGTATCTTATAACATCTTTTAGCATCAGTATTTCAAGCACGCCGTTGTGCTTCTCAACAATCGCTTTATTGTGGCTTGCCGGCTTATTCTTTTGTAACATATGTCCGCCGCCGTGGTACATTGTGAACCCCGTAATATATACCTCCTTGGCGTCAGATGCTATTGATTCCATAATTGCATTGAATCCAAGTTGTGGCCAAATATTATAGCGAGACTTTGTAGAATTTATGTTTTTGAGCGCTGCTGACTGGAGGTAGTCACATTCTTTAGCATACTCTTCCATTATAGAAGCATACTCCTCTGCTGTATAAGAGGTGGCCACTATACCGTAGTATGTCACGCTCTCTGGTGCAGACCCAACACCACACTCTGGGTGCCTTGTGTATTTGACTCCGGATTCCTCCAGCGCCTCGAAAGCTGACTGATTATTTTTAGCAGAACTGTACATAATATGAGTCTCGTCTCCAACAAAATCTCTAAAAGTATTGAACCCTTTCATCGGCAACCACTTGAGTCGGATCACAACATCATAGTCGTCTATTTTGGCTCCGTTCTTTTCTAACAAGATATGCTTTGATGGGCCAACAATTGCAACACGTTTTCCCTTCAAAAAATTATTATATTGATCTTCAGGCTTAATAGCATTTAAGAACTTTTCTATTCTCTCCGGAGTCATCCAATCACCTTTGAGATATTATCAAACTGCTGACCGTATTCCTTTATAGCCTTTAATTCCGCTAGATCCATTGATCCAATATGGTCGTTTCCTTCCATTCCCTTGTTTAGTGTAAAATGTTTTTCTATAACCTGTGCGCCGTGAGCTATATTATAAAGAGCGTATGCAGGGCCGTAAGAATGGTCGCTGAACCCAACGATTTTATCATTATAGGAGAACTTCTTAAAATCTAAAAAGCTCGTTGGGTACTTTGATATACAATTAAAGTACTTTACATTCTTATTCTTAAAGGGCATCCACTTGTTTTTCCACATACCCAATGAAATATACACTGGCTTTCCTGTTTCAATTATTCTCTCACATAGGGCTGGCTCCTTCACGACAGTGCGACTTGCAACTTTATACAACTTAACGCCCAACTCTTCACACCAGTCAATCTTCTCTTCATCGAACACTGACGCAAAGAATTCAATATTATGTACATCGCATATAGATTTAATCATCTTTACCTGATCAAACGTAAATTCGTTCTTTTTCCGCGATTCGTCTCCGAAAACTCGTATTGAATCATACAATTGAAACTTTGCATAATCCGCTCCACCAATTGCTGACTGGCGAATTAGCTCTTCTATTTTTCTAAAATCACCATTATGGTTGATTCCAATTTCTGATATGATTTTCATTTGGCTATCCTTAGCTTTTCAAATGTTTCAATTATCTCTGTATATCCCAGTTCTTCTAAATACGGCTTACATATGTGATAGATTATCCTCAGTGGGACTTCTATTTTGTTTGATAGGTCTTTATCTTCGAGGGCTGGCAATATATCTGACTTGAATTTAAATACCTCGCTTTTTGGAGGGACTGGAAGCTGCATCTTGCCCGGAATTTTCAATATATCTTGTAAAAGTTCTAATTCCTCTTTGTCTCCGTTTACTATTTTTTCAAATCTCACTGTGTTAACGTTTTGAATATTATGGCTTTTTATATCATATCTTAATCTGTCCTGTATCATGGCCCATCGTAAAACATATAACAAATTCCAAAATACTGGCTTCTCTCTTGTTTCAAATTGCCATCCGTTTTCAGAGAAAGGTTGCATCTTCCACCTTAGATCTCCAAGCGCGGTGAATAAGTGACCTACTGCATCAACAAAATCGATCTCCGCGGGGCTAGTGGGCCGTTTTATGCGATCTTGCATAAGAAGTCTTAAAAAATAGTTATCTGACTCGTACATTGCCACATCAATTGGGTTCCTGACCACGTTAATAATAGGAGATTTGGGAAATGCACTACTGATCAGTGGGGTCATCATACAAAATGTAGATAATTTACAGCAGTTGTGATCTGGTCCGTGAGGAGATCTGGCTTGGACTATTCTATCTCGGAAGCTGTCGCTATCCTCTTGGCTAATCTCATCAAATGGCCACTTGGTTTCCAAGATGTCTTGAAGACTTCCCGGGCTAGCATTGCCGTCCATAGAATAAAAGGGGCCAGTTTTCCAAGCAAATACGTTGTCGTTTCTTGAGTTTAGCCTTCGACCAAGATCATAGCCGTTTATGCCGGCTATGTCTGCTATATGATATGCGCCGGACCACCACACACCTGATATGAAGATTTGTTCATGCATTGATAAAGTCCTGCTTTTCCATAAATTCGATTACCCTTTCGTACCCAAACTCCTGTAAGTGTAGCCTACATAATTGATATATCTCGTTAAACATTAATTTGTGGGTGCGAACTTCTGTGTCCGGGCCGCGCGGAAATTCTTCCGAAACAAAGGATATAGCTTTATAAGCTTTTGATTGGTTAATACTGGGAATCTTAAGGGCGCCCGTTACGCCTAATATTTGCTTAAGTTTTTCAATCTCTTTCGGATTTCCAAGAACTATATCTTCAAATTTTATAATGTGATGATTTTGGACATTGTGCTTGTGTATATCTATTCTTAATCTTTCTTGCACCAGAACCCATCGCAGCGCATATAATATATTCCAATAAAGTTTTTTTCTATTGGCTTCAATATGTATACTCGCCGGTAAGAATTTAATTTTGGTCCACTCCAATCCGCCAATAGCGAAAAAGAGGTACTTAATGATATTAGGCGACGGGAACTCGCGCTCTTGTGGTTCTCGACCTACTTTATCAACAACCAAACGATCTAAAAAATAATTATCAGTTCTGCTCAAAGATACATCGAGCGGGTTTCGAAGGACGTGTATGATAGGCGCCTCTGGGAAGGCTCTGGCTATATGCGGCGTCATCAGGCTTAGGCCCGGCAATTTGCAACAGTTGTGGTTGGCGCGTGGAAAACTACAAGATTTTAAGATACTGCCTTTAAACAATTCGTTTTCTTGCTTGTCTACAGTATCAAACGGCCAGCTTTTTTCTAAAATGCCTTTAACGCTAACGTCGTCGTAGTCTTTGGTAAAGTATCCGCGGGGAGCATTTAGATTACTAAGAGGCCCCCTCCAAGCAAAGTTGTTATCATTTTTAGAACTTGTCGCTTTACCTAGATCATAGCCATTTAGTTTGGCAATTTCTGCTATTAGGCTGGTACCGGAGTGCCACACACCTGATATGAAGATTTGGTTATGCATATTTTACATCTCTTACAAATACCAAATTTCCGGAGTTGAACAAAAGTTTCTGTGCCCCATTTGTGAATTTAGATATATGATGTTGTTGTATTCTGTGTGAACTCATCAGCCCGCCTCGATGAAGATTTTTATTTAGTGTATTATTATAATCACTATCAAAAACTTCACTTATCTCAGAATATTGATCGATGTATTTAGAATTTGATAGAAACCAATAATCCATAATATGCGTTGTATTTTTGTTTGGAATCTCAAGCGCATACCTAAAATTTTGATTAGAATAAAAATATTTCATATTATAATCTTCAATATGAAGTTTGGTCGGTGGTTTCAGGGCGACATCATATCTTAGAAGCATAACCGCATCGTATTGAAATTGTCCCTTTCGTTCTTCCTCTTTTTTAAGATCTACCACCTTTTTACCAGAGGTATAAAAACTCTTTATTCCAAATTCTCTTCTAACATCTTTCGGCAAAAAGCCATCTTCTACTTTTCTTTTAGTAGAAAATTGAAATTGTTTTTCTATCAAGTGTCTTTTTGGCTTATAAATCTTAAGCAATTCTTGTTTGTGCTCAATACTCCAAGAATGTAAAAATACATCTATCTCATGGCCGGCAACGAGATTAGGCTGGATTATTGATTGTAAATGGTATTTGTACCCTAGGCGCGGATTTAGCGGTTGAGATTCGCCATCGGTTGTTGGCTTATCAAACCCTGTAAGGCCGCGGAAGCAAAGAGCAATTCTCATGTCCTGCTCCCGACGCTTAAGGCTACAATCTTAGATTTAATCTCGGTGGTACTAATTCCTCTGGTATATGGAAGATAAACCAGAGTAATTTCTTGCTCATCAAGCCACTCTTGTGTAAACTGCATTTGGTCATAGTAATTTTTTCTGGCCCAGTCGTCGCCTATTGCTATAATGTCTGGTTTGACATTTAAAATAGATGGTTTGCTGTCTGCTCCGCCAATATTTGGCACCACACTATGGACATATTTACATTGCAAAAGCGATGCCTCTCTCTCTTTATAGCTTAATATAGGCTTCGATCCCTTGTATTGTTCTATAAATTCGTCTGTGTTTAGAGACACTACAACTTTATTTGATAAGTTATAACACTGCTTCAGAAAATTTGCGTGTCCATAGTGGAATAAATCAAATGTACCGCCCGTATAAAGTATTCTACTCATTGATGATCTCCAAATTCTCTACTTCTGGTAGTTGTGCATTGGTAATCATCTTAAAATTAACGTCAGGATTGCGCTTCACCACGTCAATAAAGTGTTCGACCATGTTTGTTCTGTCCATTTTGGCCTTCTGTTGCTTCAACGGGGCCTGCCAAGGACGGCGGAAAAGGTAGTCGTTTTGGTAGAAATCAAGGCCAATTACCCACAAATTCTTGGGTTTTAGCATATGAGCAGCGTAAATAATGGCCAAAACACCCGTATTTGGGTGTTTTTTAGCGTAATTACCCACTCCTTGGAAGAAGTCGTTGTATCCAAGCAATTCTTCTGGTAACATATGACACTTAAGGCCGTAGCTTTCGTATAGGCGTTTCATACCCATTATCATATGATCCAACTCACATTTAGTGAATTGTATATCCTGAATATCAAGCTCTTTGTAATGTTCGGGTAGTAACGGAGCAGTATCTAGACGATTCACAAAGTGAACTATCTGTTTGCCTTTTAGTTCCGGCGCCACAATAGAATATTCTGAGTCTTCATTGTTTATGTTTCTGTCGAAGTTATTGACCATGTAACAATGATCAAATTTGTTTGATACTTGTGGTAGTCTGGCTACACTTGCGCCTTTTAGAATGACGCCAAAGTCATCTAAGTTTTTTGGGAAATACACTCTCATGACTAAACCCTTCCTCCACCAAGGCCATTGCCCACCCATCGGATCCTTGACCAGTTCTTTATTTTGTCCCTCTCTATGGGGTTTTCGATTTTTTTGAAAACTAGTTGCCAAGCAGGGTTAGACATTGTATCAACAATTCCGCCAGTTATCAATGCCAGCTTCTCTGTATTATCAAAAAAGAATCTTATTGGTTCTATTATCTCCGAGGCGGCGTGGTCTTCCCAATGCCTATGGAAATAGTCTAATATAAACGTGCCTCCGTCTTTAAGGCACCTAGAAGCCTCTGAGAAAACTTTCTCGGGGTCTGATGCGTGATCCAAAGAATTAGTATAGAAGGTATCTATGGTGCCGTCCTCTATAAAGTGTAAGTCTTGAAAATCGCCCTCTCTAACATGCGGTGGGTGAGGCACCAAATCCACTCCGTAACAATCAGCCCCCAATTGTAGAAGGGCCTCTATTTCCTCCCCCATTCTGGCTCCTAGACACACTGTTTGGCCAAAATTAATGCCGCTATCTAAAAAATGTTGAAATTTTTCTTTAAAATACTTGACCTTTTCGTTGAACCTAAATTCTTGCAGAAGCCTTGCTCTTCGGTCAGGATCTGCTGTTTTTTCAATTTGATGAGCAGTATATTCATCATAATCTTTGTATTCTCTTTTCTTTATTATGTCGGGCATCTAATACCTAATCCCTCTTAGTTTTAATTTCAATGGCAAATGAAGAGTGCGTTTTTTTGTATCATTAATGTACAACACATCATCTTTCCCTAATTCATTTACATAACCACGAACCTTTCCTTGTCTAACTCTTGAAACTTGTTTCTCTTTACCAAAGTTTCCTTTATACTTTCTAAGAAGATTTTTGTTATCTCTCTTTTCATGTTTTTTGAGTTTGCGTATAAAGTCTTCAGTACCGGCGTTGTTTTCGTTTATGCTATCTTCCTCTATCTTTCTCATGTTTGGAAAAGAAGCATATTCAACAGCATTTTTTATATCTTTATCACCACATTCATAACCTATAAATTCAATCACTTCTTTTAAAACAGAAAAAGCATCTTCTTTCATTTCTTCGTATGTTATAATTTTCGATTCATTCACATTTCTTAAATCGGAAAACCATTCGTTCATATAATTTACCACTGCACTGATCCCCGTTCTTCTTATGCCGTCTTTGGCCCGGGCGATCCCGGCCGTGCCACTAGAAGACTCTTCTTTGACAAACACTCCTCTTATAAATCTGGAGATTGTGGGCGCCTTATTTAGTCGCCATGGTTTTGTAGCTTCCAACTCACGGAACTGCGATACCACTACATCACCCGGGTCGCGAATCAAAAAGATAATCTTTTTATCCTTACCATAATCCCTAACAACATCGTTGTAGTTCTTATGTGTGCATAAAATCATTTCGTTCTTGTCTGTATCAACGCCGGTATCTTTTAAAATTTTAGCCAGCATCATTCGTAACCAAGTACGGCCCGACTTTGGATAAGAGACCAATATTGTATCTTTGCAAATAAGATTAATATCAGACAAGACTACCTCGAAATCATAAAGCTTCTGACGATCTTGCGGCTTCCTGAGTCGAGGTGTTCGTGGCAAGCGAATTTTGCGAGGTGATCGTTGTTGATATTATCGTAGAGGCCGCGGTGGAAACCATCCGTGTGGATTGTTCTCACTGGTTCGTATCCCGCCATCTTAAATAATTGCGGTTGAGGCACCGGGGTTGCAATAACCCATTTGCTGTTAAATCCTAT
>Ga0080013_1005607_pt1 | contig 11603 bp, 9 predicted proteins | sample ETNvirenome_6_85_FD_69236 | JGI IMG/M metagenome (GOLD analysis project Ga0080013, IMG submission 69236) | Marine viral communities from the Pacific Ocean - ETNP_6_85 (SPADES assembly) (version 2) | ecosystem: Environmental > Aquatic > Marine > Oceanic | place: Pacific Ocean | collected 2013-06-19
AAATGAATTATCTCTTTCAATTAAGGCATATATGATTCCTGAATTTACTGATAATATTTTTGGAAAAACAGCGGAGATGACCAAAGTTATGTCTCCAGCTAAAGTTACATTTGGTTTTGAGGGTAATGCCACTGACTATCAAATAAAAAAACAGTAATTTTTTTAATTTATATATATTTATATATGATAATATTAAACCATTAAGGAGGTTTTAAAAATGGCAGATGAAATTAAATTTACACAAGAAGAACTTGATCAAATAAGTGGTTTTCAACAGCGATATGTTAATATTCAAATGAGTTTTGGTCGAGTGGATATTGTGCGGATGAGATTGAAAAATCAACTTACTGATCTGGGCGTTACAGAAGAAAATTTGAAAGATCAATTTGAAGCAACTCAACAAGAAGAGCAAGAGTTCATACAGGGGGTTAATGATAAGTATGGTGATGGTGTATTAGATCCACAAACTGGAACATTTACTCCGTCAGATACGGGTGAAGTTGATGAGGATGCGGACAAGCCGGATGCCAAATAAATTATAATAACTTATTATTTTTTTTTAAGTTTGATCTTTTTTAGTTATATTTATAACTGAAATTAGTATATAAAACTATTTTTTTTAGTATAACTTTATAATTTTTTGGAGAACTAACATGCCGTCATCGGAAAAAGTAATCAGCCCTGGTGTATTTACGAATGAAATAGATCAATCGTTTTTACCAGCAGCTGTTGGAGAAATAGGGGCCGCTCTCATTGGGCCCACAGTCAAAGGTCCCGCGGGAATACCGACAGTAGTTACAACATATTCAGAATATCGAGCAAGATTTGGTGATACATTTAAAAGTGGTAGTTCATATTATCAATACCTGACTTCACATGCAGCTAAAGAGTATTTGAGGTACGGTTCAAATTTAACTGTTGTTAGGATTCTTGATGGCGCTTATGGCCCAGCAAGTTCGTATGTCCCAAAGGGACAATATGATGGAACATATTCTACAGGATCTAAATCCGATACTGGCTATTCAGCTTCTATGGCATCATTTACATTATATACATTAGCTGATGGTGCAGCGATGAATAGCACAGCAGGAACAGGTGGATATGAGGGTGGTGGCCTTGGAACAAACAATGTTTTAACTAATTCTGGATCAAAAGATAATTTAAGATGGGAAATTTCAAGTCAGAATCCAAAAAAAGGAACATTTACTCTTTTAATTAGACGCGGCAGCGATAATATTAAAAGAAAACAAACATTGGAATCGTGGAATAATTTATCATTAGATCCTAATACTAGTAATTATATTTCAAAAGTAATTGGTGATCAAGTATGGTCTCTTCGAGGCTCCGGTACAACAGATCCATATTTACAATTAAGTGGTTCATATCCAAATAAATCTAAATATGTTAGAGTCGAAGTTAATGCTAATACAGTAGATTATCTAGATGAAAATGGTAATATTAGCGATGATAACGGTACAGGATCGTTGCCAGGATTAAATAGTGGTTCGTTTACTGGTGGAACAGTTGGATTTGCTGGGTTCGATGCATTAGGAAACGTTCCCGGGACTAATACAAACCCATATCTTTTTTATGATTCCATTGACGGTTCAAGTGATGCGAATAATTCACAGGGGTTTGATTTAACGACCGCAGGTCAAGGAAAAACAGCTTATGAAGATGCGATTAACCTTTTAGGTAATCAAGATGAATATGATATTAATTTAGTCTTAATGCCTGGTGTAATTGCAGCTCAAACCGGAGGTTCTGCATTAATATCAAAAGCAATTGACATGTGTGAAGCGCGCGGTGATTGCTTCGTCATTGCAGATCCAGTTGTATATACTTCTAATTTAACGACCGCAGCTACTCAAGCTGAAACAAGAGATTCAAGTTATGGTGCAATGTATTATCCGTGGGTACAGATATCTGACGCCGATCTTGGTAAAAATGTATGGGTGCCACCCTCAACTATTATGGGTGGTGTATATGCATTTAATGATAAAGTAGCGCATCCGTGGTTTGCTCCTGCAGGATTAAACCGAGGTGGAGTTGATTCAGCAGTTCAAGTTGAGAGAAAATTAACACATTCAAATCGAGACACTCTTTATGAATCAAATGTGAATCCAATTGCAACATTTCCGGGGCAGGGTATTACAGTTTACGGTCAAAAGACTTTACAGAAAAAGGCTTCTGCTTTAGATAGAATTAATGTGAGAAGGCTATTAATTAGAGTTAAGAAGTTTGTTGCTTCTACATCAAAGTTCTTGGTATTTGAACAAAATAGTAAGGCAACTCGATCTCGATTTTTAAATATTGTTAATCCATATTTAGAACAAGTTCAAGCTAATTCGGGGCTGACCGCTTTCAGAGTCGTGATGGATGATTCAAATAATCCACCTGATGTAGTAGACAGGAATATATTATATGGTCAATTATTCTTACAACCAACTAGAACTGCCGAATTTATTATTCTCGACTTTACAGTTCAACCAACGGGAGCAACATTCGAGGTGTAACAAGAAGTAAAGTATACGTATTAAATAAAAAGAGTCATTTTATGGCTCTTTTTTTATTAAAAATTTATTATGTAATATTGAGTTTGTAAAAAATTATACGGTAAAGATATACTAATTTTTTTAGTTTTTACATATTTATATACGATATATGAAATGTGATAAACTTAGATTTAAAAAATTGGAGACTGTAAATGGCTGATCTGCTAGAACCCCAAGATATTATGTTTACCCCCTTCGAGCCAAAGCTCAAGAATAGATTTATTATGAATATACAGGGCATTCCAGCCTATACAATTAAGGGAATAAATAGGCCCAATATTTCATTTGAAGAAGTAGAGCTTCATCATATGAATGTTAAACGCTATGTTAAAGGAAAAGCAACTTGGGAACCAATAGAACTAACTTTATATGATCCCATTGTTCCTTCAGCCGCTCAAGCTGTTATGGAGTGGGTGCGATTATCTCACGAATCAGTAACTGGTCGCGACGGATATTCAGATTTTTATAAAAAAGATATTTCTTTTAACGTTTTGGGACCGGCCGGCGATGTTGTTGAGGAGTGGAGTGGTAAAGGCTGCTGGATTACGGCTGCAAATTTTGGAGATATGTCGTTTGATGCTTCTGAGGCGGTTGAGATATCGGTTACTATGAGAGCAGATTTTTGGATACTGGTCTTTTAATATAGGTATTAGAAGGTTTTATAAAGGTTATAACACTTAAGAGGTTTCTATGTCAGCAGAACAACTAACAACTTTTAATGAAATAATTGAAAAGATTTTAGATCACGAAGGCGGTTATGTTAATGATCCTACCGATCGAGGTGGGGAAACTAAATATGGCATTAGTAAAAGAGCGTATCCGAACGTTGACATAAAAAGTTTAACGTTAGATCAAGCTAAAAAAATATATCATCAAGATTATTGGCGGGTAGGAAAGTGTGATGAAGTACCCCCTAGATTAAGATATATTTACTTTGATTGTTGTGTAAATTTTGGTATTTCTGGAGCTATTAAAGTATTACAGAGAACAGCAAATAGTAAAGGAGCAGATTTAAAGGTGGATGGTAAAATAGGGTCTAAGACAATAAAGAGTATTCAAAATTTAGAAGTTGATCGGGTTAGAGCATATAGAGTTTTAAGATTTGCAAAACTTGTAATAAAGAGACCTGAACAAGAGCGTTTTTGGTTGGGCTGGTTTAGACGATCAGTAAAAGTATAGGAGATAAAAAGATGGCTGAAGCACAAGAACAGAAATTTCCAAGTGAAGTTATAGATTTACCCAGTAAAGGATTAGTTTATTCTAAAGATAGTCCATTGCATTCTGGTAAACTTGAAATAAAATATATGACTGCAAAAGAAGAAGATATTCTTACTTCACAAAATTTAATTAAAAGGGGAATTGTTATAGATAAACTTTTAGATTCTTTAATTGTTACTCCAGGAGTTAAAGCTGATGATTTAATTATTGGTGATAAAAATGCTATTATGGTTGCTATTAGAATTTTAGCATACGGACCAGAGTATACTGTTGAAATAACCAACCCCTTAACTGATGAAAGAACAAATTGCGCATTTAATTTAGCAGACTGCCCGTTCAAGCAGCTTCCGGAAGATGTTAATTATTCTAGCAATGAATTTAATTTTGAATTACCGGCATCTAAAATTCCTATAACTTTTAAGCTTTTAACTGGAGTTGATGAAGCTAAAATAGATTCAGAATTAAAAGCTATTAAAAAAACAGGATCATCTGCTGAGATTACAACTAGACTTAGATACCTTATAACATCAGTAAACGGTGATTCAGACAGAACAGTTATTAATACATTTATTAATAATATGTTATCACGCGATTCATTGTCATTGAGAGAAGAAATTATTCGAATATCTCCAGATATTGAATTAACTCAAGAAGTTGATATAGGAGGTGATCTGGTTGAGGTGAGCATTCCTCTAACCGCCCAGTTTTTTTGGCCTTCGACCGTCTGATAAACCCACACTTCATTCAAATATATTTGCTTTAATATATCACGGGCAGGGATTTACATTTTCTGATGTATATACTATGCCAGTATATCTGCGCAATTTTTATATAAAAGAACTAACTAAAATTAAAAACCAAGAACAAAAAGAGCTTAAAAAAGTTGGGAAAATACCAAAGAAGATTTCTAGACCCCCATTTTAAAAAGATAACTTTTTAAATTTTCACATGTTGTAATATTTATATACGAAGTAATTTATCATTTTTAGGAGATTTTTATGAAAAAAAAGAAATCATATATGCATAATAAGAATGTCTTATCTGAATCATTTATAGATAATTTATTAAAACAACTTGTTCCCGGGTTACATAAAAGAGCAGAAGAAAGATATCTTAAAAAGAAATCAAAACAACTTAACAGATTAGAAACTGAGATGGAAAAATCTGTTAGTAAACTTAATGGTATAAAAAAAGAGATAGAGCGAGGTTGGGAAGAAGCAACTGGTGAAAAAATTAAATTCGATGATCTTTCTATTGAAGATATATTGAGTAAATATAAATAAAGATATAATATGCCTAATAACGAAAGAGATATGAACAAATTTGGGGCGTCTATTAAAAAGGCAGAAAAGGCTGCTGAGAGCTTAACAAAGAAACTTCAGAAATTAGCTCTAGAGCCAGATAAAGTTACTGCTGGATTTAAAAATACACTGGGTGCGGTTAGTTTGGTGGCAGAAGTAACAGAGCAGATGGTAGAAAATAGTAAGAAATATGGCTCAATCTCTCAAAACGCGTTAGGTTCTCTGAAAAGCATGGGAAAACATGCAGCCATAATATTAAAATTAACACAAAAAGAAAGTACATTTAATTCACTACGCGTTAAATTTGGTTCAATGACCTGGCGTTTTCAAAAAAGATTCCTCGGTGCAAAAAGTAAAGAGCTTGATTTGGCATATGCAGCAGCCGAAGAAGAAATGAAGATGTTGTCTATAAAAGGGGAGATATCAAAACTTGCAGAAAAGGCGGGGGGAGCTTTGAAGGCGCAGATAACAAAATATTTGTCTATTAGTGCAATATTTGGGGCGCTTGTAAAAATTGCAACGGGTTTTGCTGCTTTGATTGACAATTTGGGAGCTAGTTTTGGTGTAGTTGGTACTAAATCGGGCGGAATTAAAGATTCTTTACTTGAAGGTCACGTTGAAGCAACTAAACTTGGAAAGGGTATGGACGATCTTATACCAATTGTTAATACTTTATCTTCTGAATTTGGCCTCTCATTCCAAGCAAGTGCAGATATGGCAAATGCTATTTTGGATTCATCTATGGCAATGGGATTATCAGCTGATGAAGGAGCAAAATTATATGGTACTTTGATGTCAGTTGGGAAGTTGTCTCAGGAACAAGCAGAAAATTTAGCTGAGGGAACATATCAATTAGCGGAAGCTGAAGGTGTAGCACCACAAGCTGTAATGAAAGATATTGCAGAAAATACAGAAATTTTTGCAAAATTTTCTTCTGGTGGTGGTAAAAATATTGCTGAAGCGGCTGTTCAAGCTAAAAAATTAGGAATAGGATTATCAGATGTTGCAGGAATTGCTGAAGGATTATTAGATTTTCAATCATCGTTAAGTGCAGAAATGGAAGCGTCTATGATGATTGGAAGGCAGATCAATCTTCAAAAAGCTCGCGAACTTGCTCTTAATAACGACTTAACTGGAATGATGGATGAGGTGCTAAAACAGCTGGGTGGTGAAGCAGCATGGAATAAATTAAACATGCTTCAGCGACAATCAATGGCAAAATCATTAAATACTGATGTTGCAACAATGAGCAAATTGGTTGGTGAGCATGGAAAAATTGGAAAACAAAAATCATTTAGTGACTTAGCTGGTAAGGATACTATGTCATCATTATCAAGAGCATTGGCTTTGTTTACATCTATTGGAGCTGAAGTTATGAAAATAGTTGGTCCTGCTATTGAGGGAGTTGCAAATAACGTAAAAGTGTGGTTAGAATCCGGAGGATTGCAGAAGATTAAAGAGATTATGACTACAATAGCAGAAGGAGCTGTTGAATTATTAGACAAATTTGCGGAATGGCTTACACCCGCTGATGATCAAAGTAAGGGACTTTTGGCAACTCTTACGTCTGTTGGAGAAGTGTTTCTTTTGGTTGGTGAAGGTATTGGGTGGGTAACAAGTCATATGCCTGCTTTAATTGCAGCATTTATATCTTTCAAGTCAGCAGCTTGGGCGGCATCTATAGCTAGTTCTGCTGCTTGGGCTACAAAATCAGGTGCTATGTCGCTTGGTGTTGGGGCATTAGTAGCATTGGCGGCTATAGCTGCGGTGTATGCGACTGTTAATGCATTTTCAAGTGACGAACCTCAAGTTTCTGCGGCTAAAGGAGCAAACTTTTTTACTAAAGGCCCACAGAACTTATTAGTTGGTGACAACCCTGGAGGTGTCGAGCATGTTAGCGTTAATCCAATTTCAAGTGGGGCACAGGGACTAATGACAGCTGCTCCGGGAGTCGCCACGCAAGGTCTGGGAGCTCCCGGTACAGAAGAAAGTAGTACTGGAACATATGATTTTGAAATACGTAATAAATTAGATAAAATGACTAAATCCCTCGGAGATCCAATTAACGGTGAGGGATTAATTAAGAAAGTTGATAAGTTAGTTACAGATATGAATAAGTATTTTGGATTTGGCGGTTTAATGTACAGACAAGGTATAGTTGTCAAAGATAGGGAAATTTAAATGGCATTAGAAAGTTTAAGAAGTGTTTTTGGAGATATAGATACACCACCCACAACTGATATTCCATCATCATTTGATAACTGGAATCAAGCAAGAGTATCATCTACTCCATTTGATAGTATTGCAATAGATGATTTTGAAAATAAAAAAGGAGTAATAAAAATAAATAGCCAAGATAGACAAATAAGCGGACTTAAAGATACTGATTGGTCTTTATTATACAACTCCGATCATACTTCTAAAGAGGGCGGTTCTGATAATTTAGATATACATTATACAACAAAGCCAGGCTTAAGGAGTACTGGGTTAACAGGTCAGGCAGATCTTCGGGAGCCTTATCTTGTAAGTCGTATTGCTGAAAATGAAAATAGATTTTTTAGTTGGGATGCAAACTCGGCGGGATATTCAAGTCGATCACTTCCACTGGGACGGGCTTTATTAGATGCAAAACGGTTAGGTAAATTTTTAATGTCTAGGGAAGGTCTTTTATTTATAGGAAAACAAAATCTTTTAGGGGCTACATCTCAAGTTGTTTATAGGGATAGCGAAGGGGATGTATTCATAGGCCGTCAAAGATTTCAAGAACTTTATAATCCACTTTCTACAGTACTATCAGCGGGAGGTCGATTGATCGGCGACTCAGTTCCAAATGTTCTTTTAACTCGTGAAGAACCGAATTTAGGCCTCTTTGGTGAGAGGGGGTATGGGAAGAAGGGTGTGGAGCTAGGAACGGAGGTGTTGGGTGGTACGGTAAAACATGATATTAGTAGGACGTTTGAGAGTAAAGACCCTGCTGGTCGTGGATCTCTTTTATCACAAATCAGTAAAGCCATGGGCGCCTTAGCGACGACTGCTATGGGCGGAAAGATACAGGTATCTTCTAGAGGTGATGATAAGATGACTTTAGCTCCTATTTTAGATGAAACGACCGACGAATGGAAAACCGACATATCGGATGCTTTTGAGGAGGAAAAACATGGTATGCCATTTTACTTTAAAGATTTGCGAGATAATAACTATATAATTTTTAGAGCATATCTTGAGGGTTTATCAGAAAATGTAATGCCATCATGGGCATCAGAAACTTATATTGGTCGCAGTGAACCTGTATACATATATGAAAGAGCAGAAAGAGATATTGCTTTTACTTTAAAATTGTTTGCTCAATCTAAAGACGAATTAAATATGATTTATAAAAAATTGAATAAATTAACCTCTCTTTGTTATCCCCAATATAAAGAAGACGGTAATTTTAATAACAAAACTAGAATGAAGCCACCCTTAGTTCAATTTAGAATGGGTGAATTATTTGGGAACAGCACAAAAGGAATGCTTGGATTTATAAAATCAATATCTTATACTTATCCCGATGAATCACCTTGGGAAACAAAACCAGTAACTGTCGAGGGGAAGATAGGGGAGAGGGGGAAAGTCCAATATGGGCGAGTTCCAAAGTATATTATGGCATCAATAGGTTTTCAAGTAATTCACGAAGAAGTTCCTAATCTTGATACTGAATTTTATGGTATAGTAGCGCGGCAGAAAGCCATGGAAAAGGAGGCGAAGGAGGGGTTTAATGGGGGGTCATCATAAATGAGTAGATACGACAACACCAGTACTCGACGAATAAACCTCTCTAGACAGTATAAGGATAGGAAAGGAATCATAACTAAATTTAACACGACTACTTATAAAGAGGTTAAAGAAAAAAATAGTGATATTTACCTTATAGCTCAAGAAGGTGATAGATTAGATACTTTAGCAAACCAAATTTACGGAAGTTCGGATTTATGGTGGTTTATAGCTAGAGTTAATAATTTAAAAACTATGAATGTATCTCCAGGTACATCATTAAGAATACCCGCATCAATTGAAGACGCTGTGGGAATATAAGTTATGGTGTCTTTAATTTTAATATTAAAATAACAAAGTATGAAAATAACAACAAAAGCCATATTTTCTTGGGATAATAAATCTCAATCTTATAAAGAGATTTATTCTGACTATTATTTATATAACGGTGAAGTAGATTATTGTCAGGGAGCGGAGGTAGATGAGGAAGCGCAACTAGCTGAACAAAAACGTTTACGTGGGCAGGCTAATTTAAATAAACGACTTTTTGGAGATGATATTTTACCACTAGTAAAAGCTAAGTTGATAGCTCGACAAGAACTTTCAAACAAAGCACATGCACCCGGCGAATCAATTGATAATATAGAGGATGCAATGGGGGGAGCAGATAAGATAAACTTTAAAGGTCTTGCTGATCTATCTTCTAGAACTCCTATTGCAAGAATATGGACTGCTATAAAGCTTATATCACCAGATCCAACTTCTTGGCATGTGTCCAATGATTATAATCCGGCCTCCCATGGTGGCACTAGCACCACCATAGATGCTCCGGAGATGCCATCTGAACACGCCCAGAAGAACGATGAACAAAAGTATAATATAATATATGCTATGAGAATAGATGAGACTGGGGATGGAAAGGAAAAGGTTATGTATAGGAAAACGGGGGAGGAAACTACGTATTTAGATCATGAGCCACGAGTATATATGATTGGTAATCACGCTTTAAATGTTACTAGTGAACCAAATAAAACAGTACAAGATTATGAAAAAGCTTCAATACCTTATGAGTTTGAAACTAATCAAAATGAATTTATGAGGCCGCCAGCAGGCATAACAAATATAACATCAGAGACTCAAGGATCATTGGGGTTACTTAAAAAAACAACAATAAGTTTTATTGTGCATAATTTTCATGATTATGATAAAATTTATAGCAAATATTTTCTTAGACCGGGTGCTCAAATATTTGTTGATTTTGGGTGGGATACTGCGACTATATATAATCCCAGTGATTTGATTAATGATACCAAACTTGTAGCTCTTGGCCGTGGAAAGGATATTCATGAAGTTTTATGGGGATATAAGGGGTATGTTACTAAGTCGGCTGGTGATTTAGAAACATTGATTGGATATGTAGTAAATTATAGCGCTAATATTAAGGAAAATGGTAGTGTTGAGTGTACTATTGATTTATTATCTAGAAATATGGCTTTATTTGGTCAGGATATTACTGCTGACACTCAAATAAAAAATGCTGTTTTGGATGATCTTGATGATTTAATAAAGGTAAGAATGCTTGCAGTTATTCCTAATATTACAAAACATATTGAAGGAACTGATTCTGTTTATGTCATAAACTACAGTGGAAAACCCCTAAAGCTGTGGAACAACCAACAGAATCCAAATTTTGTTCCGGAAGAAGATTTAACGTTTTATAAAACCGGAACACCATCAATCAGAGACAGCAGCACAGCATTAGGTCGTCTTTTATTTAGACATTTCGGTCCAGTGCTGATAGGTAAGAAAAAAGGTCCGCAAGTATTATCATTAAGAAACACCCCACCCATAAACAAGCCACGTATTTTACAGAATGGACTTTTTTGGAATGGAGCAAGCAACGCTGATGATTTTGATAATTCTTCAAAATTATATATCACGTGGGGACAATTTGAGGATCTTATTTTGAATACAAAATGGGGATCTTTAGCAAGTGCCAACGAAAATCCAGAATTTCTTATAAAATGGAATAGTTCAAAATCTTTTGTGAGAATTAGTAAACAATTATGGGATCGCCAACTAGGTGTTGTACCCGACGCTGATCAGTTAACATTTTTATATCCTGAAGGGTGGGGTGTTGTTGGCGGTGTTCCGAAATGGGAAGAGAAAACATATAAATTAACTTGGTCTAAAAATAGTAAAGATGATGCAAACCCTACTAAATTAGCTAACAAATTAGGTGTAACTCGTCAACATCTTAGTGATATGAATCTAAACATTGTATTCTGGGGCAGTGATAGGCAAACGAGAGTTGGAAGTCCGATTTTTTGGTCCTTAACCGCGGCAGCAAAAGCACACGAAACAATAAAATATAGAATCGCCGCCACTTCTCGAACCTCGGCCAAAAATTCTGTGGATTCAGAATTAACTAGATCAGAAACCGAAGCAAAACTTCCTTTGAGAGAGTTATTTATACAAGTTGAAACTATAAAGAGTGCCTTTAGAGCCGGCGTTACTCTTGAAGATGCAATAAGTAATCTTTTAGAACAGATTAATGAGAACTCATATAATATATTTTCGTTAACAATTGGAACAAATGACGGATTTGGTGATGCATCAACGCTGAGTGTTATTGATAGAAACTTGCTTCATATTGAGGATAAAATTAAAAAAGATCCCACATTTTTTGAAAATCTTTTTATGTTTAAACCAATGTCACCGAACACAATTGTTAAAGAATATAATCTTTCTTATGATACTCCATCATCTGAATATT
>Ga0080013_1005608_pt1 | contig 11603 bp, 19 predicted proteins | sample ETNvirenome_6_85_FD_69236 | JGI IMG/M metagenome (GOLD analysis project Ga0080013, IMG submission 69236) | Marine viral communities from the Pacific Ocean - ETNP_6_85 (SPADES assembly) (version 2) | ecosystem: Environmental > Aquatic > Marine > Oceanic | place: Pacific Ocean | collected 2013-06-19
TATGCTAAAACTTGACGGAAAGACCCTTGTTTATGACAGGGCATTCTCACACAACAACATTAATTACCCCAGGAATTGGCTTAGGTTAACTTCGCTAAAAGAGAAGCAAGCTATTGGTATTACGGAAGTAGCAGATGCTGTTACTCCTAGTTATAACCAGAAGTTCTACTGGGGAGTAGGTAATCCTAAAGTCCTAGAAGATACAAACAACTACGCTTCTTATGATGAAGATGGTAAAGGTGAAGGTGATGTAACTAGTGTTACTACTGGTTTAAAGACTCTATGGATTTCTAAACAGAAAGCTATAGCAGGTAATCTCCTATCTCAAACTGATTGGATGGTTACCCGTAAAGCAGAAACTGATGTTGCTATCCCTGCTGATACCACTACTTACCGTGCAGCAGTACGGACAGTCTGTGGTGAACGGGAAGTACAGATCACAGCTTGTGCTGATACTGATGCACTTTGTGCCCTACTAACCGGCGGCCTTCCTAAGACAATAGATGGAGCTACAGAAAAGCTCGATACTTCTAAAGAGGAATTTGATACATCTAAAGAAGTGCTTGTAGACGGTGCTTCGCAGGAACCAAAGGTTTACGAATCGTTTGATCCGAAGCAGTACGAATCGTATGATCCCAAGCAATATGAACAAGTGGCCAATCCAGCCTTACTGAAGGAATGGCCTGATGCGCCCTAGCCTTCGTCGTTAGATGATTTCTTGGGGAAGGCGCTTTTAAGAGCATTCATGAGAAGCTGCACCCAAGAATTGCTTGAGAGTTTTGATAAAGCTATCAGCTCAGATCCGCATGCAATAATTATCGCAAATACAGTGGCATGTTCTGCAGACATTGGTTCAATGATTTGTTAAAGAAAGTCTAGACATTTAGAACTTATAGAGAGTCCATTCCGTCCGTGAAAGGAATGTCCTTGAGTGTCAGCAGCGGCGCAGTGCCGTATTTCTCTAGTGCAGCCTTAGTAAAGTCGACGATGGTTGCCAATGCTGGAGCAGGGAGATGATCTATCTCCATACCGTATTCCGATTTAAGCCAGACTCGGTAGAAGGTTCGGATCTCCTGGTTCGAGGGGATGTCCATACTGGATTAAAAAGTCATTGTGACGCTTGGCACGCATTACGCAAGCCCTGTCTTGCATGATAGGAGTTGAGTGCCTAAGCTTGCAGGGAACCCATAAAGTCCTGATGGATAGACCGATTGACGAGGTGCAGCAGCAAGCGAATCGGGCTGCATACATGGATTTTCTGTACAAATTTCACCAGCGGGGAGAGGCCCCTCCTGGGCTCAGAGGGACCTACACCGGCCTCGCAGAGCAGCACGCTCGTTGGCTGGGCGAAGAGTACATGAGAGATGAGCAGTTTCGCATCGGCCAATGGTTCATGCGCGAGGAGATCAAGGTTTGGGATAAGTACGGCGAGCCCATGGAGAGGGGATATGCCGAATATGGAAAGAACTAGGCCGCGAATTAGCAGCGTTCATCAACAAGTTGCTGCTGTAATTGCCACTCGTGACTTCCTGCTAAGGATGGTCGATCCCAAGACGATGACTGTTCGAGACAATGCGCGGGAAATTCGCCGCGAAGCAAGAGCTTTGCTAAGACATTATCCCCCAGCAGATCAGTTGCGGCCTGTACTTGAGGAAGGCCTAAGTAAAAAACAACGATTAGAATAATTAAATATGTAGTTTCAGTTGTTTTGGCCATAAGGAAAGCAGGTGATACTTTAGCAGAAGCGGCTAGGACTCAATTAGCAGAGGCTTATCTGCAGGAAATGAGGGCTCGTAAGGAGCCTATGGTTTTTGACTTAGAAGAATATTGGCGACGAAACAATATCCCAGAATCTGAGCAGGACTGGGGCGCGCCTGTGTTTGACATTAGGAACCTTGAAGCAGCAATCGCACAGGAAGGTGCGGCATCACTTAGCCCATCTGAATTAAGGCTTGCACTTAATAGAGCTGCAGGAGATACACGCTACTCAATTGATCCTCAATCTCTTAGTGGTCCAGAGAAGTTAGCCCTTATAGGTGATTTGTTTAACGAGTATGGCCATAACTATGGATTATATCCAGTCCAGGATCCGCGAGGTGTTTATGGTGCGACAGTTTTTGACTATGACAAAATTTACAATAGAGGCCGTCTACCGCAATTAAGCGTACCTAGTCAGCATCCACTCGGTGAGCCGTCTGAGACACTTTTCCATTCAGTTCCTGGAGGAAAATTTACCCATTATTTTGAATTTACCGAACCGGAGATTCACCATACGACTCTTTCGACCCCCACAGCCAGGAAGATCTACCAAGGTTTAATACAAGACAGAGGTGCGACTAGCCCTCCGATCAACCCTCGTCTCCTGGCGAACGGTAGATACGAAACATCAGAACTCGGAATCAGCGATCTTGTACATGACCTTTGGAGAGTAGAAAAAAGTGATGAAATTAGAAATCAGCTAGGCCCAATAGCACATGAGGTATTGAGAAGAGGGTAATGGTATTTATTCCCAAACCTGGCGGTCCCAAGTGGGAACATCCTGTCCTCAAACCAGGGAACGAGGCAAAGCTTGAAACTATTGGGCCATATAACCCTAGTGAAGACAAGTCGGAGTTCATTCCGCTGGAGTTAGCCCATAGCCACGAACGTGTTCATAAGCATCGATGGAATCAATGGCCAGATCCGGGGTACAAGAATGATCCGACATTTATAGATCTTGAATATAGACCCGGATGGAGGAAAGGCCATCCAAACGGTGAACAGGAGTTGGAGAAGCTTATTCCTTACGACCCGAAAGATGACCGAGGTAGGGAAATTGAGTATCTAGCTGAGAGCAAAGATATGTCGGGAGGTGGGTCTTCTCTAGTGTCAGGCCCTGCCCCGCAGAGTGAGTTTGATCGTCTCCTGACGATTAATCCTCAAGCGGCCTATAAACACGTTCAAAAAAATATAGCCGAACTGGAAGCTGCGGGTACTAGAGCTCAGGTCGTAGCTGATTTGCTATACCCACCCGGCTCGAGCCCTGTCTTCGCAGGCCAGAATCCAGCAGTAAGAACGCTTATAGAAGACACGTTTAAGCCTTTTGACATTGTCAAGAATGAGGGTGGCTCGCCCTATGAGCCATACAAAATTCCGAGGCCGGATATACCGCAGCCAACTCCTAAAGCCATGAAAAATGGATTGAACGAAAAAATTGCAAACTTAGTGGCGGCATTAAGATTAAATGGATAAAGAGATAACCCAGGCCAAATATTACGATCGCTTCCCAGAAGAAGTGCCTACTCATGAAGACATAGAGGAAGTGACGGGATTTATCTCATTCTTTCCTTGCTCGGAAGAAGAGTCTGAAGAGATCTATGCAGGCTGGAGGGCTTTTGATCGATGAGAAAAAAAGACAAGGAGATACCTAAGGCCGAATATTACGATCGGTTCCCAGAAGAAGTCCCTACTCAGGCAGATATTGATGCGGTTAACAAGGCAGCCATAGAGCGTGATTACAATATTGCTTACAACATTGGTCTTAATCAGCTGGGACTTGATCATCCCGGCGCTGTTCATTACGCACAGAAAACAGTTTTTGGCAGGGTTATTTCTGAGGACGTTGGCCCCCAAAGTGAGATCATGGCGAACGTCGCCAAGATGCCTCTAAGTAGTCCTTTACCTGCAGTCGTTAATCAAATGCAGCGGACTCCTACACCTGTAGCCACGTCTGGTAATCGAATGGCTCTGAAGTATCCAGCTGGAATTCTGGCCGCATTGATCGGCGGTGGGGCTTTATGGGAGTTACTTGATGCTGATCCTCCTAGAGAGAATGCCGCGACGAGATAAGCAATACCAAAAACTGATTCTCTTAGCGCAAAAAGCCGAGCGTTGTTCAACTAGAGAGAAAGCTCGAAAGATATTACTTAAAGTGAGGAAGACTCAGGAAAAGATTCATCGGATAGAGGTCAGTCGCAATGAATGAAACTGATTTGAAAGCAAAGGGTTACGAATACGATGATGACCAAGAATGGTGGGCTCGGACATGGAGCACCAACGACGGCGCTGAGAAAGTCCAGCAAGTTGCTGCATTCATGGGCCAAGGCGAGTGGAGGCAGTTAATGATTGGCGATGGAGGCGAGATCTTCTATGAAAAGAGGATGAATGAAAAATATGGAGTACCGATCGAAAGACCAATCTCAGCAGAGCATCACGGAGGGGACTTGAGTTGAGCGAGTTACAGGCCGCAATTTTATTCCCCTTTGCCCCCGCGCTGGGCTGTTTGCTAATGGTCGCCGCGATTAACTGCGCCGATCATCAAGACGATGATGACGATGATGATGGGGAGCTGCAGGTGGCGTGGAGCAGGGGATAGCACCCTCGCTGAGGTTCATCGTTGTTCACAATGTTGTTCACTTGAGAATCGTGGCCTAGTCATACCAGTCGCTTACAGGATTTTCCGTCGGGCTCATAACCCGAAGGTCGGGAGTTCAAATCTCCCCCCCGCCACCACTTAAGAACCCCTGCTCCGGCGGGGGTTTTTTAGTGTCTGACTGATGTCTCGGCCTACAACACTCGCCTGGAAAACGACGAATTTCGACGAGCGCAGTCGACGCAAAACGAGCGAATTGGTAGTTTGTTGTTCACTTTGTTGTTCACTTTCATGCCTCGCAGGTCGGCCAGAGGTTGGGACTACTACCTGGCGGAACTTCGTCATGAAGGCACCCGGTGGACGATTCTCAGGTATACGAATCGTCCTTACATCTACGTAAGGGACACTCAAGCCCCTAGAGGCGTGACTGTTCGCGAGAGCTGTAAGCCTTACGAACACGCCAATGAAGAACACATTCAGATCGTTGTAGAGGCAATCAAGAACGTTGGAGATCAGGAATGGGTCGACGTTGACTTCGACCTAGTAAGCGCAGACGAAGGCACGCCGCTCTCCTGGCAGGACATTCGCAGCCTCTGTCAGCAGGATTGGCCGACACGGATGAAGGAAAGCACCACGAGTCAGTACTACGGCATGATCGATTGCCTTGAGGAGGAAGGTGTTCCAAGAAGGTTCAAATCGATCAAGTCATGGATCTTGGAGAAGAAGCTGGGCAGCAGTCCGTGCAGGAATCGTTTGGACTTCGTCTCCCAAGTTCATAAGACGCTCAGCCTCAGCAACAAGGAGAGGAGAGAGCCTCCCTGGCTAACTGAAAAAGAGATCAAAGAGTTGAGAGTTTTGCACAATGCGGAGAAGAAGGGGAATACGCTTATTAAGACAACAGTTAGGAGAATTAGGGGAATACCTACGAAGGAAGAGGCTGAGGAATATTTCGATGCTCACTATGAGAAATATCCTCTAGATGTTTGGTGCTTCATTATGTTCATGCTTTATGGACTTAGGAACCATGAAGTGTGGTGGGCATCTGAGATAACTGAGGAGGATTCGGAGAAAGGGATATTGCCTGGTTGGGTATGGGTTCCTGGTAATTGGAGGACAAAGTCAATACGAGATCATTACGTGTGGCCGTTGCACCCTGAGTGGATCGAGAAATATGATTTAAAGCAAATACATAAGAAGAATCAAGCGCTCCTACATGAAGTAAGAAAGCCGAAGATTGTTAGTGAACATGATCCGACGAAGCCATGGAACCCTGCGGATGAACACAAAGACAGAGGAGTTTGCGTGAACAACCGCGCTCTAGGCGACTGGATCGGTTCACGTCTTAGGCATGTCAAAGAATTGGCGGGATGGGAAGCCACTGTCCCTGATGCCCGTGGACAGTACGTTCATGGAGTTGAGAAAGAGAGAATATCTTGCTACGACTTACGTCATGCCTGGGCAATCAGCGTGGCGACACTACCTCAGTTCAGCAACGTCACGACAGAACAGGCTGCAGAGGCGATGGGTCATGACGTTGCCACCCATGTCAAGCACTACCAGCATTGGGTATCTAAGGACGCTTACCGGAAAAGGGTGATGGGCTCTATCGACTTGAAATCTGCCGAAGGGAGTTAGGACTGATCCTGTCGACAAACAGTGTTCGTTCCACTTTGCTCAGCTTGAACAGCTTGTGGGAGCGGCTGCCTGTCGGGTTCTTTTTCCGGTAGTGAACTCCTTCGCTGAGGAGCGGCAGGCAAGATCGCAGAGCATGCTCGTTAATGCGTAGCGAGCTGAGAAGCTGCTTACGAGTGATCCAGGGTTCTTGCTCGGCGCTCATCGGCCCACTTGTCGCCGTCACAGTGTATGCCCTATCTTGCAAAGCGCAAGTTTCCATCTTAGGAAAGACTGGCAGAGCCCAGTTTTTTACCCTATTTCAGGGCATTAGCGTTAGAGCAACGTCGTCTCATCCATGACGCCTGAGCATTGGGAAAGCTATGTTTTCAATCTTGTCGATCTATCACCAGGCTCCGCTCAGAAAAGATTTAGACAGTCGATAAAAGATGCCTGGCAATGCTGCGCGTATTGCGGGAATTCAGAAATGGTTACGTTGACCTTAGATCACATTAGACCGAGGTCTTATGGCGGTGGAAATTTACGCTCGAATCTTGTGCCAGCGTGTAATCGCTGCAATAGAGAAAAAGGATCTGAAAGAGATTGGCGTGCCTGGTTCGCACGGCAATCGTTTTTCTGCAGACAACGAGCAGCCAGGATTGAAGCATGGATGCTCAGTAGAGAGCTCCCTGGTTGGATTTCATTAGGAGAAAACAATGGACGAGCAATTGACGATAGAGCAACAGTGCATGATGCGAGTGATTGCACTGGAAGCAGAGAATATGTCGAAAGAGGAACTGATCAGAACACTGTTGTCATGTTGGGAGGGACGGTTCAGGCAGAAGCAGATATTCGTAGCAACCTGTCGATCCGCTGGCTTCGCATTTCGACTGGACGAAGGGGCGAATTTTTCTACACCTGAGTCTCTAGAAGATCTCGAAAAGGTGTTCGGATATGTTCCTACAGACGAGGAGGCTGATGAATATATTCAGTCGATCTTAGAAACTGCCACAATGGAGTTGGACATGGACGCAATAGTCCTTGAATCTTACGAGTAATTAATGTCTCAACAGCGATTAACGCAAGACCAAATGGTTGGCGTCTTGAAAGCAGGAGGGTGGGAAGATAGCCTTATTCCGTGGGCACTAACAGTGACTAAACGGGAGTCTGGGTGGTCTCCTGGGATACTAAATGATTCACCTTCAACAGGCGATTTAAGTTATGGTCTGTTCCAAATTAATATGCTAGATACACCTGGCTACAAGCTAGGTGCGCAAAGACGAGCGACTTGGGGGATTCAAAACGACGACTTAAGAGATCCAGTTGTAAATGCAAGAATTGCGAGGGATTTATTAGATACTCAAGGGCCGAATGCATGGAGTGTCACACATGGAGGAGATATTCCATTCCCTGGAAAACCAGGCACATATGTGCCTCCCAAGAGTTTCAATAGCAGAATGGGACTTACATCTGTAAGTACTCCAAGTGCGGCGTGGGGAGCAACAAACCAATTAGATGGTGGTGAGATGCCATTGGACCCCCTGGCGGCTTCGGCTGTCGCCTCTCTTCGGCGTAACTTACCTGATAGTGATGAAAGCCTCAGGACTGCTGCGTCGCCTCCTATCGTCGCAGCAATTAAAACGATCTTCGGGCAGCCAGAACAGCAAGTAGTATCACAGAATCAGGCATTAGTAGCTCCAGTAAGCAGTGAAATCTCGAGTGGAAAATTCTCATCACCAGTTGAGTATTTAACTGGTGATACGTCTCATGGCGGTTATAGAGATGATCATGGTGGCGCTAATTACCACGAACATCTTGCTTATTCCACTACTGAGCAAGCTCGCGCTGCTGCAGCCCTATTGAATCAGCATGGAATACAGACGACGGAATTGAAAGGTATTAATCCCGTTGGTAGACACGCACCGAATTCATATCACCTATACGGCCAAGCATTTGACGTACCGGCTTCACAGGTTCCAGTAGGCCAGGAGCAGGAACTTTCCAGGAGAGTACGGAATATCCTGGGGATGAATTAGAAAATGGGTAAGTTTGCAGTAGTAATTACTAAAGACTCTTGATTGAAGGATTTATAGCCGGCGCCGCCGCAGCAACAATCGGTGTGTTGGGCAGCCATGGGATTTCAACCTATGCACGGCAGCGTGGCCTGGCTAAACGTGTGGGTGTGCTGGAGCAGACAGTGCCCGAACTTATTAGCCGAGCTGAAGTGCAAAATGCATTTGCCGAGATGGCCCAGATCGAGGGCCAGCGTGTAGCTCAGCAGCAGCAGCAAATGCAAATGGAGCAACAAGCGCGTGCTCAGGCTGTGTTTGGTAGCTCACAGAGTGTGCAAACAGCTAATGCGTTAAATGCTCAGGTAAATGACCAGCTCTCAGCCTTAAACGAGCGCATAAATGCATTAAAGAGTAATCAATAGAAATTACAGCATGAGGATCTGATCTTCATGATCCTCATTCTCTGTGCCGCCGTATGAATCTCCAAAGGTGATTACGTCTGGAGAGGAGTTTTGATAATTTGATCCAAGCTCGCTCAAGCTTGGTCGCCATGGTGTTCGATTATAGAAATAAGGACTGAAGTCATAATCGATAGCATCGGCGCCATCATATTTAGTGAAGTTTGATCCATCGGGTCCTTTGAATCTATCGTCAGTACCCCAGTCATTGCGCTGGTATTCCATGAGGAAAAGCAAGCAGCAACCTGCATGCGCCAAGTGACTGAATCCAGTATCAGGATCCTTTTCCTCTCCTCGCCACCAGGCAAATATATGGCGGCATAGAGCGGCAAAGTAACGGCCCCAGTTCGTACCCCTGCTCCAGTTATTAGCGCTGTATTTATTAGCGCCATGGGCAAGGACCTCAGCTATTTCACCAACGGCAGTGAATGGGACCAAATCAAAGCGTGTCTTGGCTGTCAATGTTATTTAGCAGTTAGTCCTAGGATAGTGATATGGATAAGAGATATATACAATCACGCTTTTATAACGGCGTGAAGGCTTCGGATGGCTCGCAATCAGCCGCTGATAATCTTGTACGCAAGTATGTATCCAGATTTTCAAATGAATATCGGAAGGGACAGAATTATGGCGGCAGCACTGGGGGACTCTCTAGTACCAATAATCGTGGCTTAGATGCTATGCAGGCTCGCAATATCGAGCGTAAAGGAAGCGGCGCGATCTTCGAGCAAGAGGGGCATGGTGTTTATGGAGCGCGCAAAGAATTTGGTAAAGCTAGGGAGCTTCCAAGTCTTGGGGGATGAATTTGAGCGGAAGGGAAGCCTCGACGAAATTCTCTGACACAGCTTTCAGGCGCAAGGGGTTGCGCTTAGGTACAGCCGCGATCAATTCCTCACTGCTGTAATCATTCACGGACAGCAGGCATGTTCTGCCGGAATTCCATTCCTCCTCTTCTCTAGTGGGATCCCACCAACAGGGAACTTTGAATGGGCATGAGTCGAGAGTTTTGTAATCGGGTAGCGAGTGATGGAAGGAGTGGAGACGCTTGCCAAGGATCTTGATGGTTTCGAATGAGCGGGCATCAAGTTGCTCTCTTAACTCAAGATCTTCTGGGAGTACGTGTTGCCACGTCAGCCATGAGTCATAGACCACTGCTCTAAAGATGCAATACCACTCACCATCTGGTGTCTTGAATTCATGCGAAGGCTTGCTTGAACTACTTAAATGCATGATCAATCGCGATAGTTGTAAGGTCGTTTGTAAAGAGCCTCATATGATTTTTCCCAGTCATTTTCTCCACTCAATTCATTGAATATGATTCGACCCATTGGGCTGAATGCGGTATGAAATCTAGAAATCTTGGCGTGGAATTCATTACTAGATTCAGAGGGTGGCATGTAGACAACAGCTGACCAATCGGCTGGTTGAATACGGCGGAATTCCTCCATTTCGTCATCCCACCAGCAACCGCGCAGGCGTGTGAATGGAATGCAAATTGGGAAATCCCAGAGCCATGGAGCTTTAGTGATTGATTCGTTATGAGCAATCCAAAACACTGCTTCTGAGATGATGCCTTTGCGGTATTCGCGCAGGACCTTATTTAATAGCCTTCTTGTTGCCCCGGCCCCAACGGGTGGCGCTGCAAATGCGCGTCTTTTGCCAATAGGTTTCCAGTCCTTGCGGATGACATCGTCGAAGTCTTCGTTATCTCGATCAAAGAAACGAGCTGCCATTACGAGGCGGTTTATATCTTTGGTGCTGTAAGGATCGAAATCAATTGCACCTAAGACCATACGAGCGTTTAGAACGACATCCTTGGGCGGCGCAAGATCGAGGCGATTTACTTTGCCAGCCATTAAGCATGCTCCTCGAGCATGGCCTGAATTGCTCTTGCTGGGTATTTACGATCAACTGCATAGAAGCCCCAGCGTGATTCGTCAACAAGCATCAAGATGACGCCTTTGTCGAAATTAAAATCCTTGAGCAGTTCGATACCAGTGCTTAGGCTTTGTTCAGTTTCAGTATCGCCATATTTTTGAGCAGCCTCGCGATCTTTCTCTAGTAGATCGATTGGCAGGTACTCACAGTTTTTTGTGCCTTCTGCGATTCGAACACAGAGGACGCCACGTCCGTGTTTGGCGAATTCCTTGTCGAACATTTGTATTTGATCTACGAGTACTAATTCACAGGCCAAGGTGCTGAGTTTGACGGATTTCTTCTTGTCAGAAGAATTGAGATCAGCAAGTTCTGGGAAAAAGCTGGACAGGAGCTCAAGGCGTGTCGGTCGGGTCATTGTCTTTTAGGTAGGTTTGAATCATCACAGCAAGGTGATCTGTTAAGCGTTCTGCCATTCGTGCCATTCCGAGCAACTCAAGATTGGTGTTATCGATGGAGAGGCCGTTAACAATTTCACTGATTGAACTGTGTGCAACGATGCCAAGATCGACCATCTCGCTGGTTGATGGAGGTTGTAGCTCGATGTCAAAAGCGCCGTAGGCTTCTTCTGGGGAAAGTTTCATTTGGATGTACTAATTAAGGGGCGAGAATTGCTTTACCTTTGCGATGCTCATGCCACCACTCATAAATCTCTGGCACCCATTTACGTAGCTCTTTGGCGACCATCTCCATGAGCGCTTGAAATTCCCCCTGCGCATCTGGCTTAATCCTTACTTCGAGCAGGTGAAGGTATGCCCGGAGATTGCCGGACATGATGACGTTCTGCAGATAGTTCGTAGTTAGATGCCCTCGAGCATGCTCTTCTGCGACTCCTTTCTTGCGCTCTGTGTCATAAGCCATTGCAGAGCTAAGTGAACAGGCGTAGTGCTGGTAAGACTGTTCTTCGCTCCACTCATATTTAGAGCCTTGCCTGTCTGTGTATTGGTCGGATGGAGGCCTTACGTAAAAAACCTCTTCGACAGGAGTTTCATGGGTTGCCACCTTGCTCATGCGCGATCCCGTATAGCGCATCGACTGGACATCGAAACTGAACAAGCGGTGGCGCGTGAGCTGGCAGACGGTGTTGTGATCCGTCCTGATTGCAAGCGTCATTGAGACGTGCTCAAGCGGGCCGTAATGCCCACGATTTCCCTTTAAAAGCTTGGCTACGATTTGGATGCCAGCCCTGTCTTCGGGCAAGCTCGTGTCAGGAGTGAAGTCCTCGGCGTAGTCGTT
>Ga0080013_1005609_pt1 | contig 11602 bp, 2 predicted proteins | sample ETNvirenome_6_85_FD_69236 | JGI IMG/M metagenome (GOLD analysis project Ga0080013, IMG submission 69236) | Marine viral communities from the Pacific Ocean - ETNP_6_85 (SPADES assembly) (version 2) | ecosystem: Environmental > Aquatic > Marine > Oceanic | place: Pacific Ocean | collected 2013-06-19
GTTACTTCTGCTATAAAGTCTGGAACACAAGCAGGTATAGGTCAAGCTCTTAAGTTAGCGGTTAAAAGCGAAAAAGCTAAGGGGCTTACGGATTTAGATTTTAAAGGTAGCGCTATAGGTAAAGCTCTCCAAAAGCGTAAAACTGCTAAATTGGGTAAGAAGTTTGCAGAGAAAGGATGGATAGACCCTACATTACAGGCTAAAGCAGGAGATACGCCAATTGTAGCTATGGATAGACGTAAGAGCCCAAAATATTTTAAATCCCCTTTAATACGAAAGGGTGACGAGATTAGTCTACAAAATATAAATTTATTAGGTGATGTAAAAGCACCTTCTATAGGTATCGGAGAAAGAGGAAGAGATGCTACAAGAACAATTGAAATTCAAAAACAACAACAAGAGCAATTAGATTTGATGAGTAAAGGTAAGGGGCCGGGATTATTTAGACAAACCAGAGAGGGTGGCCGTCCTATCTTACAAGATGAAAGTTTAGATGCAATATTGCAGAGGCAATCTGCAGCTGCTCCAGTTCAACATCAAGCTCTTCCGAAAGGCCCTGATGTACCTTTAGATTTTGGAGATGAAGGTGGAAGATGGGGTACCCATGATCCTATGGAAGAATTTTTAGATAGAGGTGAAATACTTGAACGAGATCTTGAATATTATCAGACCAATCCAAAGTATGCAGGATTTGATAGAATTAAAGAATATAGAGTTAATGAGATTACAAATCAATTAAAAGATTATAATGCTGCTAATACTATAGAAACAGGATTTACTGAATTTGATGAACCTCTTTGGCAACAAGGTGAAGAAACTATAGCTAGAATTGATAAAGATATGCGTGTTCAAGACTTATTAGGGTCTTATAAATTTTATGAAAAATATCCTCAACTAACAGGTGGAAATAAATCTCCATTATTGGGATCTTCTAGATTTCGGGGATTAAGAAGTGTAATCGAAGGGAGATAATATGAGTGGTAGAGATATAGTATCAACAAGAATTTTAAACAAAAATCAAAAAGCTAGCCTTGGGAGAAATGGCGATACTTTAATAGGTGAAATAGATGGGAAACAGGCACATCTCACTGCTTGGGAAGCTTCTTTAATAGATTCTTTTGATAAAGCTGGAGCTCAATATGTTGAAGATATAGGAGCAGGTACTATTAACCCTCTTACAGGGCTTAAAGAATTTCATATAAAAAAAGTGAAGGAGCTAAGAGATGAGAGACATAATGCAAGGCATACTAATAATGAATGGACTGATAGTCACGTTTATCATAGTGCTGCAAAAAAAGATTTTGCCGAAGGTTATCCGGGGGGGATGACTGAAGCTGAATTTTTTAAAGAACTAGACACTTTTAATGTTACTCCAGCTAAATTAAGGATGATTCAAGATTCAGGTTTCGAAAAACCTTTTGAATTTCTAAAGCAAGAGGAGCTTTTAGGGGGCCAAGAACGTGATATAGAAAGAGATAAGGCAAGAGCAGGTTTTGATTTAAGTATGGAGGGTTTTGATTTAAGTATGGAAAGGTCAGAGATGGAAGCTGATACTCAAAGGCTAGGATTGGATCAACAGTATGGGCAATCTTTTACAACTGCAATAAGTGCTGATCCTGTTAAGGCAGCGCAGTCTGGATTTGCTAGAGGGCCTGTTGGGATGGCACAAGATCAATTAAGATCATTAGTTTCAGATTATGGTACTGCGACAGGTAGTATAAGAGATACAAAGATGCTTGAGCAAAAAGGAATTGGACTTGAACAAAAAGGAGCTGAAACAGATCTTGATTTTAGCTTAAAACAAATTGATGCTGACATGAGAAGAGATCGTCATGATTTTGAAGTAAAAAGGCATGAAGAAAGAAAAAGACAATTAGATGAATTTTATGCTCAATTGGGATCATTAGCATAATAAATAGGAGATAAAATGGCAGAAATAATAGTTAAACGAGAACCTATAGCACAATTACTAGATGAACTTCCATCTCTTATTTTGCAGTATCAACAACTAAAAATGGGTCAAGAAGAAAGAATACTTGCTAGAGAGGATCGTAAAGCTGAAGTTGCTCAAGGAATATTATTAAAAGAATATTATGACATGAAAGATAAAGTACGTCAAACTGAAACTATGTTTGATAAATATGAAAATTTAAGTCCTAAAGATGTAACTCAAGCTGGCTCTGAATTGATTAGCATAATAGATGAACAGAATAATATTAATATGGATGCTATTACTGGCAATTTAAATACTCTAAGTGAATATAAGTCTGATTTAGAATCTAGTCTTAGTAGCTTAAAAGGTCAAGCTCAAACTTTAAAAGAAATGCAGCCTAAATTTGCTGGTGCTGATATGGTAATGTTACCACATGAATATGAAGCTTTTCAAGAACATGCATTAAAAGCATTAGAAGAAGGTGGTTTAGGATGGGATACTACTGCTGGTGCAGATGTAGAATACTTTAAAGTTGATCCTACTGCTAGATTTAATGCTGCTTATAATATGACTCAAAAGATGAAAGGTGATCATAAAGTTACTGGAACAGGAGATTATGCGATAATGCAAGGAATGATGCAGCTTGATGAAGGTGACAAAATTAAAGACCTTGCAGATAGATTAGAGTATAAAGATACTAAAGGGAATGTTATTCATCGTCCATCTGAAGGTTCTTTAACGTTGTTGCAAAACCTTGTACTACAAACAGATTTTCAAGACTTTGTAACTGCTGTTGAAACATATCCTTCTGACGCTGGAGGAAATCAATTAAGATCCGACATAGCAAGCAATCCTAATTTAGCTAGAATATATCAAAATATATCTAGAAACAGTGAGGCAATGAATACTCTAGATAGAGAACTTGGAGGGATGAATAACCTTCCTCAAGCAAACAGATTAGATGAATTTGTTTCTAGCATAGAAGGAGTTACTAATAAGCAAGCTTTATTTGGCTTATATGATCAATATACTAAAGGCTTAGATCCTGCTGAGCATGTACAATATTTTAACGCTATAGAATTAGCAATGGGAGGTGAAGATTTAGGGCCTTCTTATTTAGATTTTAAAGGCTTTGGTGGTGGAGCTGAAACAGTCTCTAAAAAAATTGAGCTTGACAATGTTCTTCAATCAATAAAAGAGCAAGGATTTCCAACTGCAGATCAAGTAAATTATGATATAATGCAATCTAGGGGAGAGACACCAATACCATACATAGATCCAAATTTAGATACATATCTTGACGATCCATTTAGAGAATTTTTAGAACAAGAAGGGATAAAATAAATGCCATTACCAAAGAATTATTATGATATATTAAAGTCAGGAGATAAGCCTCTTGACGCTCCAACTAAAACAGTTTCTTCAGGACTATATCCTGATATAACTCCAGATGTACAAGAAGATCAAGGAAGTTTATGGGGTGGTGTAGGAGATTTTTTATGGAGCTTTGGAGAAGGAGCTGCATCAGGTATTACTTGGGGTGCTAGCGATCTAGCAGGAATAACTGGAGAAGAGACTTGGGAAGAGATGACTGGGACTGAAAAGGCTGGATATATACTTGGTGAAGGTGCTTCATTCTTTGCTCCTTGGGGGCCATTTGGATTACTTGGTAAAGGTGCTAGAGGTTTAGCTAAAGCTGCTGGTGCTAATAAATATATAGGTAAAGCTGCTCAAGAGGCTGCTGAAACTGGTATAACTAAATTAAATAAGGAACAAGCTAAGGCAGTTCTTAAGGCTCAAGATAAAGGTGTTAATTTTGCAGATGATGTAAGTAAAGGTTTAAACAAGGTAGCACAAGATGACTTAGGTGTAAGATGGATTAAAGACCTTGGTGCTACTGGTAAAGCTGCTTTAGATGCTAGTGACAATTTAACTATGTCTGGTGCTAGAGCTGTACAGAAAGCATTTAAGGATGCAGGTATGCCAGATATTTCTGTAGCTGATGCTTCTAGGATATCAGGAGAATTTGTAGAAAGTTTAAAAGGTGGTACATATGTAAACGATGTTGCTGAATGGGTAACACGTGGACTTGCAGGAAGAATACCAGATACAGCTAATGGCTTTATATCTAAGTACCTAGGTATGGCTGCTCAAGATTTAGCTATAATGAATATGCATGGCTTAATCTCAGGCAAGATGAAAGCATTAGGTAATGGTGAAGATTTTGACCCTACTGAAACTATATCACATGGATCTTTAATGGCTTTAGGCTTTCCACTTATTAGGAAGATACCTTTGGGTGGTGTAGATAATTTTACTACTGGTGCTAAAGCATACTTCAATCAATTTAGAAAAACTAATTATGAAGCTATAAGGCAAAAACATGGTGACGATGTAGTTAAGAATATGCTTAGAGTAATGGTTCGTGGATCTAAAAAAGATTTATTTAGTCGTAGTAAATTGGGTGATGCTCATTGGAAAGCTGGAGGTAAAGTATATAAAAGTGCTGAAGAGATAGAAAGAGCTTTACCTGATATGAAGATTGAAGACACTATTACTATTCTTAATAAAATGAAAAAGACTGTTGATAAGGAATTATTAAAGTCTTGGGGGCCTAAATTTATAGAAGATGGTATTATGTCTATACCAAGAATGGGTGTTGGTATGCTTGTAATGAATCCTTGGATATTACAAAAAGAAGCTTGGGGAAGTATGGAAGGCCCTGAACTTGCAGCTCATTTATTTACTGCTGCTACTATGACAAAGAGTAGAGGTGCATGGGGACATACAGCTCAACGTAATTACTTTGCAGACTTTACTCCTTTCCATGAAGCTTTAAATGTACTTGGTGTTAATACTAAGAATGTAAAAGATGTACTAAGATTTCATGATGGTAGGAATGTATATGAAGGCATGGGAGTAGCTTTAAGTACTCATGAAGCTGGTGTAGAAATTAGAGATATATTTGATACAGCTTTAAAAGATGTTAATTGGAGAACGAATGCTAGGGATTATAGTAACCCTGATCATTCTCTTGTAGTGGATATGGCTAATTTATATAATGTAATTAAAAGTAATGCTGATCCTAATTTTAAACCAATTAAAGCAGAGAATCTAGATGCTAAAACTTTAAATAACTTAGCACATCACTTATCTAATATTACCTTTGCTGATGGAGTAAAGGTAGGAGATATAGGATATGAAGGTTCTTTAGTTAGATTAACTCTTGAACCTGCTAAACGTGGACTTGATATATATAAAGAGATGTTATCTGAATTAGGTAGATTAGGATATGGTGTATCTGTAACTGAGGATGGTAGAGTTGTTGGTAGCCATATAATGTCTAATGTTGAAGGTAAAACTATTGATGATGCTAATACATTCAATAGAGTGCTAGATGCTTTACGTGATATCAATGAAGCCTCTATTAGAACCGGTATAGATGGCCAATCAGAAACTGTTAACTATGAAAAGATAGTAAAGCGTTCTGGTCTTAGTGAGCCAGAATTTAATCTTAAGACTCGTGAAATTATAGATAGATATATGGATGTTCTTGGTAGAGAGTATGGAGATAAGAATATATATAGAGACCCAGTTACTGATAATCCTATGTTTGATTTCTTTAAGCAAGCTAAAGGCGTTGAAGCTGCTGAAAAGATTTATAATATAGCTACTGGAAAGTTTCCAGCTGGAGATGCTAATGTAGATAAGATATTGACTGATAACATGGATAGTTTGTTTAGGCTTAGTGATGGTAAGTATGCTTCATCTATAGATCAATACAAAGGATTAATCAAAGACCTTATTAAAGATCCAAAGAATGATAAAGATAAGGCTGCTAATGATACTATTATAGAGAATCTAAATGATTTGAGACAATTATTTGAAATTAGAAAGTTAGCTTTAGGTGGTACATCTAAGCAAGACGCTAGCGAAAAAGGAGCCTTAAGTGCTGAAGGATTATCTATAGCTCAAGGTAAATGGCAAGATGTATTTAGAAGACTTCCACAAAACTTCCAACAAAATTGGGCTACTAATACTAAGCAACTATTTGTAGAAAGATTATTTAAAGGTCGTGGATTTGATAGAAGGGCTGTAAACCTAATAACATTTATGTCTGAAAATAATCTTGTTCTTCCTGATGCTGAAGGTAATATTAATATGCCTTCAAAGAGAGCTATGATGGCTGAATTAAAGCAAAGAGGTTTAAAGAAAAAAGACTTAGCTGAATATGAAAGAGCTTTAGATACTATAAAGAAAGTTATTGGTGATGATTTTGTTAAAGAAATTGATTGGGCTTTTACAGAATCAGGCAAACGTCAAATGGAAGAAGTTGATGTAGCTGATTATCTTAAAGCTGCTAAGATGCTTGGCAATGAAATGTATTCTGATTTCCTTGTAAATACACAAGCTGTACTTAGTGAGATTGCAGCGGTATCATCAGGAACAAGACAGAGAGTCCATGAGATTTATAATAAGACTACTGATCTTCTTGATACTTTAGATCCAGCTAGTAATAAAAGACCAGTAGCTGACCCCATTAAAGAAATTAATAACCTAAAAGATGAGTTAATAGCTTTAGAAAGAGTTGCTAGAAGTCAAGAAAGTAAAGATGATTTAGGTGACGCAATTATTCAATTAGATACATTAATAGATGCTATTGATCAAACTACAGGCAAATTTAAGATAACCAAATTTAAGATAACTCGAAAAAGAACCTTAACTGAAAATGAGGAACTATCTGGAGATTCTTTTGGCGTACATGATGCACTAACTAGGCCCTTACAAACAAGTCTTGAAAAAATATTTAATAAAGAGCATGATGGTATAAATAAGTTACAAAAATTGGTAGTTAAATTAGAGGATCTTTCTGCAATGGGCAAGTCTGGACTAGGGTTAGATAAATCTGATGTAATGAGAATTGTAGAAGATCTTTCAAGACAATGGTATGAAACATATAAAGGCGAACTTGGTAAAGGAACTAAACTATTATCAGAATTAATATCTGAAGTTAATCAAAAAGGATATTTTGGAGATGCTATAAACTTATTAGAAGGTGTTAATGAAAGGCTTAATCGTGAAATTATATTAAAAAATGAACATCATTGGCTTAATGAAGATGCTGTAAGGCATGCTGAAGCTTTAGAGAATGCTTATAAAACACATGAGCATCACAGATCTGTAACTGAAATACTAAAAGACTATGGTCTTGTAGATAAAGATGGAAAGATAGATGAAACATTTAGGCGAGATATAACTCAGAACCCCTATAGAGCTTTAAATGAAACTATACGTAAGAAGATTTATGATCAAGAAGATAAGAGTATTACTCAAAAAGCTAGTGAATGGAGAAAATTTAGAGAGCGAGATGCTATAGAATTATTAACTAATATTTATAATTCAAAACCTATTAATAGAGTTAAGATACTTGGTATAACTAGAGATGGTAAAAAGACTGGTGTGCTAGAGTTTAATAATAATGCTCCACATATACAGCATCCTAACACTCAATACTTTTCTGATAGAGGTTTTAAAGTTCATTGGTTAGATGATACTATGAGTATTGATATTGGTGATGGTAGGCTAAGAAATGCCAGTATTAGTACCTTTGAAGATCCAAATCAAATACAAAAGTTTTTAAATGAAGCTTTACGTACAGATGTTATTACTAGAGAAATACTTGATGGATTTAGAGCTATAGATCATGGTATTAAAGAATCAGATATAAATAAAATTCTAAAAAATCCAAAAGATTATGTATTCTATTTAAGATTATCACCTATGGATAAGATGATGTTTGTAGGTACTAAGCAAAATCTTGAAAAGATGGATACTGAATTTCAATCTTGGTATGATAAAACATTAAATGGATTAGGTGGTAGAGAAAGATCTACCTTTGAATCTATGTTTAAACATTTATTAAATGAATCTAATACATCTAGACATATAGTTGAACTTAAAATGTTACTACCTTATCTTGATCACTCTGGTAAAAGAGGTGAGATTAAGAAAATGATATCTGAATATGCTGGAGATGCCAGACCTCAAACTCTAGCTAAGATTCAAGCCAATATGTTTAAACGTGGATTTTTATCAGATGGTGGTACTACTCAACCAATGAGACCTGAAGTATTAAGATGGGTTCAGAATCATCATCCAAATAATGATGTAAGAAATGAAGCTAAACGTATTATTAGAAATGGTGGATTCGTAGCGGGTGTGATTGGAGACGGAGCATCAGAAGGATCTGGTGGTAGAAATCATCCTTTAAATATAGAGAATTTAGAATTAGGACAGCTACAAATTATAGGTAATCAAGCTAGTGGAATGATGAAAGAGTTAGCTCAAGCACAACAAAGATCGCTTGCTGATATGCCTAGTTTATTAAATTCATTATTAGATGGTGGTAAATTTGCATCTGAAAAAGTTATGAAGCTTGTAATGGCTCAAAAAGGAATGTTAGATACAGACTTTAGTAATAGCCCTAATGGAGCTAAAACAATTATATTTGCTGTAGGTGACAATCAAATGCTAGGTAAAGGCTATCTTATATATCATCCAGAGATTGCAGCACAAATGCCAAAAGATGTAGATATAATGCTTGGAGAATCTTCTGCTAAAACTTATAGCGGTACAGCTATGGATGGCAATTCTCTTAGTGCATATGATATATCTCAAGCAGGGCCTAAATGGCAAACATCTCTTAAGAAAATAGGTAATGGAAATAAAATGCTTATGCCTATCGAGAGTATGGGAATATCTTTTACATCTAAAAATGAAACTGGTGTAGCTATATCTCCTTCTATATTTGATTTTCAATCACCACAAGCTATCGACAGAGCTATAACATGGATGGGATTTGAAAGTAAATTAAAGCAAATTGGAGTACAATGGAATAGCGTACATAGAGATGGTGCTAAACTATCTGAATGGCTGTATGAAATAGGTCAATCTGAGGGCAATCCTTTAGATAAGGGCGATACTGGCCTCACTAAGCTACTATTTACTTACGGAGCTATGCCTAATAACCCTCTAGTACAAAAGGCCTTAAGACGGCTATTACGTAGTTCAAACTACAAACACCTATCTAAAGTACCAAATCAAGGTGGTGGTGAGGATAACTTTATAGTTCCAAATATTGATGGGAAATTATCTGTTCCATTATATGCAGATTTACATTCAATAGATAGAGATCTTACAGCTACTGGGCCTAGAGAAATAACTGGGCCTAGAGTAGATAGAGTATCTGTTAATTATGGGGGTATTGGTATCAATTCTCATACTGGTGGAAGGCAATTGGGTAATGGTATTAATTCTAATCTTGAAGGTGAAAGATTTATATTTAGAGATGGTAATGGTGTAGATGTTGTTATAGGTATAGAGAATGGTAAGTTTAGATATTATAGTACATTTTATGATAAGACTGGAGAAGGGTTAGAATTTAGAGGAACTAATGAAGCTGGAGGAGATGCTTTCCGTAATGCTGATATTAAGATGGATTCTAATGCAAAGCAAAGAGCTGAAAGACAGGTAGAATGGTTATCTAAAATGGTAAAACTGCATGACTTAAATTATAAAGATGTCTTTAGATTGTTAAATGGAGAAACTGTTACTAAGGAAAATTTAGAAGGTATAACAAGCACTCTTGATATGCCAGTTGATAACAATTTAAAAATGCAATTTGGACTTATGTCTCATGCAATCCCTGTAGTTGGTCATGATAAAGTTATATTCCGTGTAGAAAAGATAATGGATAATATGGAAGGCTTAACTGAAGTTAATGTCCACGATCTTCGTACTGTAATGCAGAGAGATAATGATGGTGATCACTTGTTCACACATACAAAACTACCTTGGGATGTATTTGTAAACTTTGCTAAAGAGAATGGTCGTAAAGATGACTTTAGAATGTTTAGCAGGGATCAAGTATTAGATCAAAATTATATTAATATATTTGGTATTGGAGATAATGGTAGGGTTGGAGAGAAACCAGAGCAAGTTGGTTTTCAAAACTATGCTGCTAAATTACATAAAGCTAAAATGATGGTAGGTCAAGTAATAGGTGCAAGAAATGCTATATCATGGCTTAATAGATTAGGTCTTCAAATGAATAATAAATCTATGTTGAAAGATTTTCTTGCTGATAATAAGATGAACTCTGTAGAATGGAAAACCTTAGATAAGTTTTATGATACAGTACAGAATGCTTTAGATATACATGGTGGTATTCATGAAGCCATATCAAGTGAAAAGAAATTAAAAGAGTTTTTATTCTTTGGACAAAGAGATCAATATCTTGAGGATACTGGAGATCCTGTATTTGATTCTCACAATCAAAAAGGTCAAACACTAAGCTTTTTTAATAATTCAAACTTTGGAAAGAATAGAGTTCAAAAAGAAATCTTCTATGAAATACTTAGGACTTTAAAGAAAGCTAATATGATTCAGAATGAAACTTGGGATGAGAAAGGTAGTCGTGCTCCTGAACCATTTGAAATTAAGAATGCTTACTATGATATCAATGGATTCTTTAGCAACCCTACTGGCTATTTAGCTAAACAATTAGCTAGAAGAATTAATCTAGAAAAAGATCCTAATAAAAGAGCTGCCTTTATATCTGAATATGCCGATATGTTTTATGGCGATACATATGATATGAAGAATCGTGACAAAAGAGATAAGTTATATTTTGATATACTTAAGGGTAAACAAGGCTCTATAATGAAGCAAATCTTTAAGTTTGATAATATTACTGATGCTGAAGCTGGATTTAATATGTCTATTGGTGGTCATTTAATGAAAAAAATGTTAACACTTAATGGTTTTTGGGATGCAAACTATGAAGGATTAGCTACAAGAAGTGATGCAGTTTTTAATAAAGCTGGATTCTTTGTAAAGAATATTGAAAGTTTTGTTGAGACAGCACGTGCATTTGGTGATAATCCTGTAGATATTTTAAGAGATAGAGATATATCTGTAGAGTCTTTCGATACTCAGAAGGTAGGATCAGAAATAAAAAATGCTTTGAATAATGGTATACTTAGAGAGTTAGTACATCGTCAATATAAAAATGTTCTTGGTACATTAGAATATTATAGAGCTGAAAAGTTTACCAATCCTAATAAGCTTGAGAAGCTTCAAGACAGACTAGGCAACTTACAAAAAGCTATGGATGTTATGGATCAACAAATAGCTAAAGATATGGTAATAGATAGGCCTAATAATCAAATTATCTTTGCTAAAAATAATATTCAAAGGAACTTTAATTATCTACAAAAAGGTAGAAAAGTAGCTGTATATAGAGTAAGAGGTGATGTAAAAACTCTTGATGACCCAGCAGAAGGAAGAAAGCCTAGCCTATTTAACCAAGGTGTAGATGGTGTTAGATTAGATTATGGTCAATTAGAATTTGTAGGTAGCTTTGATAAGAATAGCAAAATACCTTTAACTATGAGAAAAGGTTATACTTATATTATAGATAATAAACCAAAACAAATGCTATCTCAAAGTAGTAATGAAGCTAGATATTCAAGAGCATTATTTAAAGCTACGTATGAAAATGAAATTAAACCTGAAAGATTTATTAGTGAAGGAGTAAATGATTTTAGAGATGATGTTCGTCAGCTTAGAGCATCTATCAGTATGGATTATATAAAGACAGTACAAAAT
>Ga0080013_1005610_pt1 | contig 11602 bp, 10 predicted proteins | sample ETNvirenome_6_85_FD_69236 | JGI IMG/M metagenome (GOLD analysis project Ga0080013, IMG submission 69236) | Marine viral communities from the Pacific Ocean - ETNP_6_85 (SPADES assembly) (version 2) | ecosystem: Environmental > Aquatic > Marine > Oceanic | place: Pacific Ocean | collected 2013-06-19
ATCTTATTGTGGCACACTTGACGTAGCTTGTCAAGCGTATTGTTGTACTACGTTAGTAAGGGCAACGCAGAACCCAAAATCTTCATATTCAGTCTCGTAAATTGCATACGAGATCTTACGGAAAGCATTCCTTGGTTTTTGTTTGAGCAAATCGACCAATCTTTTGTGAAGCCCTCCATCAGTCTCTAACTTTTCCTTGTTTATACACATATAATAACATATGTCTCGATCCATGTCAAGCTCAAAAAGCCACTTTTCTTGCAAATTTTTCATATTGAGCAAACCGATGGTTCTAATACGACAAACATCGAGTGGTTTTGATACCATCCCGATCTCTGGCTCATTATGTTCAAAGAAGTTTAAATAGTGAATTGTAGAAAAAATAGAGTCATTAAGGGTGTCATAGTATTTCTTAATTGGGACATTTCCAAGGTGGTTTTCAAGCAGTTCGTTGCTGATGACCGTGAGAGATTTTAACAATCCAGATCTCGCATATTCTTGTAACACACTAAAAACTACTTTATCCACCAATTTCGGAATTCCGGTCAAAAGCTCTGAATCAGGTTTAATATAGAAAACTTCAATTTGCTTATTTTTAAGTTGTTCTAAAATTCCAAGAGAATAATTTGAACTCATTGAAGAGCCAACTATAAAAACATGAATTCTATCGCCAATCCCTGAAAAGAATTTTTTTAAATCAGGAATATTGTTTTCATATTCTTCGGGACCCTCAAAAGACTTAATCTTACGTTTATATTTCGTATGTCGCTCAACTTTGTCATTGAGTTGATATACTTTATAATTTTTAACAGAAACAAACTTCTGTGCAATACACGACGCGGCGTTCCCCACTCCTACGATAGAAATCATAGACCCAACTCAGATAGCTCAAAATAGTTTCTGCCAGCCTTCATAGTAGCGAGATACCCGTCTTCAAAAACAGCTTTAACATCCATTATAATATCCCTGTCCTCCTCACTAAAGTCTACCACAATTTCATCATGAAGTATATGGGAAACGAAAGATTTTCTATCTTCCAGCATTTTGTCTATAATAACGGCTTTCGACAACACCCTGTCTGCTGTTGTGCTCTGAATCAAATAATTAAGTGCCCTAAAATCATCCACCGAAATCTTGCGTTGGTATGGTGTAGTAATATATTCACCATCATACCATTCGTCAAGTACCTTGGCTTTATTATAAATCTCGCCCAAATCAGGATGCTCTAGTGAGTTATATAGCCATCCAAAAAACTCCACCTTTGCTTCATCGCGAGTGAGGGCATTCGCAAACACATTCCTAACGTTCCAATCGTGAATGTCATGATCTGGCTGCTCTTGTCCTGCCAAGTCCAAGAACGTGCGAACCTCAGCGCCGTTGTAATCTAATGCCACAAAAAGGTCGTTATTGGGCTTTAGAAGCTTCCTAAACTCCTTCTTAAGTGTGAGTATAGGAAAAGAACCAGGACGCGTTGTGAGGCGCCCTGTGACCGTACCAAAGAGGTTATAATCAATGTAGTGATAACTCTTCACCAAATCTTGCGCCTTTTTGCGGTCAAGAGTGGAAAACATTAAGTGTCTACAATCGATTGTGCTCAGATTCAGCTTGTTATATCGTATCTTATGCAACAACTTCTCTACATCGCATAGGTGCTGATAGTTTGCAGGCTTATCGCGTGTCTCGAAAATGTGTTCTGTAATACGGCTTTTAACTTCGCAAAAGCGCTTTAGAAAGTCGTGCGGAACGAGGTCAAAAATACAATGATCATTTAGGTCCACTTTTGCGATTTTGAACGTCTTTACATATGCGCGGAGCTTGCGCTCAGTTGCGGCGAGTTCCTCTGCGTATTCCTCGGGACACACCGCTTTCAGATCGCTGCCTGCGGCGTAAACCCACGCATATTCCACATCAGTACTCTGTGAGCCTGTGTATCTCCAAGTTCGCTTAAGCGGTGAGGGGAAATTATCGAAATACAATTTACCGTCGGCATAAATACCGATACATTCAGACTTGTCGTCTATTGCTTGAAAATACATTGCCCTTCTCTAATAACGATCTGATTGAAACTCTTCTTCCTTAATCAACTCGATACCTTTTCTAATATAACTCAGAGATCCGCTATAGTCAAATGTTTTATTCAAAATTCTTTCAAATATGTTTAGCGCCTCGTTAACATTGCGTGTGCTAAGGACATCCAGGCAGTCGTTTATGATCAATGATCGCGCATCTTGAGAAAATTGAGATTCTTCTTCTGCAAATCTGATCTCCAAGTACATTTTTAGGAAATCGCTTTCTGTATAACGTTGTTCTAGGGCTTCCAAAGTATAAGTATCTGGGGTTATCCTTTCAGTCACCAGCGAACCACCACACTCATGCAATACCCTAAACTTCTTCTTAACAGAATTGTATAACGAAAGCAGTTGATTTTTAAATTTATCATAATACTCAAAGTAGATTGGCAGATATCCCTTAAACAGAATATCACCGGTGGTCTCAAATCCATAGTTTTCCGCGTAATCGAAGATCGGTGATTTGTGGGGAAAAGACCCAATGTCAGCTACCAGTCGCCATGGAACCATTCTATCAACCATGAACCCATAGGAATTACAAGTATTCAGATAAAAATCCCAATTTAGGCTCTCAACAAATTGATTGATTTTCACCTCATCACTGGAGGCATCTAGATTGGCTATTTCGATGGCCAAACCAGACGCATTAATGGGGCACCTTTTGCTTTTCATAAAGCCGGTTTGTGTAAATGCGTTTCGAGAAGCAGTTGTTCGCAAGATTTCCAATAGTCGTTCTAAAAATTCATCAAAATCTCGGACGTTTATATTTTGAGAATTAAAAATCGTCTTTAAGGCACTCGCATAGCCCTGGCTATGGTTCCTATACAGAACCGTGGGGTCTTGATATGCCTTGTGAACGCGAAGGTTGGTTAAAAACTCATCATTTGTGCTGATTTTTCCTAATGCTGCGCACTTCTCAAATTGACGAGCCATCTGCTCAAATGCGTCAACAACAAAATTGACCGCTGAAAGTGATACACGGGGGTCGGCTACCTTCTTAAACTTCTTCATTTGTAGAAAAAGACTGTTTACGCGGACAGGTACAAAATATCGATTCACTCTGCCATACAAACGCCTTTCGCCAAAATTAAAATCCACCAAATTAACATAATTTGAGCTATCCATTCGAGCATTATAAATCGAACGTTTTTCAAACAGATCTAAAGAACCTTCCTTGTTACTTGCGGCATATAAAATAGACATTATGGTGTTCCCTCATTCATGCGCGGATGGCACATTTTCCTTTTGGAATTTCTGATACTTCTTCGTTAACTTTGCCGTCGGTGGTCAGCGTCGGAGCGGAGTGTAGACCATGAGACCAGTTCGCTGTAATGCTTGTTTCCGCCCTTCCCGGAGCAAAGGTGTGTTCCGAGTGCATAATCATATAATAACCTCCCACACCCAGCTGTGTCAATTCAAGTTTTGCTCCAGGTGCGAAGCTCTGGGGTTCTACATAGATATAAGATCCTGGCTGTGCCTTTATGTTGGCAAAGGTTTTGATCGCAACGTTATATTGCTCACGCAACTGACTAATCCCCTTATGACCATTCTGTTCGTAAGCCACCTCTTTCAAACCTGGGGTGGATTGGCGTTGGAAGTTGATAGTCTTTACTATGCCCTTCTGTTGTCCAATGCCGTAATGAAAAACGCCGCGGGCGTGGTCTTCGCCGCGGAGGCCGTTTTGTGCCTCCTTGGGTTGTGTTCGGCCAGCATAATATATCAAATAATGTACTTCTCGTTCTGGAGCATCCACTGCCGGCCGGCCGCCTGGCAAATCTCTATCGCCGCACGTAGCCAAAAGAGGCATCTCGCTGTCAGGGAACTCGTCCATGTCGTATCGACCCTGCCAACCCTCTGCGAGAATTCGATCACTAATGGCGTCGAGATCTCTTGCTGATTCTTTATAAGCACTAATGGCTGCTTGGGTAACCTTTGTGGACTGTTTAATTTGTCCTCGGAAACAAGTATCTACATTCAAAGTATCTGCCACAAATTGATTCAGAAATTTATTCAAAAAGGCAGCTATGGAAAAGATAGCCCTCTCTTCTTGCTCAACCTCTTTGACCATCCATTCTTGAAAATATTTAGCACTAATGGGTAAATCTCCGATAGATATCGTTTTACTATTGGATGCATCTATAGGGTCTACAATTTCCATGGGACCTAACACAATGCGCAACTTCTTCCATTGCTCATAAAACAATATTAGTTGATTATAGCGCTTGTCAATCGTCGCCTTCCAGTCCTCAGATGAAACTCCCGCATATTCTGGAGCATCTTCATGTAATTTGTTAAGAGTTCTAGCTTTGGTATCAAAAGATTGCTCGATCCCATTCATAATCACATCTACCATATCACTGAGGTAAAAGAAATTGACGTTATAGTTATCGTTTTCGTTGTATACTTTTATATATTCCACGCCGGCGCCCCCAGCATCTAAAGTAATTGAATTATCATCTTTCTTGCTTTGTGCATCCGCTACAATTTCCTTTGTCATTGTCGTGTCAGCAATTTGAGTCGTTATGCTTTCAAAATAAGAGCTATAATCAAAACCGGCACCTAATTTATTGAATTCTTTAATAGAAGCATATGCTATTGGTATGTATCGAATAGCATCATCAGCGATTGCTTTCGCCATCAGCTGAGTAAATAAACGTTTTTTCATATATTCTGTTTCAGCTTCTACTGTGTTTTCTTCCTGTTCGGTGATCTTTTTCCGAGTATCTGAATCGCAATAAGTATTCAAAGCATTAGTGGTTGTTTCTCTTTGTTCAAGAAGCGATACAGACAGCGGATCCGTAAAAATATTAAAATTCGGATGATCGAAGAAATCTTCAGTATAAGCAAGATATGGGATGGTAAATGTACAACGCCCCAAATCATCAAAATCAAACGAATGAACCGTAGGTGTCAACTGAAGGGTTATATATGAATTGTATATAGAATCTCTGAGCGCTGTCATAGAAAGGACACCTGTTCGATCCCGTGGTACGGCCCACCCTACAACTGCCTTTAAACGAAAATTCAATTTTGCTGAAGAGTTGAAAACCATATCACTCTTACGATTGAGTTTTTCTCCAAATTGTGCTGTTGGTGTGTTGGAAGTTTTGAGGGCCATGTCGATGTATTGATATTTAACCTCTTTAGGTTCACCGTCAGCATCAAAATAGGCAGCCCAGCGTTCTTTTAATAACTCATTAAAATCATTAGCAAAAATCACCAAATTTGCTTTAATAGCTTTCTTAACGGAATAATAATCCGTACCCTCAAACGAAAACTTAAAACTCTTGATCCCAACACCGTGGCCTCTTTTGTTTTTGTTGGATGTAGGATCTACCTGCATGTGATGAGAGTCGAACTGTATCTCATGTTCGATTTCGTTGCCTTTTTCATCCTGAATAATCTTATAAAGTCTAATGGATGGCTGGAGCGATGAAATATCTGCGGCCGTCATATCAAAGAAATTAGAATAATCGGCATTTTGAGTCAATTTATTCATAAAATTATACGGAGACCCTTCTAACAATAAAGTATTGTTATTGGTTCCGTCTTGATTGGGAGGCATTTTGTCGCCTTCTGTCACTATTGTCGGATCGTTGATCAAATTACCATTCATATCCGTCGCGGATGAGTCGACATATTTCGCCTTGCGCCCTTCAGCATTGGGATCTGAAGTATGTTGGACAGTTATTGATGATTGATCTATTTTCCTTAAATCTACCAAATTAAATAACTGAGACATTAAAAAACACTGTTCTGAGAATGCTACTAAATCCAGGGTTCCGGCGGCTTTAGTTATGGCTTTGTCGCGGTCGCTTTGTTCCTTTTGAAGTTCTGCTTGTCTCTTTTTAAAAGCCTCTTCGCTAGCTATATCTGAGATAGCATAACCCTTCGAAGGGTCAATTAATGTATATGCAGCCTCGTCTAACTCGGCTGATATTTTAACAGCGCGAGCGGTGGCTACTTCTGCGTTTCTTTGTAGAAAATCTACTAGCTCTGCTTCACTGCCAAATTGTGCAAATCTCTCATCACTCACACCAGGAGATGTACATTTGTCACCAAAGTATACTTTACAACCATCCTTGTTAATTATATCACTGAGAACTTCGTCATAAGTATCTTTATTTGCCTCATAGAACCCTTCAAAATTATTATACTCTCCATAGCGTGACTCGCCTTCGTGAATATAGCCCGAAGTGGCAGGGTCATCCCTTATTGTTTCATAATACGCCTCTGCTGCCTTTTTGGCAATACCTTCATAGTCGCCATGTTCGCGTTTCGCCTGCCAGGCATCAATTTGTTTTTGTGTGGCCATAAATTATACCCTATACTCCTAGAATACCTAGGACCTGTTCTAAATTAACGGGGATTCTAATCATATCTCCCGGCTTCAGGTGGGCTTCCGTTGGGGTCGCATTATACCACGCAATAACCCACCAAAAACGTTCATCGCCATAATACTGATGGGCTAACTTATAAAAACGATCTCCATATTTCCAAATATGAGAATTCTTGAGAATGGATGCGCGCTGGGTAACAGTAGGGTTGTCCAGCACGGGAGTGGCATATTGTTGTATCCTCTTAACGTCTCGCGACTTGATAAGAGATCTATAATATTCGCTATCGTTTATTAATATGGGTGTTTTGTTATATCTAGGCATAATTTGTTATTACCATCCTGCTTTGTTCGCGATACCGCTATAATACTCACTATCTTGTGTTACTGTGACTTCTTTTCCAGTCTTTCTCACTTTATATGAAATTGTTCCATCTGGGTTGTGCGTATAATCTGCCCAAGTATCTGTCCAGGTGCTAACATCGGCGGCGGCTTCGTCAGTGGCGGCGGTGTTGGTATCGTCTGCCACATCTGTTCCCCATGCTAGCGCGGCCTCCGCTTCGGCGTCGTCGCCTTCAGTCCACAGTTGAACACCATAGGGAAACAAGGAATTATTGCCAAATTTGCCATCTTCATCCCAACCAACATCCTGTTCATGAATAACAGTAAAAGACAAATTGACGGTCAATAATTTAGGAAGCACTGTGTTCGCGCTGTGTTCCATAACACCGATCTCGGCGCGCTCAAGGTTATGGTTCACGGTGAGATTTCTGATTATGCCCAAGATGCCGCTTGAAGCATTAGAGCCGCCGCTGTCATAATCATTATATAAATTATTTTCATTAAGCATGGCAGTGCTGTCATCTTCTGCGGTCTTAGCCGTTGGGGCGGGGCGCAGTAAGTTCATCACCTTCAATCGTACAAGGGGAGATTGTGTGAGAGTGTTGGCCTGATTAATGTTTGAATATGTAGGATACAGAAATTGAATTAAGTTCTGAACAGCCCCTAAGTTTGAGTAAGCCTCGGATTCAGATGCGGCCGGTACATCGAAAGCTAACGTTATACTTCTCTCGTTCTGTTTAAATGTTTGAATAGGATCTACTCTCCCGAAAACCGCCTCTGACGCCCAATCAGAATTAAAAGTTTCATTAAACGCAGTAATAAACGCCTTAAAGTACACTTCCTTCCCAGATGGAACATGATAAAAAGAAAGAAAAGTCTCAATATTGTTTGCATAAGCATCGGTTATCTCATAAAAAGAATTACCAGTGGACTTATATTTACTGCTATCGAATTTTAAATCTGCCATTTATGTTTTTCCTTATTGTATCTAAAAGCCACTAGTAAACACTATTCAAATCTTGCGCCATGGTTTGGGCTTGACCCTTCTCCACCACAGAAGTGACCTCATCGTCACCAACTTTAACCGTAATTGCGGGATTAAATTGGTTATTTACATTTGTTGAACCACCTTGAGGTGCCATCATTCCCACCACCTGAGAGGCTCTATCCATTGATCTGCTGGACAGACCTCCGGTGCCGGTCTCCGGGGCGACAGCTGGGCCTGATTCGAGGCCGAGCATCTTGCGTCCTATATTAGTTTGAGAGAAACCCTTAAATGCTGCAAAAAGGGCAGGCAAAGCAACCGTGGCGATTCCGACGGGGCCCATCAAAGCACGCAAACCGCCCCCCAATTTTAGAAGCTTCCCTGCCGCGCCGGCGCCTCCGGCAGCGCCGCCTGCGCCTCCGCCGAGAGCGCCGAGTAGGCCGCCGCCGGCCTTCATAAGTTTAAAGGCGCCTTTGATGCCCTTAATGATGAGCCACAATTTCTTCAGGGGCCCCAGCACCACAAACGCTGAGCCGACGGTAGCGAAGGTCGCGACCGCGGCTTGGGTCTTGGCCAACCCTTCTTCAGTAGCTGTCAATCCTTGTATAAACTTGGTAAACTTCTCGATCAATGGTGTTACAATCGGCGTGATAGTCGCAAAGAGCGTCTGAAGTGATTCTTTTAAAGTTTGTGTGTTTTGGGCGGCCGTCGCTAATTCTTTTGCTTTTTCTGTGGTCATCTCGGTAGATGACGACAGTAAATCCATTTCACCAGACAACATATTAGCCAAATCAGCTTCTGTTTCCAATCCTTCAATACTGTTGACAAAGAACTTACGCTGGTAGTAAGACATATCATCAAACGCCAAACCCTGACCCATAATGGAATCTCGTATCTGATTAAAGCGCTTCACAGGATCCGTCTCCATCATGAGATCCATAGCATTCACAAAGTTGCCACCCAAAGCGGCATTTAGTTTACCAGCCTGATCAGCGGCCCCTTCGAAGGTGTCGAATTTATCCGTCATAGCCAGGATCTTCGACATCTCCATACCGGTTATCTTCGACACTTTGGCTAGATCCATGAAGGCTTTGTGGCCTGCTGCACCAAGCTTGGCCAGCTTGGGAGACATGGCAGCATATTGGCCACTCAGTTGGCCAACATCTTGTCCCGTTTCGCGGGCGTAGTGAGCTATCTCCATGAAAGCGTTGGCCCCGGCTTTACTAGACATTCCAAAGGCTTTTGTTTGCGTTTGAAGTCCTTTTGCGAAACTATCCGTGTCTACACCAAGGCGAGTTAACAAACTGGCTGTATCAGTCAGTGTGGCTCGTTCGCTTTTTGTGGCAAATGTAAAATCAGTAAAGTTTCTATATAAACTTGCTTGTGCCTTGCTTGTATCTTCTAATTGGACCCCTAGGTGGCGCATTCGCTCATACGACGCGCCAATCTCGCTTGAAAACTCTTTTGTGGCACCGGTGGATTTTCGGAAGGCGGCTTCAGCGTCGTATATGCTTGTGGACAATTTTAGTGTCATAGTGAGGCTTTCTTTCATTAATGCGATCCAGACGCCCTGTTGTTTTATATTGCTGTGCAGCGCATTGGCTCGGCCCACAAGGCCACCGAGGAGATCTCCTTCTAGGTCGATAAGCTTTTTAAGGCTTTTCTCTGTACCATTTTGGGATTCGTTAAGATCATCCGTGGTGTCAGTAAGCTCTTTTGTTGCTTTTTTGGCTTTGCCAAGGTTCATGATACTGGCAAAGAGCTGGGAGACCATACCGCCGGTGGCGGCGGCTGCTGCAACAGTTGCTGTTTCATTAGCTCCCAAGGCTGCGGTTTGGGCCTCTACAGAGGCTCGTTCGGCCTCGCGGGCACCAAGAAGTTGTTGAATAGCGTCAAATTCATCTTGTAGAGCTTGTAGCCGGTCGTCTGAAACTCCTTGGAGTTCCTCAAGGGCAGCTTGTTGATCTTTTGTGCCCGCCGTGAAGGCTTCGATGATAGATTTAATTTCGTCAGGGCTCAATGCCATTCCGTAATACCTCGCTTATGCATTAAATAGTTTTTTCATAAAAAAAGACAGGACATTCAATCCTGTCTTTTGTTTTCAAACATTTTAATTGGTCTTTGGGGCTGATTATGAGGAGTTAAAGTTTGTGCGTCACTACGACCACTTTGAGCATCTTTGATAGCTGCGTTTTCTGCTTCTATTTGTTTAGCAAGTCGCTCAACGAACCAATTACGCAACCCAATAGGCAAATTATAAGCTTCTGAAAACGCCCATCCTCCAGAATATTTCAAAAAGAAGAAGGTCTCATAGACGCCTTGCATATACTCATCGGTCAGGCCAAAAAAAGTCCGCGGAGAGCGGTACCTCCATTTGCTGAGCATGATCGCACTCAACGCACTCGAATTCTTGAGTGAGATCAATATCGGGAGTAACCATCTTAAAAACCATGCGTAAATGGCGCGAATCTACCGAAGGCACATTGTTGACGAAATATTCCAGAGCTTCACGGGTAGTGTTGCCATCAACAGCGACAATCATGCGCCTCAATTGGCGAGTAATCAGGTTATCCTCTCCCTTTTTCTTATTGTTGCCTAATATCATATTCACCATATATCTTTCGTCTTCACCATCAAACAACTTAAACGTCGCTGTGACTCCAGTACGAGGAAGCACTGTCTCAAAAGTACCATTTTCTTTAAAAGTTGTCTGTAACTCAGAAGCTTTCTCCACGTCACCGACAGTAATGTGAGCACTGTTCAGATCAAACTCATGAGTCTGTGTCTCATCGCACTCAGGGCACTGTACCTCTGTGGCGTATTCGCTCCCATATCCAGAGACGCGCGCTGCGATGATGATAGCGTTTCTATCTCCAACGAGGAGAGAATCCGTATTGATGCTCTTATCAACAACTAGATTCCGAATAAGACGATCTAAAACAATCCCCTTTTTGATAAGGGTTCGTGAAGTTAATAAATCTTCATCCTTAGCGGTCATCTGGCGAATTTCAATACTCGACTCACCACATAATGGGTGGCCTTCTGGGTAGTATCTCCCTTCCGATGGGAGTTCTACAAATTCTGTGGGAGTGACAAATGAAAAGCCTCCCGTATTTGTGTCCTGCATAACAGCAGGTGAAGGGGCGTCCGCACTTTGTGCGGGACTCCCCACTCTATCTCTATTTCGTGACAATATACACCTCTATTTGTATTGTTATATTGAATTATTATACCTTGAAGAACTCGCTTCCTTGACTGGTGCCTTCGCCAACAGCAACGGAGGGGTTGGCGGTTTCGCAAGTAGCCCAATCATACTTCATGGTCAAGGAAAGCTCAACTAGTTCATCATCACCATAGGCAAGACTATCGCCAAATTTCACATCTTGAACAAATGCGTTCATAAGCGTCCACTTATCCAATTCGTTACCATCCGAATCGATTTGAGTTATAATAACGGAACCTAGGGCGCTCGCAGATTTTGCTTTGGAAATGCTAGTCAATTTCGTAGGATCACTAGGCACTTGATAGCCGGATGCCTGCAGGATATCAGCAAAAGTAGCTGTCATATCGGGTTCTACAGGGTCTACAAGAGTAATTGATACGTCTGCCCATGTTACTGAACCAGGATAATGATAGGTATGGTTAAGATACTTGTGCTCTGCTGCATTAACAGCAAACGAAGGCTTCGTCGCAGTCTTTGCGTACCACAAAAAGGAGCCCCCTTGGGAGGCATTGATGCCTGTGAACTCCACAGTAAATCTAAATTTTCTTTTTGGATCTTTTAGTTCGGCACTTTCTCCGAAATTTGTTGACCAGAATGGCATTGTTGAATAACTCCTTAATCTATTTTAATTAGTGTACGGGAAGAAA
>Ga0080013_1005611_pt1 | contig 11600 bp, 6 predicted proteins | sample ETNvirenome_6_85_FD_69236 | JGI IMG/M metagenome (GOLD analysis project Ga0080013, IMG submission 69236) | Marine viral communities from the Pacific Ocean - ETNP_6_85 (SPADES assembly) (version 2) | ecosystem: Environmental > Aquatic > Marine > Oceanic | place: Pacific Ocean | collected 2013-06-19
CAGCGCTTGCGCGCTGTTGTCGCACCTATATATTCGGGAGCGATCCCTGTCCCTTCATGTATGATCCATTCCATTATACCAGAAAATTTAGATAATGTCAAGAGGGTTTTTGCGGAACTAAATCCTGGGCGAAATGCTTGAAGGGATTGTTCAATCCATACATGTTTAATATTATTCTTGTGTATTGCGCCCAGAATTGCTTCTTTGGCCAATCTTACCTTGTCAAAGAAAGTCGCTTCTTTTCTCAAATCTATGTGTTCTTGAAGGAAGGTCTTTCCGTCCTTGTCTACTATGCACATTCCAATTATGCTAGTAGACAAATCTAATCCTAATATCATTAAATGTCCAATTTTAATTTAAAAGTAAACTGATCGTTTTCTCGTTTTCTGACTGGGGTTGCTACTTTTGCAATCCCGATGAGGTTCTTTTGATCGTCATAGATCCCTATTTTAGAAATATAAGTTTCCTTTCGAAAAGATCCCGTATCACTATTATACATGTATTTTGCTACATTTTTAATTTTAAAATTAGATCTTTCGTAAAAACCTAACGACCCAGTGTCCACCCTATAGGGATTAGTAGTGCCAATTGTTTGCCCATATTCAATATAGGTAGGATTATTTGAGTGGTTTAAGTCTGCTTTGTTGGCATGGGCAAGCATTGTAATTACGGGTAAATATTGTGTTCCACTCATGTCCATCTCATAACTGGACATCTCGGTATCAGTGTCTGATGCGCCTTCTGCGCCAAAATAAATCCATTTAGGGTTTACAAGACCGCCACCTATATAGTCCTCAGAGTGTTCTGTTGTAATATCCCAGCTTCCAGTCAGCATCAGGAACCCTTCATTGTAATAGGCAACTCCCCCAACACTTCCCGATCCAGTGCTCCCGTACGGTTCTGTCTGAATCAAATTTCCATTTCGATATTTATCTTGTAGTCTCCCGATCAAAGTCCCTGTCACGTAGAACTTCAAATCAACAGTTCCTTTTTTTATGGACGCACCGTAAAAAATACTAGGAATACTAAAAAGTCTCATTGCCTGAGTTGCTTTATCTCCTAGAGAAGAAGAATAGGCATAGTTATTACTGAGTGGTGTATAGAGATTAGATATGTTCTCAAGCGCATCAACATGGGGGCGAAGCGCATTCAGTTCAAAATACTGGTTCTGAATACTTGCTGTCATGGGCAACGAAGCAGTCATGAGGTCGCCAAACTGGAGACTATTAAAGGAGGAGAGCGTGATTGTTTTCCAACCCACTCTTGTGCCGTCTTTGGTGATAAACTGGTGAGTATCGGCGCCGTTGGCCTTGAGCGTGGATAACTCGCTTAGAGCGATATTCCCATTCGGAATACCAAACTCATCCACATTATCATTATAAATTACAGAACTGGTGTGAAGAACAAATTTTACTCTTGGATTGGTTTCTATCCTATTAAAAAGAACGTCTTCTGACTCAAATTTATATAATGACATAATCTCATTTTTCTAATAGTCTAGTCTCACCCTCAAGATGAGTTCGTTATTCGGATCCTTTTTGAGAGGTTCCGAAAGTTTGGCAACTGCCAACAATTCATTATCCGCCGAATACATGCCCACAGTAGTTATAAACGAAACAGGTGCATCCGTTGTCTGCTGTTTCACAACAATCTGACTTTGACTCAAGTAAGTTGGATTAGCGCTGTAATTAAATTCATTGTGATTAACTCGGCAAAAATAAATCGTTGAATTAAGTTCAGTGGTATTATTGAAACTTACATTTTCGAATCTGTGGCGGAAGGCGTTTGCGTTATCGGTGATACTTGAACCAGAAAGTTCTGCGGCAACAAGGTTTCCTGCCGTGTCCATCTCTGACAAATCAAAAATAGATGCAGTTAAAATCGCAACCCCCGCCTGATAGTAAAGAAGTCCGACTCCGGTTCCTTCCACTGCCGCTGATGCTGTATACAGAATTCCATACTCTCCCGCTGGAGAATTAACACGATATTCATTTGTTGCGCCATAATCACTAATAGTCTTAATGGAAGCGGTCAGAGCAGTAGAATACTGGGATCCCGTACCCATCTGAAGGGAAAATGTCTGCTTCTTAATTTCGTCTTTGGTCAGAAGGCGAGCAAAGTTTAAAACATAAATTTCTTTAAGTTTGGCACCACCCGCAGCAATATTTCCATCCTGATCAAACGGTTGGATAGCGCCGGTGACATCATACCCCGAAAGAACCTTCGCCATTTCATTATACATATTAATTTTATTCTTAATGTCTTGTGCGCTCGTAATTCCATCACCGTTGGCAGCTCCAGAGAGCGCTGAAGCAGCAGAATATCCACATGTAATATCGAAGATATGATTGGCAGATGAACTCAAATAAGGATAATCATAAACTCCCTCAAACAAATCCGCCGTATACGTTTTAATATTGGCATCCGCATAGGTGCCCGAGACAATTGAACCCGTAATTGGTATCGCCTCGTGTAACAATGTTCGCGTCGTTGTAACGTCATTGTTTAAAAAAGTTTTATAAGTTGTAGCCATTGTTTAACCTCTTTTGGTAATTATACCTTCTTAACAAATCTGACAGGAACATCAATTCTGTATCCCGTAGTTGCCCCTGTAACTTTAATCGTTGTATCTATTGTACGGTATGTTTGATCAGCGCCGTCCGCATCAGGAATTAACATCGTAGATCCCAGAGTCTCGAATAAGTAGACGCTGCCCTGTAAATCAATCGAAGTTTGAATTTTAAGTTCCAAAGAAGTACCGCGTGGGCCCGTAATAATTTGATTAGCCTCTTGAGTGTCTCCCGTATCTCTAGGAAGATTAGTAATAAATCCTGCCGTCGTTGCTCCTTGTGATAAGAAGTAACTTGCAATGTTGTCGTCGTCCACAAATGATACATCTGCTGCGACGCCAGTCTTCGAGGCGAGAGATCCAAACCTGTTGTCCATTTCTATAATATATTGAGTTTCTTTCAAGTCGGCATCAATGGGGTTAGTCGCAGATAGTTTGATAGTATCCAACCCCTGATCTAGTCGAATGGAATTGCTCGAATTAGTAACTTGATCTCCCAACAAAATACCAGTTGATGGATCAATATCAGTTAAAGCAGTAGAAGTAGTGTTATCCACCGACACTAGAAAAGTGTTCAAAGTAGTATAAGTCGCATTCGACGGATCTCTCGTGTTGAGCATGATGATTGGTAGATATAAAAGATTAGTACGAGAAATGGAAATTAATTTAGATTGCATTGTCGATGTGTTATTGGTGAATGCCTCGAAAACGGGAGTCTTCATAATATCTAAATCATAATAAGAACTACCACTAGGATTAGAGGAATCGTATTTACCATAATCTATCTCATCGTCACCTAGCGCGAATTTCGCGATACGAAAGGATCCGTCGCCTCTCGCTAACCGTAACCTACCCGTATCAGTAAGCACCGCATCTAAGATGATGTCTCCGGAATTGTCTAAAAATGCCATAATAAGTCTCCTATCACAATAATTAGTATCAACTTTGCTTTAGTTGATGTTCTGAACGAAAATTAACATCCAAATCTATTTTTCTTCCTGTCTTTTTTGAAGTGAATCGAAATCTAAACTTTTTGCCCCACAACTTCTCATCGGTCACCCCTAGCACTACATTTCTCACTCCCTTGACAGTTGTTGCTGATATGAGATTCGACGCTCCTACGTTTAATAGACCTTGGGGAGTGGTAGGAATTATCTGAACATACCTTCTCATTGATTTAAGTGGTTTTTTGTTTCTCATTTCCTCTTCTTTAAAATCAACCGTATTCAAAATCATATATGGAGGACCGGCGCTGCTCTTCATCTCTACCTCATAGACAGGGGAGGGGTTGGAAATATTTCCATGAATATCTACAGATCTAAATATGTAATAATATTTCACATCCGTCGTAATACTATCTTGCATAGACGCCGATGTCGCTAGTCCTCCTGTCGAAAGAATTCTGATCTTCTTCCCTTCAAAATCTTCATAAGAAGAGGGTTTTTTTGTGGTTCGAAATATTTCAAAAGATCCTGGTATGTCGTCACTCTTAAACCTGAGTTTATTATCGGAAACGCGCTGTGCAATCCTGAGAAGGTCAATCTTCACCTTATCATCTGCTTCGAGAACTACGGGAACCATCATCCTGTCTCCCGTAGATCCATTCATATTGATCATAATCTTGTTGCCGATGCCTTTGTAGGAAACAATAAGAGACTCGGGAGGGATTGGGGGATTATCTAAAACCAACATATTCCTAACAATCGCCATTGGCACTTCAACTAACTTCATCTTAGGTATGGTACCAACTCCTATATTAGCCGTATTCTGGTCAATCTGATTAAATGTATTGTAAGAATATTCGGTACCCACGACCAGCACATAAGATGAAATGGTATAGGCGTATTTGCTTCCATACTTCACTTGGGTGTCAATAAAAGTACACTCCCTCATCTTCGAAGAGTTGGGAACAAAGTAGGTACAAATGGGCGTTGTTAAATTATCTTCCGAAAATTTCTGTATTTTATAGAAGACTGCTTCTGAATATGAGGGGGCTCCGTTGAATACTTTTTCCAATGACCTATATGTGTTTTGGGCAATCTTATTAATTTTTGCGGCAAGCACAGTTTTGGTGGACATTTCAGCAACGGCTCTGGCGCCGGGTTTATTGGGGCGCCTTTTTTCACCTACAAAAACTCCAGGAAGCCCCTTTGTGACAAAAATCTTCTCCTGGATCCACGACGCAATATCCCACATATTTAAAGTTTGTGCGCTGGTAAAATAACTCTCCTTTGGGGGACTGTCTTTCATCGACGATCTTTTATATAGTTGTGCCGATCTACCGAACTTCATAAATTGTGGAGCGCTTCTTACCACCTGTTTAATGATCTCATCGCCCGCCTTCATTTCCCACAGCAAATCAGATAGAAGAGATTTTGTATCGGTAGAAAATTCTATTTTATTATAGAAAGGAAACAACTCTCCTTTGGACGCCTCCGTCGTAAAGGTGGGAAGAGCATCATTGGAAAATGTATAAACCCTATATGTAGTAGACAATGCACCAAATATTTTTGCTCCGTTCTTGGATTTGATAATATTATTCGCCGACTGCCCAAAATCGTCAAAATACTGCGCGAATCCGTCTCTTACAAATTTTTCGTTGCTCGCAAATGAGGAAAGAAATTTTTCCATCGTTCGTTTTTTGGATTTAAAGTTTCCAAGTAAAGAATTTAAAGGTTGTACATCCGCTTGCCCATAAGTTCCTTCGGCGTATAACGCATAAAAATTAGGTAAAATATTTTCTGATATGGTCGGATTATTCTGAATGAACTTTTCATAACGAGATGCTAAAAAATTATAATTACTGGTAGCGCTTATATATTCTACTCTGCCTGCCTTGTTCATCTTTTTGGCAATTGAATATTCAACTGGTTTTTGAACCTTGAAGAAGAAATCATAAAAGATACCCTTTGTCTCGATAAGTCTAGCTAGCGACACCATTCGTTTGTCGCCTTCCTCCTCAGTCTGAGGATCTGCTGAGAATTTAAATTGTAATACACTATCGCCGTTATTTTTGCGGACTACGGACAAACTTCCCACTTGAGGATCCTTTAATTTGCCCCGATATAGAAAGGTGCCATCCCCTTGGGTCATATAATATCTTCCCAAAAAGCGTCTAAAGGGATCGGAAATGTTTTCAGAAATACCACCAGACTTAGAAGATACGAGTCCTTCATTTATAAAAATGTTGCTTCTTCCGAATGAATATATTTTATCTTGCTTCATAATAAAATCTTATTACTACCAATTCCTGTTAAAATTCGTACCGACGTTCCCATCTTCATAATTTTGGTTAACTGAAGACCCAGCATTATAAGTAGTGGCCTGAGTTCCTTGAACAGCAGCAGTGGTTGTTGCGGCGGTTGTGGTGGCGGCTGTGGTTGTTGCGGCGGTTGTGGTGGCGGCTGTGGTTGTTGCGGCGGTTGTGGTGTAGACAATATTTGTGGTCGCCTCGCCATATTGAGTGGCTGTAGCAGTATTATCAATCGAAGTAGTTTGGACTGCGCCTTCCGGATTTACATTGTTGATTAAGTCTTGGAAAATTTCCCCCAGATTTTCGTTTAGGTCGATTTCTCCTGTTGCGTCTGGATCAACGCTCGGCGCGTTATCCCAAATCTTGTGGACGGTGTTGCCCGGGTCGCCGACGCACCAATCTCCCCTCACACCAACCGACTCTCCATCTTGGTCGACGAAAAAATGCTGTGGGCCCGTGCACGTACCCACCATAAAGTCGGGCCATTCTGGGCCCGAGGTACCATTACCAAAATCAACATATCCATATTGAACGCCGTCAGGGCCTATCCAATACGTAGTGGGGTGGTTGCCGCGCCATGCATTGCCGTCACGATCCATCCATGCCCTAACTAGAGTTTTGCCATTGCTCGATACCATGATCGTCGGCAAATAAGGGTATTCGGCCTTGAGTTCTTCGGTCGTGATTGTTGCGCCGTTTGTGGTGGGATCGTTGCCATCCGGATCAGCGCCGGTATCTTCCTCTTGGTAGGATCCTTTTTCTTTTTGAGCCGTTGTTATTACACTATCATATATACTCAGTGTCAGTGCAATCGTGGCATCGTTGCCTAGAAACGGATAATTATCCGTTACCCAAATAATTATTTTACACTGGAGGCATATCTCGGTATTGGTGGCGTGATCAGCACCGCCGGTGGCTTCCAGATATCCTGCGTTAGCTCTGCCACGAAGTGCCTCTATATCTGCGGGAAAATTTTCTGATACATATGCTTCTAGTTCTGTTGTTGCCGCCATTTATATATTCTCCTATGTTATCTCAGTCTGTTATTCTTTCTTTTAAAGTATCAAGCGCATTATGCCTATTTTCATTATTACCGATCCAATTCACAATCTCGGATGCTAATTGATCAATCTTGCCTGTTATCTGGGCACTAAAGGTTCCCGATCCGTTACCGTTTAAGTAGTTTGCTATACCATCTCTGCCTCGTGCGTCTTCGCACATCTGCATGCCTTCATTAAATATGCTATCGGCGTCGTTGCGCAATTGATTTGCTTGCTGAATGCCAGTTGGGCCCATTGCTTCGAGTTCCGCCAATAAAACGTCAAACTCTTCGGCGTCTCCTTCGCTCATGTTACTCTTATAACTGTTAAACTTTGACACCATTTCGTAGTTCGGTTCAGTTGAATGTGCCGCCTGCGCAGCGTCGTTGGAGAGATTTGCTTGAGGTGCAGTGCCATCACCTTGCACGCTATCCAGCGTACTTCCTTCGTCCTGAAAGGCAGCAGGACAGGTGCCGTACTCACCCGCAGCGATTCCTTCTTGCAGATAGGCGGCGCTAACATCTTTGCTTGCCTGTTGAATTAGGGCTAAAATCTCTAGCCTCTGATTCGTTAGTTGTGTGAGGCGATCATTTGTATCAGAAATAGAAGCGCCCATAGAAGAAAGAGTGTTGTTAAATTCTGCTATTTGAGCCATCAGTGTTTGGCGCGCCTCATCGGTACTCCCATTTAGTGATGCGTTTGCGTCTGCAAGTTGTACGGTAATGGCACTTTGTGTATCGCCTTTCGATGCCAACTCTGCTTCTACCCCCGCAATAAGAATATTAATTTCTTGCAACTGTTTCCTTAAATTTTCCAATGCTATGGCATACGTTCTAGAGGGAGAAAAAGCCTCCGTTACTGGATCGGCCACCACGCTCTCGGCGAACCCTGCTATCCGTCCCGCCAGATTTTGCATTTCATCTGATTTGAGATAGGGTGCCACATGAGGCAAAAATGAAGTTCCAAATTCGGCTAGCAAAGCATACTCTTCCGCAGAAAGACCCCACCCAGCGGCGGTAAGCGCGTCGCCAATACCAGATGGCAATTCAGGATTTGCACCTGCGGTTGGTGTATCTGGTTGCAAGATAAAATAATCGTCATAAACTAAAACATCTAGGAGAGTAGGTCTAATAACGCCCCACTCAGGAATTTCATATTTACGAAGACGGCAAAGAACCTTTTTGCCCGTAAATGTAGCGAAGGCGTCAGCAGTCAATCTAGAAAAATTAGGCGCAGTCATAAGCAACTTCTTTCTGTTACTCATGCTAGTGGTAGAAAATCCATTCATATATTGAACTTCCGCAATCAATTTATATTTCAAAGTAGAAGAAGCAGCATAGTCGGGATCGTTAAATACATCTTTTCTGGTTTGAGCACGAAATATTGTAGAATTTCCATTTCCAGAGGTTATAGAAATAAAGAGCGCCTTTAATTGGTTGGGTAAATCTGCTACCTTAGACTGTTCCAATCCTTTCAAAAAATTTACATTTTGATCTAAATCAAAAAGAGAAACATTTTGCTGCTGTTCGACGGCAGACCCACCTACTTTTTGAGTAATGGATCTTTTGAATATTCTTTCAAAGAAAGAAGATGGGTACATAGATGGTAAATCAATGGTGTTCCCTGTTGAACCATCACTTTCACTTTGCGTGGGGACAGCAGGCGCGGGTCCTGGAATCTTTGCTTCCGACATGGGAATGGATTTCGGTGCCGTGGGGAGAAAATTATAATTATTCGCAAGATAGTGACGCTGCTCGGGAGGCGCTAATTGAGTGGCACCCACGTTCTTCTGTGCTGCCAAATAAGTATTCGTTCTAAAAGAGGCATCAAAAGCGGGTACCGCTCCATTTTGCTCACTTATTGTTTTGTTGGCAATAATCTTGGACTCGACAAATTTCATCAAGAGAGGATTCTCTGCCTGATCCGCGTTTAATGTATCTATCGCCATCTCGTTAAACCTTATGACCGAAGGAGAGAAAAATGAAAATCCTGTATTCTGAGCGGAGTCGCCGCCGGCATACTTCGTTCTCTGCCCGCTTAACCCTTGTGTCAGATCTGGTTGCGTGCTTGTGAAAAATTTTAATATTTCTCTTACCACGCGACCTCGATATTCTTTACCGCCAAGAAATCTCAACCCAATTTGAGTGGAGGAGTCTTCCTCGTTTTGTCCCACATCTACAGAGAGATAATCATAAGCCCCTTTTCCGTGCATAGATAAGTCTAAAATATTTTTAAACCGCTTCTCTAGTTTGATAGCGCCATGCGTAGCAAAAACTGCCTCCCCAAATCCAACTAAGTAATTTGCCTTATTTTCAATAGGATCGGTCTTTCGAACATTTTCTCCGATATATGCAGACATCTTGGAAATTGAATCTTGTACCAGTTTGATGGTGGCTCCCACATTGGTAGGATTAGTGATATTGGGAGCGGTCATCATGTTTAAATAATTATCTAAATTTGTCTGCTGCTTCATGGTAAAATCTTTCTCGTCAGAAAATATTTTCAATAATTCTATAAAAGATTCAATACCAGATTTAAGATCCACATCATATTTATTTTTCATTTTTTTTGCAAAGTTGGGAGTAAGATTTCCAAAGCGGAAGTCGTATCCCCCTATTGTTCTGTTGCGCACTAAAGATCTTGCCTTATCTTTTATGTAAGGATTGTCAGTCTTCTCTTTGGGACGTATGGTAGAACTTAAAATATCGGATTGATAATTCTCCAAGGCGGTAACAAAGTTTCTTAATTTATTTACTTCTCCTCGCAAGTAATTTAAAGTCCTATCAACTATCTGTATCTCTACTCTATATTGATACTGACTCCTATCCGCCCCGCCAAAATTTCTATCTGTTACATTAAATGCCCTTACTCCCACATCCGAAAATGACATATTAGTTTCTTCCTTGAGATTACTCAAAGATTCTATAGCGCGCTTGCCGCTCTTCTGGAACGTGCTTCCTATGAGTACTGGCGCCTCGTTCATTTCTAAATATCTCTCCGTGGGGCCCCCCAATTTATTATTCCCCACTACTTTTTTCACAGTCTGGCGATATATCTTCATTGATTTAATGACCGAGTTATCAAAAATTTTATCCCGCAAAGTTAAATCATTGGTTTTAATCAATTTCCCAAAGAGAGAATTGTGACTAAGAAGATCGTCCATATTAACTAAAAACATGAACTTAGAAGACTTCCTAGAACCAGTTGATATAAATAAATCGCTTATATAGGAATCTTTAACATTGTTATTTGGGTTTAAAGATCTGTCTTTTGGTTGAAACTTAGTTATTATATTTCTAACTGTTATAGCCTCGTCTTGAAAGTCATTCATTACTGCTACAGTCGTTACTCCACTCCTGATTCGAAAATCTTGAATCTTAACATTGGGAGTACGCACATGCGTTAAATACTTAGATCCATTGCTGTGGTTAGTCCCTGTCATGATCTCCCCATTCGACATTTTATGAATGCCGCCTGTCCAGACTTTGCCGGCGCGGGTCTTATAGAAAAAGGAATCGCCCGATCTTTCGCCATCATTAAATACTGTGTCGGACTTGAGGGGTGTCGGAATTCTTCCCAATTTTTCAAAATCCGAAGCGCGCAAACCAAGACTAGTAAAGTCTCCCTCTTTTTGAGGAGTATTGTTCACATCTTGTACTGAGGCGGCCAATGACTCCAGATCTAGATAGGGAATGACAAAATAAGATAAATGTGAAGGGTTAAATTGATCGATGGTAAAATCAAAATTTAATGGAATACTTCTTATTACCACTCCGGTATCATCGGTTTTTTCCACAAGGGGACTCTCAATGTTCTCAAAAAGTTTTTTAGTTTGAATCTCCATAAAATTACTTTTAAAAATAGAAAGTTGATCTTTAGGAATATTGAATTTTGATAAAATATTACTAGAAACCATATCATTGAATTTTCTGTTTCCCCTCCACTGATTTAGGGGTCCAATATACTTAGTAATATCCTCGCCCATGGTCTTCAACATCGCTGTCAATTCAGCACTTCGACTCTGTATAATACATAATCGTAAATGATCATTATAATTTAATTCCGGAATAGAACCATAGGGAGCAGATTCCGATGCCTCAAGAGAAGTAGTTTTATTATCAGCAGTCGTGATGGATGTTGTCTTTACTCTTATATCTAAAGTTTGTCCCGCCGTGCTGTGAAAGATGGTAGTATTAATATTAACAGAATCATTGATAGCATCTGGCGCATTCAAGATAATGCCCTTAATATTGGCAACCGGTAGTAATCCTCTCACTCTTTCAATGGCAAGCACTATCCTTCCTCCTCATCGGGACAGGGCGGTTCTGGACTGCAATCGTCTGGTTCGCCTTGTCCTGGTAAATCAGGACCATAAAGATTGACGGGAGGTATCTTTGGTAATGCTTCGGGACACTTGATCGGCGGTGTATAAAGTCCCTCTTCTCTTCTTTCTACAACCGCCTTGCACAAAGTCTCAGGATCTATTTCATCGTCCACCCAGACATTAAAAAAATATTCCACGCATCCCGGTGTTAATTGTGCATACTGATTCAATTCAGGATCCTCGTCATCCACTAGAACGTCATCCACGACTGCTTCTTTCCCTTTTAAAAATTTAAGAGGTATCAACACTTCTTGACCTGTCTGTTGATTCTCTTCGTATTTAAAAACTTCAATATCTATATTCTCTTCCTCGAAGGGAGTATTTTTTTCTAAAAGTTCCATTAAAACATAGTCC
>Ga0080013_1005612_pt1 | contig 11594 bp, 16 predicted proteins | sample ETNvirenome_6_85_FD_69236 | JGI IMG/M metagenome (GOLD analysis project Ga0080013, IMG submission 69236) | Marine viral communities from the Pacific Ocean - ETNP_6_85 (SPADES assembly) (version 2) | ecosystem: Environmental > Aquatic > Marine > Oceanic | place: Pacific Ocean | collected 2013-06-19
AGCGGCTCGCACTGGACCCACTCCTTTTTCCATAGGTCCTATCAATTTATCTGGACGAATGGCTCTTCGTCCTTTGTACACGGCTGCGGCACCAGGGATCGCGCCTGCCGCAGTCGCTCCTGCTAATGCTGGCGTTTGCCATTTTAAAATTTCTTCATCAACTTTTGGAGTTTCTCCTTCAATCGTTGCCAGAAGCATTCCTTTCATTTGACTTTCGTCTGTTAAATACGTTGTGGGGTCATCAATTCTGAATTGTTTCACTAGCGGTTCTACCGCTGCTCCTGCTGCAGCAAGTGCTGCGAGCGGCGCAGCTCTCAATCCGCCTCTACCCAACATTCCTAAAAAGGTTGTAGCTGTATTTTTTAATTTACCTAGAGCGCCAGTTGCTTCTCCTGGAATTTTAGAAAATATTTCTGTAGCTTTGATTGGATCTTTTTTAATAATCTGTCTACAATCTCCAATAACACCACCTGCAGAAGCAAACTTACAAATTCTAATTTGTTCACTTTTAGATAAGTCTTTAACACTATCAAGCAAAGCTGTTTTCAAAGAACTTTTAAAAAGCTTAGTGTCTCCTTGACCATAAGCAATAATAGATTGTTGAAGAGCTTTATCTAATTTAGGAAAGCTTGGTCTTTCAGTTCCTCCTGCTGCTGAATATTGTTTAACTAACAATTCAGCATCTTTAATTAATGGATCTGTTATTTTTCTTCCCGAAGCTATTCGTTCTGGACCTTCTGCACCTATTCTCATTTTGGAAACAGGAACATTATAAGCTTTCGATGCTTCAGCCGCCATTTTATTAAAAGCTTTTAGATTAGCACCCTGAAGTCCAGGCGTTTCGGCCTTTACAATATTTTTAGCCAGTCCAGTTAAAGGTCTGTCGTAAAGTAATCCTTTTTCAAAGTTAACATCCTTACCTCCAAGAAGTGGAACGACTTCACCAAGAGTTCTGTAGTCCTTAAGATCAACAGCTCGACTAATTCCTCCAATATGTTCAGTTCCAATTTTTTCCAGGTCTTTAAATAAACGCATTAAAGGATCAATCTTCTGTTTTGTCACCCATTTAAAATATTTACTCTTGGTATCAATATTTCTTGGAACAATTCCATTCTCATGCGCCAGAGGAAGTAATTTTTCTATTTTTATTCCATATTGCCTTTGAGTATGAGGAACTTTTTGTTTTTTCTCCCATGTTCGATAATTATCAACAGCTTTTTTAACCGCATCATCTTTGTTTCCTCTTCTCGTAATTAATTTAGCTAAATAACTAATCGGACGAGTGTACTCTCGATTCCCAGCCATCTGTTTATTAATCCAGGACTTATTATTTTTGTAATAGTCCGTTGCAATTTGGTAAGGACCTTTTTTATTTTTTAAATCTTTAATAAAATCTTTATTAGAATAATCATCCCAAAAAACCGTTTTAAATTGTCCGGCGCCCACGTCGGGCCTGACAAACTTGCCGCCCTCTTTTCTAAGCAATTGTCTAATTTGAATTCTTTTTAAATAAGCTTCTTTTGCTTTAGCTGGAGCGTTCCCTTCTAAAATTTGAGATTGTGTCCAACCCTTCATTGCATTCACTAAGGCTTGGTAAGTATTATACTTTCCATTGGTATAGTATTTAGTTGCTTTGTTAAGTTCGATTATATTATATTTTGAATCAACAGCCATTATACCTCCAAGATCCTTGCGAGACCGCCCTGCTTCAGTCCCATCATTCGTCTAAGATTAGCGACCGCCGTTCTTATTGCATCTTTTTCTACTGTTGGTAAAAGATTCCTTGGTATCACATACGCTTCACCCATAGCATCCCCTCCAGATATTCTTTCTTGAACTTTTTTAGCTAACTTAGCTTGTTTAGGGGTCAACACCACTTTTTTAACTATGCCGGGTTCATAACCCCAACCCGGGAAGTCTCTTAAATAATTTTTTACACCCTGAATCTTTAGACTCATCCTAGGATGACCTGCAAATCTCATCGCTCTGCTAGGATCCGTGGTATACCATCTTCCTAGCGCACTGTATCTTAAGTTAGGATTTGAAAGAGTTGAAAAAACATTTTTAGAAGTACCTCTATCGGCACCGTACATATACTTTGCCGTCTCCTTCGCCGACATTATAGGTTTTAATGGTTCTCCTCGATAAAGCGTAATCCCTTTAGGTGGTTTCTTGAGTTTCGATAGAAAACGCAAAGCGCTTCGGGCTGCCGGGATCCCGGCTCGTGCTGCTAAAGACCAAAGTGCCATTATAGTTCCAATATCCTTGCCAAGCCGCCATGGGCATGTCTCGATTTATCTTTTACAAATTTAGAAAATGGAAGATCAGGGCGAGACGCAAGAAGAGCTTTTTCTTTTGCCGCCCCTTCACCATAATAACCTACGTCTTTTATTTTATTTTTTAATTGTGCAATATAGTCATCAAGTAATTGAAGATCAGCCCTTGTTGCTTCAGGTTGGGGTCCATGCATAAATTTTCCGCCGCTTTCTTTTCTTAAAATATCTCTTACCAACTGTTTTCTATAAAGTTCTAATTTTTTTATTTTCTGCATGTTTACCGGACTCATTAAATAACTGGCATCATCCATTAATACTTGGAAATCAGCACCCGGTACGTCATATCCTTTTTTTGTTCTTTTCAAAGCAGTCCTGAGTCCTCGAGTCAGTAATCCCAGTCCACCTATTCGCATTCCGCTTCGTGGAGCCTGTAGAATTTCCGCCAATCCGCCTTCGGCAAATTGAGGAATCAGTTCAACATTTTTTAAAATCATTTCTGCAAACTCATCAGGACGGGCTGCTTGGAGATTAACGCTATTTAAAAAGTCATCATAGGCTCCCATACTTTCCCCATAATATTTCTTCATCAAATCTAAAGGTTCGCCTTTTCCTTCTTTCAACATAAACAGTTCTTCAGGCTTCAATTTCAGTCGTGTATCTTTTAATAAAAGATTTCTGGCAATGGCTCGAGACATTCCTGTTTGTTGATTCAGCGCGCCTGTGAAAGCTGCCATATCCCCGGGCCCTGGTTCCGGAAGCCGGGAACCTGGAATTTTACCCTCGGTTACGAGTTTATCAATTTCTACGAAGTCTTTATCTTTTAAAGGTCGACCCATGAATTTATGGGTCTCTTTTGGAAATCTTCTTAGGCCCTCGATCCCTGCACCAATAGGCGTGACAGTCGCACTCGGTAATACCGGTGGATTTAAAATTTTTTCTATGCCCTTGAGATTATATCCTAAAATTTCCATTTGAATACTATTGAGTTTGCCGTCTTTCGCCCAACTCGCTGCATCTTCCGTGGCCTCAATGAGCGCGTCTCGGGAACCGAGGTTCCGGGCTGAGGCATTTTCTAATCCCGGCAAAGGGCGCTGGAACAAGGAATTCTTTTGAGGACCTTTTCCTAAAAAGCTTACATTTCCTCTGGAAGCCAGTTTAGCAGGATTGGCTCCAATTTTAGTCGCCAAATCCATAATCAATTCTAATGTAAATCTTCTAGCCATAATAATTTAAATTGTTTCTCTCAATTTTTGTATCCTTATAATCCTCAGGATGCGTTATGAAATAACCTTTTCTTAAACGCATAATTGCTTGAGTCATCGAATCCACATAGTCGTCATGATCTCCATGCGGGAAGGCCGCGCACTCCTCAATGACTTCCTGAGCAAACGTTTTATGTTTCGGAGCCCACACTCTTCCCATCTCGAAAAGATGGGCAATCGAATTCATTCTTACATGCTTATCATTTCCTTTTGACGGTGTATAGTCCTGAACGGGAATATCAATTTGTCGAAGCTCGTGGATCAGAGGGATCCCTGAAGCCTTGGCCTCGATTAAGACGATATCCGGATTCCAGTCTAAGTACTCTTGATGGGCCAGGCGTCGAAGTTCGGGGAACTCGTACCTGCCTCTAAAGGCATCCAGTAAAATTGCATTTTGACCTTTACCTTCCACATTGAAAACACCCCAGGTCGTAATCGCTGAAAAGTCAGCAGTTTCTTTTTTCATGAACGCGGTATCGTAGGACTGAATAATAAAATCACATTTAGGTGGGTTATCATGTTTCCAATCTTTCCACCATTCTCTTTTGATAATAGCCCCTTCTTCAGCGGTTGGAGTTTGCATGTACTGAGCGTTCCATTTTCCAATACTAATAGAAGCTTTCACTCCATCTAATTCTTCTTTATTCCAGTACTCAGGCCAAACAGGTTTATCATTAGGGAGGATCGCAGGAAATTCTACTACATCCCATTGATCTCCTTTAATATCTCCCTGAGCCTTAATCAATTGACCCGTAAGATCGTTTGTTGACCAACGGGTCATAACTAAAACGATCCGGCCACCGGGTTGTAAACGTTGACGGGGTCCAGAGGTATACCACTCGTAAGCTTTTTCAAAAGAGTCCCTGCTTAATAAATCCTTTTCTTTATGTGGATCATCAATGATTAATAAGTCAGCACCTCTTCCAGTCATGGCACCTCCTACCCCTACCGCAAAGTACTCACCTCCTTGCGCTGTTTCCCAGCGACCCGCTGCCTTCGAGTCTTCTTGCAGCGAAGTCTCAAAAATTTCTTGATATTCATGGGAATCGATAACGTGTTTGGCTTTTCTTCCAAAACGTACTGCCAATTCCGCTGTGTGGGTTGCTTGAATGATTTTTAATTTTGGATTCTTTCCAATCATCCAAGCGGGTAGGTAATTAGAAGCAAATTCTGACTTCGTATGCCTAGGTGGCATGTTTACAATCAATCGCTTACTTTCGCCACGAGCGATCTTATTAAATTTTTCAGAAATTATTTTGTGATGATGACCCCCTATAAACTCAGGCCAGATGTAGTGGATAAATTCTAAAAAATCTCCTGTGACCTTCTTTTTGAGTTTTAGTTGATCCGCCTTTAAATAAGCCTTTAAATACTCCTTTTGCTCATCTAACGGTAATTTTTTTATAAAATTTATGTCGTCAGTTATCGGAATCATCGTTTTTAAAAGTATTACCATGAGAGTCTGAATTAAGCAATAAAGGGTAAAGTTGGGACCCCTTTTTTTCTGTTTAAGGGGGAGGGGGTGGGCCCGCCGAGGTAGGTGGGCCCACCCTCTGGTACCTCTATGGGTTTCCCTCCCCCCTCCCGAGCCCGGGAGTCTGGGAGGGGGGGTGGGGGCACAGGGGGTGGGCCCGCCCCTGATTAGCTGAGGCGTGAGCCATGCAATAATAACATGGGAGATTATGAGATTTTACTTGACACAATATGTAGTATGTTTTAATTGGCACAAAAAAAACAAGGCGCATTTCAGCGCCTTGCCTGTTTAACTTATTGGGATAAGTTATTCTCTAATTATTTAAAGCCTCAACAACTTGAACAATATTATCATTGTCAATACTTTGATACTGTTGTTGAGTAATTGGTATGCGTTGACCAAGTAAATCATTAACGAGGTAATGTTGATGATTGTTATCATTACGCCAATGATAATCTTTATACCATGCGTTATCACAATCAGTTCTCTTAGCCTCAGTTACTCGACCAAAGTGATCTATTGCTTTATCGGCAAATTTCTCAACCCAATCATATTCACATCTTTGCGAACAAAATAAACCAAACAATAAATGCGTTCTTCTTCTTGTTTGATAATGTTTATTTCCTTTCGTGCCACGAATACGATCTTTAGTTCTGTATTCGTGGCACTTTGTTCCCTGACAATATCTCATTAAATCAAAGTTGGTTCGTTGTTTATTTCCCAAGATTTACTTGCTGTTCTGTATTGAGGTTGACCATTATTTATTTCTTCAGTTGCCCATACATCAATATACTTTTTGTATGGATAGCCGAATTTTTTATGTCTACCCTCAAAACAATTTTCATCAAGTGTTGCTTTGCGTTCAATAACCATGTCGTGTTTTTTGGCATAGTATTTGATATAAAAGATTGCGTCTTTAGAAAGTGATTTCATTTTTTCCTCTTTCAGCTTTCCATTTAGCAAACTCAACTTGGTCTTTGTCGTCATTGTCACATTCTCTACTGATTGCGTCAGAAATATCTAACTTAATTTTAGACAGTTCTTTTTCTGTATCTAACATCATTACTTTTTTAATGATTGCTATTTTTAGGTCGTTCATTTTACTTTCTCCATTATTGTTAAACATATCTAGGATTTTAAGGGTTTATCCTAGATATGTCAATACTTACAGAAAATAGTTATTGTGTTGATTGTTGTTGCTCGTATGCCTTACGTAGAGCAATTTTTTGTTCTCTAGTTTTAGTTTTATTCTTCATGCCTTTTATTCTATCAGCAAGATTTTTAGGATTGTAGATCACCAAGCCTGTTGAGTTGGTTCTAATTATTTCTGCGTCTTGAACATTTAATCCAAGTTCAGTACATAACTCAATCGCCTCGTCTAAATATTTATATCCTTTTAGACCAAGCTTAATTTCTTTCATTTGATTTAAAATGCTCTCAATCCATTTTTCATGAGCCATGATTAATGAGCCTTTAGCTTGTTGCCAAAACATCAAGACTTGATACTCATCTTTTGTGCAACCAATAGAACGATCACGACAATATTCTCGACCAATTAAATCAAGAACATAATCATTGTTCCATTCTCTTGCATATGATGTTTGATTATCTCGACCACCATTCGTTCCAAGATACTTGTCATTATTATCTTGAAATTTTTGTTGGTGTGGATTTCTTTCCTTATCTTTCATCTCAATATTAATGTCGGGATTACAACCCTCTCGCCCTTTTAGTTCATCTCTAAAATAGGCATATCCAAAATCTTCCGACTTGGAATTTTCATTTCCATTAATATTTCCATTTAGACGAAAATCAAAATGACTTTCAATATATTTTTCTTCCATAATTGGTTTGTCATTTCTATCACGACTTTCTTGTTCGCCTGTATAACCAAAATGAAAACAACTATCTTTTGCAATAGTGTCAACATTTTCAAACTTGTTTTGTAAATGATAAGCCATTTTAACATCTTCGGGAGTATAGTGTCGTCTAACTATACTTTCAGCAAGTTTCCACGTTTCATCTTGTAGAGGTTTCATAGCCTCTCTTGATTGCAAGAATTTTTCTTTCTCTTGCGTGTTCTCTTGTTCAAGATGTACTCGCATACGATTTGCGATCTTGTTTCTATATTCTTGATTTAGTCTTATTCTACTCATGTGTCCTTTCTTTTTTGGTGATTGCCAAGCACGTTTTTGTACTGCTACTTGGCAATTCACGTTTAATGATTTTATAGTTTTTGTACATATAAAAATAAATTTATATACCTATTGACATATATAGTCAATAGGATTATATAAGATATTAATTCTTTAAGATATAAAGACTTCGGTTTTTTGATGATAAAAGAATAAAACTTGAACCACCTAGACTATTGACATTGTCTTATTTTCTAGGTGGTAAAAGTGAGAAAGGAAAAATGAATAAAAAAGAAAAAAGAAAAGTCATTGCTAATATTTATTGGCAGTTAAAAAAAGACTTTAAACAGATGGAACTCCAAGACATTTATTATGATGTTGGTTTAATGGTTGGGCATTGTTTATGTGTAGATAAGCCTGACTTATCCAATAGGATTTACGCTAAATTTATGGGGTCTAAATGATAATATATGGAAAGCCATTAAGGGAACTTTTCTCTTTTTGGCCAAAATGGTTATGGATCGCTAATCTATTATTGATAGCAGTTTCATTGATCATTATATTTTGGTTTTAAATATGAACAAGCTTGAGCCCTGATCCATTGGGTTGATACGATAGTATCATGTAATAAGTATGCATATGTCCAATGGATCTGGGGTCAAGTCTGGTAGCTTAATAAGCTTGGGTTGCTATATGCCATTTTAGATATAGCACTTGACCAGTCAGGTGATCGGGTTAAAATCCGGTCGTTAAATAACGGGGGAATGTCCCTAGGCCTGACAAACTTGAGCCCTGATCTGAGGAAGAGTGAATATGGGAGAAACCTGAATAATTCCCACGCATACTTCAAGCGGAATCCACAGGCGGATCTGGGGTCAAGCTAATAGCCCGTAGCTAGCAATAGTGATAGGACACAGGCTTGGCCTAAAAAAAAATAAAAAATATGAATGAGGTCTCAAGCCCGCGAAGCGGGCTTTTTTAATTAGGTTTCAAGCAAGAATCCCGGGCCCGCCCGGGCCCGGGATTCTGGGTGGGGTGGGGAGCCCTCCCGGGTGGGCCCGCCCAATATATATTAACCGCCATCCCCAACCACCGGCCAAGTATATAGGATTTTCCGGGATATGTCAAGATAATTATTTTACTTATCCACAGAAATAGTTCTTGCATTCTACAGGGACCTGGGATATAGTGGGATTATGAAAAAACTATTTATAGCAAACCAAAAAACGTACGAGTTTAAAGATATGGAAGAAGCCAATAAGAAATTGGACCTACCGCAGGGCGCATGGTTCGGGCACCAGGACGATGACAGTATTCCTGAAGGCACCCACGTCTGGAAACTCGGAAATTTTTTCGATTAATAAAAGGAATAAAATTATGTATTTTATATTAGAAGAACAGCACGGCAGATTTTACACAGAGACGATGGCTAATAACGAGTTCCCAAGCCTACAAGCAGCTGAAAAAAAGCTACAAGCTTTAAAAGAATTACAGCCAGAAGGAAAATATTTTATAGTAACAAGGGTCCAAGCTTGACAGCTCCAGGGCTCTGGGATATACTGGGATCATGAAAGAAATCAAATACAATAACAAAACAATCAAGCTACCGTTTGCAGACGCAGACTATAGCAACACACCATTAGAAATGGAAACAGTTAAAAATCCATATAGTGGCGAGTCAATCGCAATGCCTAGATTTGCTGTGGCTGTCTATGATGTAACAATAGGATCAAATCATTTAGCTGAGATGTATGACAGTAAACATGGCAGAGGTACAGCACCACAATGGAGCACAGTTCGTAAAGGGTTGGACTGGTTTCGTAGATACTTTGCTAAAGAATATATGGTGCTACTTGATTAAAACAATTAAATGGAATACCGGAAGCGCCGCCAGGCGCTTCCGATATCCTAAGGGAAAAAATTGGTTCAAGAAAAAATTTGACAGGGACCTGAAGGCACAAGCCTCAAGCTCCCAAGCGGGTGGGCCCTCCCATAAAGAATCAGGGTTCAAGCGCCAAGGTTGACAGGCTGCAAGCTCTGGGATATTATAAGATATGAAAGAAATAATAATAAAACTTACTAAAAAAGATATTAAAGAAATAGCGAAAGCACATAAATATTTATGTGACATTAAATCTGATTTACTTGAAGAGGAATTAGGTAAAATACTATTTCAATCACATAAGTTTAAAAGCATGGTATTAAATATATTAAAAGACTAATGCTAAAAAAAGAAGCAAGCAAAATCACCGGCGGGCTGTCAGCGCCTGGCAAGATGCCAGAAGGCAGCTATAACCTGCCGGCCAGAGCGTGCCAGACAGGAGCTAAGCTCAGGGAGATCCCGGGCACACCGTGCTGGGGCTGCTATGCCTTCAAGGGCCGCTACAATTTTCCAAATGTTAAGGACGCCTTAACCAGAAGGCTGGAGAGCCTGGGACATCCCGACTGGGTCCAGGCCATGGCTGTACTCATTAAAGGAAAAAAATTTTTTAGATGGCACGACAGCGGAGACATCCAGAGCGTGGACCATCTCAAAAAAATATTTGAAGTATGCGAAGCGACGCCAGACACACAACACTGGCTCCCGACTCAGGAGAGGAAGTACTTACCCCTTCAGGGTTCAAGCGTCCCAAAAAATTTAATTATTAGATTAAGCAACGCCAAGAATGATACGAAGCCCGGCAACGCCTGGACTCATTGGTCCACCGTGGTGACGACGCCCAGATCTGGGCACGTGTGCCCGGCGCCTGAGCAAGGCAACAACTGCGGCAGCTGTAGAGCCTGCTGGTCCAAAGATGTTAAAGAAATTCAATATAAAATCCACTGAGAGTTCCGGCAAAAATCTCCATGCGGTAGCCAGCGAGATCTCTCAAGCCTACAAGCCTTCAAGCACAGAGACGCAGGAATCGAGGCCACAAGCCAAGGGTTCAAGCTTCAAGCCTGAGTCAACAAGCTCCAGGATCCGGGAGCCAGGGTACAAGCGGAAGCCCCCAAGCTTCAGGGTACAAGCAACCAGAATAAAAGTATTTTTTTTATGTTTAATGTGAAAAGATATTTGGTGCGGGGAGAACCGCACAAAACTGACATTTCCCGACTTAGTAGTTTTTAATTCAAGAGTGAAAAAGTTCCCACTAGGAGCGTAGCCCAAAAGATCAGGAGTGCCGAATAAAGCCCAATTTTCCAGCCGTGTCCACGTAATTCTCTTAGACTCATTTTTTAATTTTCTCCAAAGTTCTCGTTCACTAGGGACTGCATGTAGCATGTCAGTCGGGTTTATAATTTACCGATGATTTTACCAATATTATGAATAGGTTTTTGACATCTAAAAACTAGTCTATGAGTCTCACTGTCACCCAAGATTCGATTCTCAAGTAGTAGAATGTCCGACATATCATATATCTCACCGTTTGGTAATTCCACTTGGACTCTCGCATTTTGAGCAGCTTCAGCCTTCATAAACTTCTTCATTGCGTAATTTAGAATCTTTCCTGTAATTGCCATTCTGTTGCGCTTATAAAATAACTATTGTATATTGTCAAATATTATGGCTAAACATTATCTCGGAGGCTCCGTGAAGAGCTTAACTTCAGCACAGATAAAATTTTCCCAACTCCTAGTCTACGGCGTTGAAGGAAGTCCCATTACCAAAACAGAAGCAGCTAGACTTGCTGGCTATACCACATCTCCAGACTCTCAAGGAGCTAGACTAACTAACCCGGATAAATTCCCATTAGTATGCGCTTACATTAGTAATCTCAGAGATGAAGTAAGGCAGAAATATGGCATCACATTTGAAAGACACCTGGAAGAACTTGGAAATATTAGAGATAGGGCTAAAAAAGATAATAGGAATCTAGCCGCTGCAGCTACAACTGAAATAGCTCGCGGTAAAGTGGCTGGATATTACATTGATCAAAAGATTATTAGACACGGAAAGATTGATGACCTCAATCTCGATCAACTCTATGAAAGAATGAGAACAATCAAAGAGAAGAACGAGAAAGTTTTAGAAGCTAAAAAGCTCTTGAATTCTAGTGAGGAATCAACGTCAGAAAGTAAACCGAAGCAACAAAAAAAATTACCATTGCCACAACAAACATCTGATCCGGATTCCACATCTTAACTATTTTTTCTTTTTCTTTTTAGATTTAGCTTTTTTCTTCTTACCTTTTTTCTTTTTCTTTTTTGGCATATTATTATATTTCTCCTTCAATACGTTATACTTTTCTTCACTCAACCAGTCAAGATCTCCCCACGCATCATCATACATTCAACTTCTCCATCTTGGTAATACATTTAATTGGAAATACATTTCTATCTGAATACGCTTCATCCTTCTGATCATAACTAGCAAATGTCCAGAGAAACTTTTTAGTTTTTTTATACACATAGGCAAACGTCACCATTTTAGAACATTCAAACTTATCAAACTCCTCGGCTGTGGCAT